>Ga0209069_10000996_pt1 | contig 14052 bp, 12 predicted proteins | sample Str013_2_FD_187202 | JGI IMG/M metagenome (GOLD analysis project Ga0209069, IMG submission 187202) | Freshwater sediment microbial communities in response to fracking from Pennsylvania, USA - Straight Creek_MetaG_SC_2013 (SPAdes) (version 2) | ecosystem: Environmental > Aquatic > Freshwater >...
AACATCCCGGTTTGCAGTTGCTGATCGTCTCCTCGCATCCCTGCTTCTTATCACACTTCTCCCCGGTACCGGTAGTGACTTTTTCAACAAGCTCCTAGAGACGCTCAGTCAACTCGCGGTGATAGTTGTAGCCGTACGCCAGGCTAAGCGTACCCGCGGCTTCTTTGAGCCGGTGATAGGAAGAAACGGCTTCAATACCAAAGACCCGGCGCAATCCCATCAGGCTGGGGTTGGGCAACAAAGGCAGCCGGCCAAAAGGCAACAGGATCCAAAACTTGAGTTTAGCTAGTGCCAGCACTGAGTACATGCGGAACTCGGTGGCTGCCTGGACCAATTCCTGGGCTTGCAAATGGCGCTGCATTTCCAACTGCAAGGCAAGGGACTGTGAGTTGTCGGGCGAATCCGGATCTTGGGGCGTGCCAGCGGCGGCAGAGACTAGCGGCTCGCTTCGGGCAAACTCCATGTTGCCCCACTCAATCAATACCAGAGCGTTGTGGGACATCCGCAGCAGATACTCGTACATCAGGTGGAGTCGTTTGCGCTGCCACGAACGGAAATCGCGCGGAGAAAGACGCATCCGGAGATTTGTCTCCTGGGAAGGATCGAGAAGCGCTTCCAGTTCCTCGATTTCAGCGGGGCGCAAAAAAGGAGCCACGTCGTCTTGCGTACGCTTGGGAAATCGTCCCAAAAGCTGAAACGCAGTGAACCCGGCAAACGCCAGGACAAGACCCACCAAACCGATCGTGATGAGATCAAAAATCATTGTCTGTAAAAACCGGTGCCTGGAAAATCCAGTGTCCGGCAAATCAGTTCTTAAATACCTTCTTGGCCAGAGCAGTATACCGCTTTAAGTCAGAAATCATCTGCTCTGGAGTAAATCCTGCATTGGCACCGGACTGGACAGTTTCCGATTGCCGAGCCAGGAAAGTAGCCAGCCATACAACCAAGCCGAGATTATATGAGGCTGGTGTGACAATCCGAACAACTTTATCGAATTGTGTTCCGAATTCAGAACGTAGTAGATAAGCAATCAACCACCCTCCTGAGACCAGCCCAAACCCTAGCGCCAGACCAAATGTATAAGGTCGGTACCGAACACGAAAGAAGCGAGCAATGGCCAATAACAAGCCAAAAATTCCCATTTGCAGGAATCCAACAATAATTTCCAGCGAGACTATGATTGCAGAGATACGGGTGGCGGCACGCATCGGGTGCAGCGCTGATCTCAAGCTTGCGATCATCAACAACAGAAGACCAACGCCCGGGAAAAGCCAACGGAACCAAGGCATGCGATAGAAGCTAACGAACACGGCCCGAAAAATTTCATCAATTGCGAGAAAGATGAATACGGTGTTGAACCCTTCACTAATCCAGTATGTCCAGTAGTACGCGACCGGCATGTTTCGAGTCGCAAAAAGCGCAATCGTACTAGCGATCGCGAGCATCGTAAGGGAAAAGAACGCAGGGAAGCGTTTATTGTGGGCTCCGCGCAAGAGAGTAACGAGCAGGCACAGCTGCAGCGCCACTCCAATGCCCGCAAGGATCTTGTCTGTTTGACTCATGAAAAAGGAGTGGCTAGCTTAAACGAGCCACTCCTCAACGGCAAACGTCTAGGCGGTGACGGTAACCGGCGGCGGTGGCGGAAATGGTGACCATGTCGATACATGCGCGGCACCAACTCCAGCAAGCAACAAAGCAAACGTCAACACACGAAGGGCGTTTTTCATATTTCCTCCTAGAATTCTTCGCACCGTTTCCCGGCGGAAGAGAAACAGAATTTTCGTACTTTTTGGGGGACCGTAAACAAATTTACAGCCAAGTGATTCACAGCCAACAGGGGAAGGCTTAACTTCTTTGTCGAGCGGGGGGATTTTAACTCGCTGGCCACGTGTCAGTAGGACTTTTGCTGGTGACCGGCGCTGAAAGCGAATGGTTCTAAGTAAACTCCAACTCTTCGCTGGTATCTTCCGATTCTGCGTCTTGGTCTGTATGACGCCGGTTTGGACTCTCCATGGGGCCATCGGAGGCCAGATGCGCCCCGGCCAGCACCATTAAACCGGAAAGAAAAGCCCAGAACATCAACGTAACCGATATGGTAAAAGGCCCATAGACTTCCTGAAAATTAAGCCAGGGCAGCGATTTGATGTACAGCCATCGGCTCATCTCCCAGAGTATGCCCATGGCAATGGCAGCCGGCAAGACGTTGAGTGGCCGGACTTTGCCGTTTGGCAGTATCCAATAAATGATAAAAAATATAGCAATGCTGGCGAGCGTGGCCAGTACCTTCAACACCACTGTGGTGACGGCCGTAAAAACTATGTTCCTGCTACCGAACATGATCAACTGCATGGCCCACTGATTTCCCGCGGCCACGCCAATTGACCCCAGAGCCAGGATTCCGCAGGCAAATGCCAGGAACAGAGACACGATCTGGTTTCCCAGATACGAGCGGTCTTTTTTGAACCCCCATATCTGGTTGAAGGCGACTTCCAGTGGCACAAAAACCCCTGTGGACGTCACCAGCAAAATAATCAGTGAGGCAAGCTTCACGCGCTGCCGGCTCTTGACGAGTAGATCCAGATTGCGGACCACGAATTCCTGTCCCGTGGGCAGGTGGTCGCGAAGCAGTTGGAAGACCACATCTTGCATGTTCGGAGAATGGAATACGTTCTTGATCAGCCACATGATCAGCATCATGAATGGAAAGAAAGACAGAATGGCGTTGGCCGCCACCGAGAAGGCGAAAGTATGCGCCTCCGTCTTGGTTAGGTAACGCAGCGTGGGCACACCACGGACGCTCACCATCCTCTTCCACGGTTCCCATAGAAGCGCTTTGGCAAGCGAGGCAGGAGTCTGGGCTTGTCCAGCGCTTGTGAAATATGAACTTGGCTGCATTGGGATGGAAGAAATCGTATCAGAAAACGCGGCTTTGAGCCGCAAAAAGCAGGCAATTACCGCACTAAAGGCTCTTGCCTTTCATTCACTTTGGAGGTTGCAACGGCAAAGCCCAAACAAATCGCTTTACAAAAATAAGAGTTACTGAATATCATGCGTTGCTCCCAAAGGTCAACCTAGTTGGTTCAAACCCCAAGGGGCAGGGTGCGGGTTGATGTTTTTGTACAGCGCAGCAGCTTCGTGAAACGAACAGGGTGCGATCGGGAACTGCCTGGATTTCCAGGGCCCCCTGGCATCTTTTTTGTTGAGGAATTACTGGCCGGCAAAGCAGCAACCTCTTCTCTCTTCCTGATTCCGGCAGGGGAGAATTTCTATCTTCAAGCTGAGGCGAAAGGAGTTTTTTGTGAGAGAGAAGGGTACAGTAAAGTGGTTCAATGGGGCCAAAGGGTACGGCTTTATCCAGCGTTCAACCGGAGAAGATGTCTTCGTCCACTTTTCCGCGATCCAGGAGAACGGATACAGAACGCTCAATGAAGGTGAAACCGTGGAGTTTGAACTCTTGAAAGGTCCGAAAGGTTATCTGGCGGCTAACGTCTTGAGAGGCGCCGCCAACTGAGAAGTTGGGGCAAGTCCCCAGTGGCATGTCCTTGCCCCTTGCTTCGGCAAGGGGTTTTTACTGCCGGTCAGCTAGCGAAATAGAAAGGCCACGCTGATCCAGACCTTCACTACCGCCGGGGCGCTCCAACTGATAAAGTTGCGGGCAACCCGCTGATACCTTGAAATTTCTGTAAGTCTTTCCATGTTCTTGTCCTCCGGTCCGGAAGCGCTCGCTTCGGTGGACAACCGCTCTTTCTGTTTTCGTTCTTACTTGTCTTCAGTTCCTACTACCTAAGACGCGGATGGAATCGAAAAGTTTCTCCGATTTTCCGTTTGCTTGATTATCTCGGCGTCTTCCTAACTGCGGCTGCCGTTTAGCGAGTCGCCCATTAAACGAAAGCCGCCGAGTCTTGCATTCGATGCTCTTGAAACCTGCGCGACTGATCTGGTTTGGTCCGTTCGCGCACTTCGCAAGCAACCGCTCATCATCGTCATTGTCAGAATGCTCTTGTATTTTCAAAAGCAAATTAAAGGACAGTTAACTTTTCTAAGAATCACCGTCCTGAATTGCACATTTCGCTGCACATCCCCACCTATTTCGCTGGAGGAGGACCATCCTGCTGCGCCGGAGCTGTTTCTTCGCTGGTGGTGCTAGTCGGAGACTGTTCCTGGCCCGCGTCTGTGGCGGCTGGCTGAGGCGCAGTGGCAACGGTGACAGGCTGCCGTCCAAAGCCTTGCCGGCGCCGCACCAAAACCTTCTGGATGCCTCCTGGAGTGCCCGAACCCAAAATGATGTAATCGAACTTAGGGCTATCAAGCAGGGCGGCTACAACTTCATTCGGCGTTGCCGGGCCTAGTTTCGCGGCAATCAATTCAGAAGCCAGTTCGGGCGCCAGGTCAATAGTCGCGCCGGTCTTGGAGGCCACCATATCCAGGGCCTTCTTCAAGGTCGTACGATCGGCCACCAACGTGAGCAAACCCTGACGGTAGTCGGCCAGTACCATGCCCGTCGGCTCGGAATCGGTGTTCGATCCAGCAACGGCAGGTTGCGGAGCGGGAGCAGGTGAAACCGCCACCAAGGTTACAGGCGCTGCCACAGCCTGAGGAACTGCTGCGGCAACAGGAACTGCCGCAATCGGAGCAACCGCTGGCACTGCGCCAACCCGCAGCGCACTTGCATTCGCCGCTGCAACTGCGGCCGGCTGAGTAGCGGGCACCGCCGGGATGCTTGCGAGAGCAGCTGCCGTATTCGGCTGACCTGCCACCGGAGGACGATAGTAAGGCAGGGGCGAGCCACGCTCGGCAAATACCTTGGGATTCACAGCCCCTTGCTGTGGCGCGGCGCTGGCGGTAGTCGTGGGAGCAGCGGTGGACGTATTGGTTTGCGCTACGGCCAGTGCAGGCAGCACGGCCAAAACAAGACCTGCAACTAATGCTTTATGGGACATGTCATCCGTCTCTTTCTGTTCGGCGAACATTACTGTTATCGGCAAAAGCTGGAAGGTGGGAGTGCTTTCTCCCCGGAAGTACCCGTCCGGCCTTGCTTATTTTCTTGCCATGGCCCAGCTCGACTTAAAAAGGTGCTGGGTCTTTGCTATCTCAAGAATTTTTTGCTGCCAATGTCACCGCAGATTGCTTCAGTTGAGTTCACAGCAGAGAAGAATGGGTTGGAATTAGGGTGCTGCGCTGGCAAATTCCGCCCACGGGCTGGTTTGCCCGTTGGACCACGCAGGACAATCTGGACTTCTAGGGGGGACGCTACAGCAAATGCCCTTAAATGCCGCGGCGCTTTCTGTCTTTGATTGCTCAAGCAAGTCTTGCTTATTTGCCCGCTTACCTGTTCCCGTTCTTACTTGTGACCGTGACTCTTTTCAACCTTGTTCAACTCGAAATGGCCAGGTCCTCACCTCTGGGAACCTTCCGCTTCGTAGCTTGCCCTGAACTACAACTCTAATGGTCCTAGAATGCGCCGGAGAAATTAAGAGGTTATTGGGAGGCGATTAAAATTACTAATCACACAGAGCAAGGTAATAAGCTTATTTTGCAGTGGTTTAGCGAGACGCGGGGTCTTGAGGCAAAGGGATAAGGACGGGATTTGCTTCAGTCAAAACCTAAGGTTATTGATGGAGCGAGTCAGTTTACCGTGGAATCCGGCTGAGTTACTAACTCAGCTTCCGTTACCGGGCCCGAATGAATCGGCAACGCGATACGGAAGCATGAACCGCGCCCAACAACACTAGTGAGTTCAATGGTGCCGCCATGGGCTTCAGCAATCGCGCGCGCAAAATGCAGTCCCAGACCCGTACCTGGCAATGAGGACTTGCGCGCCGACTGAGTGCGATATCCGCGGTCAAATATCTTTGCCTGCTCTTCCGGCGCAATGCCATGACCGGTGTCGCTCACTGAGATGATCGCCATGCCGTTATGCGTGGTCAGGGAGACGTCAACCCGGCCTTCCGGCTGGTTGTATTTGATGGCGTTTTCCAGCAGGTTTAGCAGCAGTCGCCAGATCTGTCCGGCGTCAAACTGGCCGTTCATGTTCTGCTGCACCGTACCGGAAATATGGATGTTGTTTTCGCTGGCCTTGATGCGCATGCCGTCAATCGCGGCCTGGACGAGTTCACTCAGGTCTTCAGGCTGGCGCTGCAACTTGATCTGGTCGCTTTCCGACTGGGCCATTTCCATCAGGTCAGATACCGTGCGGGCCAGCAGTTCCACGTGCTGTAACTGGCTGGAGAGCGTTTCCCGATAGCGCGAATCAGAGTCGCTCTGGCGCAGGGCCTGTTCCGTTTCAGCCCGCATTACCGTCAGAGGTTGCCGGACTTCATGGGAAAGATTGCGCAGGAATTCAGACATCCTCTGGAACGAAGCCTGCAAGCGGGCAAAGGCGCTGTTGATTGTGATGCTCAATTCGTCCAGTTCATCGTTCGTCCCTACAACGGGAAGGCGATGGTTAGGATCGAAGGGATTGATGCGCGCCGCGGCGGCGGTGATCTGGTCCAGAGGTTTCAGCGTGTTTCCGATGATGACCCAGCTGGTCAGACCGTGGATCACGAAGACGGCCGGCAGAAGCACCAGGATGAACCAACGCAGGCGCGCCACGTCCTGGTCCGCCTGCTCCATCGACAAGGCTAAACGCAGCACGAAGTGGCGTTGCTGCATACCCGTAACGGATACATTCACCAACCTGAGTTGCGAGCCGCCTTGACTTACCGTTTCATACTCCGGGTTTTCACTTTGCAGGCAGCGCGCGGCGGTGGCCCCAAAGGGGACCCGTAAGGCCGCCATTCCCGTGGACGTATCCAGCTTGTGGCCTTGTTCGTCGAGCAGATCAAAATAGCGGATAGACCGCTCAAACTGGTCGCGGACTTCGCGGTCAGCTTCTTTGTTCAGCCAGCGGACTTCGCCATTACGCACCTGTAGCATACTGCGGACCGCGATGGAGCGGTCTTGCAGTTCGTCGTCGAGCTGGTCGTAAATGCGATGGGCAAACAACGCGTACGCGCCCCAGGCGAGCAATGCCACCAGGAGCGCGAACGAGACTGTTTGCTTGAACGCCAGCCGGGAACGCAGGCGGCGTGGAAGCGGAAACTTCATTTATTGATTGCTGGACAACATGTAACCAACCCCACGCGCCGTGTGGATGAGCGGCTTTTCAAAGCCGTGATCGATCTTCTGGCGCAGGTAGTTGATATAGACGTCGACGATGTTCGTAAGACCCTCAAACCCCAGGTTCCAGACATGCTCCACCACCATGGTGCGCGTGACGGTACGTCCGGCATTGCGCATCAGGTATTCCAGAACCGCGTATTCACGCTGCGTAAGGTTGATCTGTTTGCCCGCGCGCGTCACCATGTGGCGCATGCGGTCCAGTTCCAGATCTTCCACGCTCAGCTTGTCCAACAGTTCCATCGGACGGCGGAGCAGGGCATGAACACGGGCCAGAAGCTCTTCAAAGGAAAATGGCTTGGCAAGGTAATCGTCGGCGCCGGCCTGCAGTGCGCAGACCCGGTCAGAAACTTCTTTGCGTGCGCTGAGAAGCAGAATCCGGATGTTGGAACCGGACTTTCTCAGTTTTTTCAGAACGGTGATACCGTCCATTTTAGGTAAATTCCAATCGAGAATGATTGCGTCGTAATCAATCTCGGTCGCCAGCTGGAGGCCTTCCTCTCCATCTCCTGCCAGATCGACGGCAAAATGATCTGCTTCCAGACCCTTTACCAGTGTGCGTGCAACTTTAGGCTCGTCCTCAATGACCAGAATTCGCATATTCCACCTCCCGCTTCGGTGGAAGCAGCTGTCGCCACATCTCGTTCCGTGGCGTACAACGGCCCATCCGCTTTTAATGAACCTTTGAAGAAACCTTTTTTGTCCCGCCGCTGCTGTAGCCCATCAGCGGCCCCGGAAAATCTATTATGGTTTCGTCAACTTAATGGTGTAGTGAAACCCCAGATCGTTTCACTAGTTTCTTTCTTGCTCAAGTTACATCGGCGGCGCATGTGCATCACGCGCTCTTTTTAACGTTTTGTTTGGCCCAACTGCTTTGCCCCGTCCACAAGTTCCCAACAGTAGCGCACACAAATTGCTATTAGGACATGTTTGGGTGTGACCTATAGTACACGTTCCAACCCAAAAGGGAACATATTTTTATACTGCCCTTTTGGGTGTCATCGCTTCTTCCTTGCCCTTGATCACGCTCTCCGAAGCGGCGACTATCGCATCGGCAGGTCGTGTTCATTGGTACATCGTCTGAAGTGATATTAGTACATGTACCATGAAATTAAGGTGAGTACAATAGTTTTCTTCTAATGTTGCAATGAAATGCTTTTTCGCCGGTTTTGGATAGATCACGCAGGTAACAAAAGCATGGTATTCCCCTTATTAATCAGCGAGTTACGCTGATTTGGCCTGCACTGGAAAGAGTGCCATCTGGCTCTGCATGCGGCTAGGGCGCTCAGAGGGATTTCTTTTAATTTGTAGAAAACGTTCCCCAACACCCCATTTTTCGCGGTATTTCTTCATTAGAAGGGTCACCCGCTGCTGATATTCACGCGGCAAAAAAGCCTTGCCGGAAAATCCCCCCTTTTTTTGTAGAGCGGTACCAACTTTGGGAAATGCTGCTCAAGAAACGGCGTAAAGACTTTTTCGGCGCACGGTTTCAGAAAGAGCGGATTGGCAAACACAAAAGCCGCTCCCACGGAAGCAGCGGCTTTGGCGATGCCTTCGAGATCGACCGGAGAATCGGTGATCCCCGGCAGCACGGGCGCGCAGTTGATGCCGGCGCGAATGCCGGCTTCCACTAACTGTTTCACGGCTTGCAGGCGCAGGTCAGGCCGCGGCGCCCGGGGCTCCAGCAACCGCGCCAAATCATTGTTCAAAGTGGTGATGGTCACGCAGATGGTGAGCCGGTTGTTCTCTGCAATCTTCTTCAGGACGTCGAGGTCGCGAAGGATGAGGCAGGATTTTGTTACCAGTCCCAGACCGAGTCCCTCGTGCTGAGCGAGTTCTTCCAGAATCGCGCGCGTGACGCCGAATTTTCGTTCCGCTGGCTGGTAGGGATCCGTTGCGGTGCCGATGGCAATATCTTCGCCGGCGCGGACCTTCTTGAGTTCGCGCCGCAGCACCGGACCCGTGTGCTGCTTGACGAATATCTTGCGCTCGAATTCGCGTCCGTCACGCAGCTCCATGAACTCGTGGGTATAGCGGGCATAGCAGTAGTGGCAGCCAAACTCGCAGCCGCGATAGGGATTGATCATCCAGTGAAAGGGAACGCGCCGCGAGTTGCAGCGCGCCAGCAGCGTGCGGTTTTCCAGCGTCAAGAACTCCACTTGATGGCCTTCGGAAATCGCCTGGCCTTCGGCTGCAAGTTTTGCAATGCCCACCAACGGTTGGCTGGGTTCGAACTGGGGGAAAAGGGTAGCCATGGTATTTCGTCTTTCATTCGCTATTGAGAGCATAGCGCGATACTGCGGCTTTTTTCAAGCTTCTTTTTAGGGAATTTTGTCTGAGGGGGTATCTAGGAGGCGAACAGGCTGGCGGCGTCGCGATCGACGATCCAAAGCAAACGCCCGTGCGTGGGATGAATGCTGCTGGCTGGGTAGGCGCCGTTGTTGTTCGCGGAAAACACGTCATGCATGACCTGTGCTTTGCCGGCTCCGCAGACCAGAAAGACCACGTTGGCTGCATTGTTGAGTACTGGAAGGGTCAAGGTGATGCGATCGGTATTCATCTTTTCCACGTGGTTGGCGACCACGAACCGCGCGGTTTCCTGGAGCGCGGCGGTACCGGGAAAGAGCGACGCCGTGTGGCCGTCATCGCCCATGCCTAGCAGAACAAGATCGAAGAACGGAAATTCGCCGGGTTGCGGCTTGAAGACATCGCGGATTTGTTTCTCGTAGTCTTCGGCTGCGGCCTGGGCGTCCAGCTCAGCGCGCACGCGATGAACGTTGGCTTCCGGAATCGCTACTTTGCTTATTAGCGTCTCGCGCACCATGCGGTAATTGCTATCAGGATTGTCCGGCGGAACATGCCGCTCGTCGCCAAAGAAGATGTGGATCTTGTCCCAGGGTAGCGAAGCAGCAGGTTCCTGCGCCAGCAATTCATACAAACCGCGGGGCGTATTTCCTCCGGAGAGGGCAACGCAAAAACGCCCGAACTCATTTACCGCAGCGTTCGCGCATCTGCGGAACTCATCCACCGCATTGCGGTACAGCGTAGGCAGGTCGGGAGCCACCAGCAGGTAACTGGGCCTGTTCAGCCGCGTACCTCTCTGCGTCATCAGTCTGCCTTTCTCAATAACAATCTCAGAAGAAACCGGAAGCTTTAGAGTGCCTGGGGACGCAAAGCACAACGAGCCGCGCCTAATAACCCGACTTTATCATTGACGATCACCTTCACTGGAATTTGCTCCAGCAAAGGCTGCATGCGTCCCTTGGCCACAAAGGCCTGCAGAAACGCCGGGGACTGAAGCTTCCCAAGAATTTTACCTGCGATGCCCCCACTTACGTAAACTCCCGCCGTGGCCAGGAAACGCAAAGCGACATTGCCGGCTTCCGACCCATAGATCGCGACGAACATATCCAGGCTGTGCACGCAGATGTCTGCCTTGGCTGCCAGCGCATATTGCGAAATCAGCGCGGAAGCATCTTCATGGATGGCCAGTTCATCGCGCAGCCACGCTGGTTCCTGTTCCACCCCGGAGTCGCGCAGAAAATCATAGATATTTTTGAGGCCGGGACCAGACAGAACACGCTCACAACTCACGTGGCCGAATTTAGTGGCCAGATACTGATAGAGGCGAACTTCAAGTTCGCTGGTGGGAGCAAAATCAGCGTGGCCGCCTTCGCAAGCAAAGGGAAGGCGCTGCTTGCCGTCCCAGAACAGGCCAGCTTCTCCCAATCCCGTACCGGCCGCGATAAGCGCTCCGTTGCCTTCGCCAGCCTGGCCTGCGTTCAAAGTCACAAAGTCAGATTCCCGCAGAGCGTCAATGCCGGAAGCGTGCGCGGCCAGATCGTTGATCAGGCTGACGTTGATCGAACCTACGTTGGCAACGCGCAAACTCTGCGCCATCGCCGACGCATCGACGGTCCAGGGCAAATTGGAAACTTTTGCTTTACCGTTGACCACCGGCCCGGCGATGCCGAAACACGCGGCAGAGACGGTGGTGTTCTGTCCGCGCAAAAAGTCGATGGCTATTTCTTCAAGTCCGGCGTATTCGCGGCTGGGATAGACCTTTTCGGCTGTCAGTTGCAACTCTCCGCCATCGGCGTGGAACAGCGCGAGCCGGGTGTGCGTGCCGCCGATATCGCCGGCCAGAACCGTGGTGGACTTTGCCGCTGTAGTCACCCTTTAATTCTTCTCCACGCGCGGTCATCACGGGTGATGATCTCGTCGGCTTCCTTGGGCCCCCAGGAGCCGGACGCGTAGTTAGGGAACATGCGCGGCGGCAGGGCTTTCCATACGTCCAGGATGGGGCTCACCACGCTCCAGCCGGCTTCCACCATGTCCGCGCGCTGGAAGAGCGTTTGGTCGCCCATCACGGCGTCATAAAGCAACACTTCATAACCCGTGGACGGACTGGAACCAAAGTAGTCCGTATAGTTGAAGTCCATCTGCACTGATCCCACGCGCATCTGTGCGCCGGGGACCTTGGCGCCAAAGGTCAGCGAGATGCCTTCGTCCGGAGCAATGTTCATGATCAGCTCGTTAGGCTTGAGATCGCTGACCGGTGTATCGCGGAACAGCACCAAAGGCGCGCGCTTGAATTGGATGGCAATCTCGGTGTGCCGTGCCGCGAGCCTCTTGCCGGTACGGATATAGAAGGGAACGCCGGCCCAGCGCCAGTTATCGATCATCAATTTGAGCGCGACGAAAGTTTCCGTACGAGAATCCGCCGGAACGCCTTGCTCCGCGCGATAGCCGGGAGCGTGTTCACCGCTGATGGTGCCTTCACCGTATTGTCCGCGGACCGCATTGTGCAGAACGTCTTCGCCACCCAGCGGTTGAATGGCATGAAGGATCTTGGACTGCTCGTCATGCACAGCGTCTGAACTGAAGGAGATCGGCGGCTCCATCGTCGTAAGCGAAAGTAGTTGGAGAAGATGGTTGGGCACCATGTCCCGCAGCGTGCCGGCCATGTCAAAGTATCCGCCACGCTGCTCCACGCCAACCGTCTCCGTGACCATAATCTGGATGTGATCGATGTAGCGGCGGTTCCAAATTGGTTCGAAAATGCCGTTGCCGAAGCGGAACACCAAAATATTCTGTACGGTCTCTTTGCCGAGATAATGATCAATGCGGAAGATCTGATTTTCCGTGAGCACCTTGCGCACCTGACGATTCAGGGCCTTGGCGGACTCCAGGTCGCTGCCAAAAGGCTTTTCATAAATGATGCGGCGCCAGTGGCCGTCTTTTTCACAAACCAGTTCCGCGGCGCCCAGCCGGTCGGTAATGTCTCCAAAGAACACCGGACTAGTGGCGAGATAGAAGAAGTAATTGCCGTGCGTGTTGTGGGTCTTGTCGGCTTCAGTCAGCGCGGTAGCCAAGCGCGTGTACATCGCTGGATCGTCAAACATGCCGCCAACGTAGTAAATACGGCGCAGTAGCCAGTCGCGGAGATCGTTGTCCAAGGCACTGGTGGCGAAGCTCTGTAGTTTCTGGCTGATCACTTCACGGAACTGATCGGTGGTGTAGTCATTGCGGCCAACTCCGACGATGGCGAACTCCCGCGAGAGCAGATTGCTCTTGGCCAGGTTGTAAAGCGCAGGCATGAGCTTGCGGGCAGTAAGATCGCCGGTGGCGCCGAAGATGACCATGACGCAGGGGCCGGTCTGACGCGGCGAATCGGCGGTGGCTGGTGACGGCGCTTGGGCTTGTCCTGCTGCGGGCGAGGCTTGCTCTATGGGTGGCATGTGCCTTCTTGTTCTCCCGATGGCGGTTCTTAGAAATCGTTTTGTTGCCGTAACTTTGCTGCCCGCCGTTTCTGCTTGCGGGAGGCTATTGATCTGATTTATTTCTTTGGACTTTCCACGTGTCCACCGAATTTCTGACGCATGGCGCTCAGCATCTTCTCTGCAAACGTGTGCTGCTGGCGGGAACGGAAGCGTGCGTACAAAGCGGCTGACAAAACGTCGGTCGGCACAGCCTCGTCAATAGCGGCCATGATGGTCCAACGGCCTTCGCCGGAATCCTGGACAAAGCCTTCGTATTCGGAAAGCGTGGGGTTCTCCGCCAGCGCCATGGCCGTCAGGTCCAGCAGCCAGGAGGAGACCACGCTGCCGCGCCGCCAGACTTCCGCGATGTCCGGCAGGTTCAGGTCATAACGATATTGTGGTTCAAGCTGTTCAGAGGTGGCGTTGCGGAAAATGTCGAAGCCCTCGGCGTAGGCTTGCATGAGTCCGTACTCAATGCCGTTGTGGATCATCTTCACAAAATGCCCGGCGCCGGACGGGCCGCAGTAAATGTAGCCAAGCTCAGACGTACCGCCCATCTTTTCTCGGCCCGGAGTGCGAGGAATTTCGCCGATGCCCGGAGCCAGGGTGCGGAAGATAGGATCCAGACGGTCAAACGCTTCTTTAGGTCCGCCAATCATCATGCAGTAGCCGCGATCGAGTCCCCAAATGCCGCCGCTGGTGCCCACGTCAATGTAGTTGATGCCGCGGTCTTTGAGCTTCTGGGCGCGGCGCACGTCGTCTTTAAAGTAAGAATTGCCGCCGTCAATGATGGTGTCTCCGGCTTCAAAGCGTTGGGTCAGCGCGTTGACGGTCTGCTCCGTGGGATCGCCCGCGGGGACCATGATCCACGCAGCGCGCGGCTTGGTCAGCTTGGCGACGAAATCGTCCAGTGAAGCGGATTCTGTTGCGCCTTCTTTGCCCAGGGCGGCCACGTTTTGCGGATTGAGATCAGAAACCACGCAGGTGTGGCCTCCGCGAAGCAGCCGCCGTACCATGTTGGAGCCCATGCGGCCCAGTCCTACCATTCCCAGTTGCATGCTTGTCCTTTTTTCCCGAATTTAGTTCAGCGCTTCGGTGATGGCTTTGGCCAGTTGATCCAGTCCGGCGT
>Ga0209069_10000997_pt1 | contig 14051 bp, 25 predicted proteins | sample Str013_2_FD_187202 | JGI IMG/M metagenome (GOLD analysis project Ga0209069, IMG submission 187202) | Freshwater sediment microbial communities in response to fracking from Pennsylvania, USA - Straight Creek_MetaG_SC_2013 (SPAdes) (version 2) | ecosystem: Environmental > Aquatic > Freshwater >...
GGCGACGCGGCTGATCAGCCGTATCCGCTCGAGCTTGGATGTCGAGATCGCGATCCGCAGCCTGTTCGAAGCCCCGACCGTGGAGGCGCTGGCCAAGCGCATCGCCAGCGGCCGTTCACCCGATTCTGATCTTGACACTCTACTGCCGCTTAGATCCTACGGCAGCAAGCATCCTCTGTTCTGCATCCATCATGCCGGCGGATTCAGTTGGCCCTATTCGAGGCTCATCCCCCACATTCCATCCAACTATCCAATCTATGGGCTACAGGCGCGCAATCTGCGGCAGCGAGTCGTGCTCCCCCAGTCTCTCGATGATGTGGCTGCAGACTATCTCGATCTTATCCGCCAGATTCAGCCTGTCGGACCTTACAACCTGCTCGGCTGGTCCTTTGGTGGCCTCGTGGCTCATGCAATGGCAACGCAACTGCAGTCCACGGGCCAGGAGGTCGCGTTCCTTGCCCTCCTCGACAGTTATCCAGCCGCTTGCGAGAACGAGCTACGCCGCCATGATCATGAAGAGCGTGACAAGGAGGTTCTTTACGCCGGAGTGGCGGATGACTCAATCCGAAATATGGTGGACATCCTACGCCGTGAAGGAGAAGCACTCACGACGCTCAAGGAGCATCACTATGAGGTCATCAAGGATATCTACAAGAACAATATCCGTCTCATGACGCATTTCTTGCCGCAGCGGTTTGCCGGCGACATCTTGCTTTTCGTGGCTACGGAAGGCGAAGTTAAGCCACCGTATGAAATCTGGAGCCCTTATGTCAGCGGCCGGGTCAAAGTTCATTGGATCGACTGTACCCACGAGGCAATGATGGATCCCTTACCGGCCGCCACAATCGGCGGCGTGCTCGCGATCGAGCTCGATAAGCAGCAATGATTTCACAACGCAAAGGAGGACAACGTGACCAATCCATTCGAAGATGAGAGCGCCACCTACCATGTGCTGATCAATGACGAAGGACAGCATTCCCTTTGGCCAGCCTTCAAAGACGTGCCCCAAGGCTGGACCATAATTCACAATTCGGATAACCGTTCCGCTTGCCTCGAGTTCATAAACAAACACTGGACTGATATGCGGCCAAACAGCCTCGTCCAACGTATGAACCAAGGAAATCTATCCCGCCACGCGGCTGAGCTGCGGGGCCCCATTTGAGTTCTGATGCCAAGATCAAATCGCGCCGCAGAAATGGTAGTGCACCACAATCATGATGGATTGTAGTCTCCCGGCACTTCAGCTGTCTATCGACGACCTTGCGGCGCCGGGCATTGTCGTTGGCTATCGCCTAATCTCCAATGGGGATGAGTGTGCTCTGTTGCCGGGGGAAGCTGGGGCTTTCGCAAGCAGTGCAATCAAAAGACGGCGGGCTAGTGGTGCGGCACGCATCGTTGCGCGCGAACTTTTAGGTCAGCTAGGCTGCTCGCGTATGACGCCATTGCCGAGATCGACTTCGGGAGCACCACTTTGGCCGAAGGGTATCGTAGGCTCGCTGGCGCACGATTCTCGGGTGGCGATCGCAGCGGTGGGCAGGAGTCACGATGTCACAGCATTAGGTGTCGATATCGAGCCCGCTGAGAAACTACCTTTTGAGTTAGCTTTGATTGCAACGCCAAGAGAACGTCTGAAGATTAGCTCCCATTGGTACATTGGACCATTGCTCTTCACTGCGAAGGAGGCTGTTTACAAAGCTGTTTACCCTTTGGACAATGTTTTTCTAGAGCACCATGATGTCGAAATCGACTTCGACGCTCGTAAAGCTACAGTACGTGGTGGCCGCATTCTCGATCTCAGGTTCTGCATTTCCGCAAGCCTTGTGACGATAGCCTTTATCCGAAGTTAGTTTCGGCGGGCGTGGTATCTACCACAACATGAAGGCTCCGAAGCGATGAAGGCGCTGGAGCCGACCTTTCGAATCGGCTTGCCCGTAATGGCGCGTGCCGTTAGCGGCATTTTGGACACGACGGTCGCCCTACCTGCAGAACCTCATGAACTATCCGGTCGTCACCCCGGGCCTCGTGCTGGGCCTCGCGGCATCGGCACAATGGCCGCCATGACGATCGTCGGACGGATCGATACGCGCTTTTTGCTCACTGTCGGCCTCAGGCTGACGGCGTGGTCGTTCTACGCGATGACCGGCTGGACGCCGGATGTTTCACAATCGACAATCGTCGACGTCGGCGTGGTTCAGGGTATCGGTCTTGGCGTTCTCTTCGTGCCGCTCAGTGCGTCGGCCTTGTCGACGCTCGCACCGGAGCAGAGGACCGAAGGCGCCGGGATCTTCACCCTGTCGCGCAACATCGGATCCAGCGTCGGCATTTCGGTAGCCAACGCTCTGCTCACACGCAACACGAAGGTGGATCACGCCGACATCGCACAGCACGTCACCGCTGCGAACCGCGCGTTCGAGAGTCCGGCGGTCACACAACTCTGGAATCCCCTGACCGCGGCCGGACGCATCGCCCTCCACGCCATGATCACGCGGCAGGTCCAGATCATTGCTTACATCGATGATTACAAGCTGTTGATGATTGCGACGCTCGTCGTGATCCCGCTGCTCATCGTGTTCAAGAGAGCGCCCGCCGGCGGCGTTGAGAATCATACGCTCGTCATGGAATAGGATCTCGTTCCCGCTGCAAACTATCGCAACGGTTGTTTGGAGTTAAACGGATCGTTACCGCATCGGCTCAGCCGTTTGGTCGGTAACCGGCGCAGGCGAAGGGCTCTATTCATCGCCTTGGTGGCATCAACGCATTCCTGCGAACCGTTACCCAGGCGCGTTTGCCCCGTCCGGTGGGCAGCGCGTCGAACTCGGCGCGACCTACCATGACGGTGCGACCATCAGGCAAGGGGACTTTTCCGCCCGCGGCGTCCACCGCCGCAACAAGGGTGCGCTCCGCGATCAGGTAGGCCTCGACCAGTGACTCGACGTGCAACAACCTGATCTAATTACCAATTCTCTGTTTATTGCCGAATTGTTGTTCCTGCGACCCGAGCTCCTCTACCTCCTCCGCGACCCTTCGCCACCCTAACCCTAAATAGGTAGACTGATACCAAGGCCGCCGAGGCATAGCGTCGGCAATACGAAGTTGAGGATATTTTGGGGTGTTTGAGCGAGTAATTAAGGACAGAAATATCCCACTTCGATTCGAGAAATCCATCGCTTCCGATTCGGGTTTTGCCTGCCGACGGAGCTTGAATGTCGATGGAAGGGAAAAAATATCTCGATCGTTTTAACGTGTCGGAGTGTGAGTTGGGACTCGCCGAGCACATTGCGAAAGTCGTTGGTGCCTCAGCTCGAGGTGATATCATCTTCGACGGACAACCTCGCGCTCGGTAGAGGCAAGAGGGACTGCCATATGAACGGAGACGTGGTCGTCCCCTGGCTGCAGCCTTCGCCGATTTGGATAGCGCTCGCAGGCGGGTTTTTGCCAGGGCTGATTGCCGCGTTTAAGCAGCGCTCGATCACACGCTGGTATCTCTATGGTTTCGCCTGCACCTTGGTGGCATGGCCTTTACTCGCGCTGCCGACGATTCACGCACTCCTTGTCCGGCGTCACGACTTACCCAGTGAGTTTCCGCAACGGCAGCGGAGGGCTGACGCGCTGGCCCTGCTCGCCGAAAGCAGCGTACAGTCCTACCCGAGCTGGATAGCCGATCTAACGCGCAAATCGCCTACGGGAATCGATCGGCGCCAATATGCCTATAAGCATATTGGGCCGGGTGAAGCACTTGAGCTCGTCCGCGAGCCCGCCAATCGGATCAGCGTTTCTGCCGTGGCGTATTGCCATCGCGGAGTTCACCTTGGCTACGTCCCCGAGCGACAGCGCTGGATTGCCGAAGCGCTGGATGACGGGCTTTGCCTCATTGCCGTCGCCGAAGAGGTCAAAATTGGTTGGATATCCCGACGGCGCGCGAAATTCGTCCGCACCCGCATCGTCGTTCTCAACGACCGTCGCTAGGGTGCATCAGCGACGATCTCAAGCGAACAGCGCTTGTGCCTGCCGACGGCACCACGCGAAACTCGGTCGAGTCGCTGATCGCGAAATAGACTTCGTGCTCCGCCGGAACCCGCCCTCGAGAAGGGGCCGCAAGGTCGGTGTCATCTTGTGGCCGTTCCAGCCGTGAGCGCTCATGCAGGTGGTGCACCAGCATGACCGAGTCTGGCACGAAACTGCGGCTCCGGTGCTCCGGCGGCGTGATGCCGGCGAGCCTGCGGCGGCAGCGGATCAGCTCTGCGGCGCGCCGAGCTGGTTGAAGCGCGCCTTCTGCTCGTCGGTGAGCCCGCCGTAAAAGCTCTCCAGCGCCGGCTGCACAATCTTGATCGCCTCCAGCATCGCGTTGAGCCGCTGCGCCATGGCGGCAACCCGCCCGGGTGGGGTCAACGCCTCCTCGGTCGAGCAGTTGGCCTTGAGATAGTCCGCCGCCTTCGCGCTGGCATCGTTCAGGGCCTGCAGTGTAACGCGCTGGGTATCGGTCGGATGCACGACCTGCTCGATGCGCTCCGTCGGCGTATTAGTCGGCTTCACCGCCTGTCCGCTGCACACCCGCGCCAGATCGGGCAGCTGCTTGCTGCCGCGCGCGGTGGTCGCCGGTCGAGCTTCGGGCGTGATCGCGTTGAAGCGCGACTTCTGCTCGTCGCTCAGCAAGTCATAGAAACCGTCGAGCGCGGGCTGCACGATGGTGAGCGCCTGAGACATCACTTCGATCCGCCTGCGCATGGCCGAAAGCCGCCCCGTCGGCGTGCTCGGCAGCTCGTTGGGACAGGCGGACACCAGCAGATCGAGCGCCTTGCCGGCGGCCTCCTTGAGACCATCGAGCGCGGCCTGTTGGGCCTGGTCCGGCTGCACGGTCAGCGCGATCTGTTGGATCGGCCAGCCGGTCAGCGCCGACACCTGCTCGCGGCAGACCCTGGCCGCGGTCGCGGCTGCGCTCCGACTGGTCGTCGCGCGTCTCGAGGACGTCGATGAACCCGAGGCCGGCCCCTCGTAGGAGTAAGGGCCAAACACGCCGACATAAAGATCGTCGTAAACATAGGGCCAAAACCCATCATAGGCATGGGGCCAGAAGGTGTAGTCAATGAAGTCGTCATAGGCGTAGGGCCAGAACAGCGGCCCGAACCAGCCGATCGCGATGATCGGGTGCCGGTGACGCCAGAACCATCCGCCGTTGGCAAGCTTCCAGTTTTGGCCCCCAAACCGACCGCGGAAGGTCGCGCCGGCCAATGACCGCGTGATCGTATTGTGCTGCGCGAGCGAAGCAAATGCGCCGTTGCGAAGGACGGATGACTGCCCTACGCCGTGCAGCGATCGCATCGTCCAATTTTGGTTCGCCAGATTCGCCGGGCGGTTATTTGCCGATCGGCCGTTGAGGCGATTCTGCGCACTGTGCTGAGACAGCGCATCGTCGGGAAAGTTATGTCCGGTGCGCCCGGCCAAGCGAGCGTCGCCCAGCCGGCTGAAGGTCGAAGGCCCCGCCGAGTGCCGGATCGCGAAAGTGGTGGAGTGCGGAATCGAATAGATGTGCGGCGCCGTATAGGTATGCGACGCGCCGACACCTGAGAGAGAATGCAGACCGCCGCCAGCGCCAATCGGCGCCGAGTGGATCATCGGCGCCGCTCCACCAATACCGTGAGAGAAGCCGCCCGGAATACCTCCGCTTATACCGCGGGAAAAGCCCCCGCCGGGAATGCCACCGCCTCCGCCATGAGAAAAGCCGCCACCGGGGAAGGCATCCGCGCCGGTGGCCAGGAACGGAACGATCGCAAGTATAGATACCCCTGTGCATAGACCGAGACGAAGGAGGTCGGATCGGTACATGGAAACCTCCACTCGCAGCGTATAAATGTTTGTCCGGGCCGGACCTCACTCCTTGAGGTCAAGATAACCCTGGGCGGGGCTGTTCGCGAGATCAAGAACCGCAATCAACAGAGATGTGGCTCGTGTTACCTGCGTTCAACCCCCGTCCGTTCAGACAATCTGTGATGGACCCGAAATTTGTTCCGGCTTGGGCAGCCGGGAGGTCGTCCATAGCTGAATGTGCTACCAGGGCGGCCTTTTAGCCCAATGCGAGCGCGAACATTGCAGCCGATAGGTCGTGGACACGAAAGGATCACCCATCAGCCACCCGCGCCTCTCTGGTCCACCAGCCGTGCAGCCGACCGCAGTGCGGACACGCCGCCTTGGTGACAGTATCGGGAAGTTTTCTGAATGTTTCCTCGTCAGCATAGATACCGGTGGAAAATTCCTGCCCCGTTGTCCGGCACTTCAACATCAGCACGCCCATGAACGCCTCCCGTGCTTTCTCCTGGAGAAAGATTGAAGCATCTAGCTAGACAGAAACGATGGGAACCATACTCAGGTATATGTGGCAGTACCTCGCTACCGGGACGCTGGCTGATGCCGGGTGGACTCGACAAGCAATCCACTTCGCCTCGGAGCCAATTAACCAATTGTTTGATAAGCGCGACGTCAGCAGGCGACCTCTCAACATTCAGGCTATGATAGCCGCGCGGCGCAGAGGTCGAGTGCTCGCGCTCATGCGAAAGCGTCTATGTCCCGTCTTGGTCGAAACATACCAAGGTCGGTCCCCAGCAGGTCTCTCCGCGCCCGCAACCGCCCAACCGGCGGAAGTGGCGCTGGCTCTTCGGGAAAAAGGCTGGGTGCCCTATCGCATCCGGTTCGATCTGGAAGCAGACGTGTGGATCGCGAAGGTAATCGACTGGGGCCAGGCTGCCTGACGAACACACTTGCAGATCGGCTGTGGCACCCCATATGCCTCGCCGCCATCCTTGTTGCAGTAATGCAACGTGCCATCAAAATCGAGCAAAACGATCAACCTTTTGCAGGGACAAACCGGGCTCACGTATGCTTCCCTTCCACCATCAATAAGTAGCGCGAGCTTCAACTAATCATCCAATGAGCACTTCGTCACCAGCGCGCCGCATACGCAGTACGTTCATGAGCTTCAGCCTCTGGACCTCGGCTTTCGCTTTTGTCGCTATCGAAGGCTACGTGCTGCTAGACCAAGTGGCAATTGGCCACGCCAGCACAATGTTTATGTTCGGTAGCGCGTGTCTTGTCGCCTCGGTGTGCGTAGGGATCTTCGCAATCGTCATGGCGATTGGATTGGCTATCTCGGCGGCATTCAGCGATGATGAACCTACCCCACAGCAATCGCACCATATTCAAGATGCTGCAGCGGTTTCTGGTGCTCACATAGGGCCCGCGCCTGGCGTTTCGCTGGCCGTAGAACGCACTAGCTCGCGAAGACCTCAACAGCGCCGCCGTATTCGCACGGTCGCTGGTGAGGCACGTAAGACTTCGACACGACCGATGTGAATTACTAATACCTCCTGAGACCGTCACGTGTGCGCCCGCCAGTGGAGCTAGCGCCATTCTAGCCGCGTCGGCTTCGAAGAATTCCGGACAAGAATTGCTCGTTCCGAGGATTACGGGTTTTGACCCAAACGGACATGCGATAGAAGGCGCGCGGAACTATAAACGCTGTCTATTGCACCTTTGTACAATAGATTTCACCTTCACGCTTGGGCATTCTGTGAATCGCATTCGGCTGAGCGCAGGAGTTAGCCATGACGAGAATTCCATCCTCGGTGATTGTGATCATTGCGGTGGTGCTCGCCGTCTTAGGAGGCAGGTCCATTTCCGCACAGGACAAGTACGCAGTGCAAGTTCCGGACGGGCTCGCGTTCTCCGAGTTCAGAGGATATGAGGCTTGGCAGGTTGTCTCCATCAGTCAGGACGGAGACCTGATTGCTGCGATCCTCGCTAATCCTGTGATGATCGACGCCTACCTGGCCGGCGTTCCCGGCAACGGCAAACCTTTCCCCGACGGCGCCAAGATGGCGAAGATCCATTGGAACCCGAAAAAGATGGAGACGTTCCCCGCAGCGACGGTGCCAGGCTCCCAGCATGACGTCGACTTCATGGTGAAGGACAGCAAGAGGTTCGCGGACAGCGGTGGGTGGGGATGGGCCGTGTTCGAGTATGACGCTGCATCCGATACGTTCACGCCTGGCACCTCGGCCTCCAAGCCGCCGCAGGGGACCGACGCCAAGTGCGGCTTCGCGTGCCACACGATCGTGAAGACAAGAGATTACGTTTTCACGGATTACGGGCACAGGTGAAGCGGTATGAGCAGCACACAGATGTGCAATGAACACGCAACTCGAATCCCGATTCATGGAGAAGGATAGCAGACATTCGTGGACACGAACGAATGGGGATACGCCGAGTTTGCCTATGACGCTGCGTCTGACACGTTCGCGCCCACTCAGAAGGACGCCAAATGCGGGGCCGCCTACCATGAAATAGCGGCAGCAAAAGACTACATTTTCACGGAGTACGGACACCGGTGAACGGTGCTCGCGCGCGCCAATGGGCTGATCGAATGGGCCCATTTGCTGCAGTGCATGAGCCCGGAGGTGGCCCGCAGCGGCGGCTGACGGAGGGCAGAGCATACATCAGACATCATTTGTTCCGCTATCGCGAGCGCGTCATCGACCTCGATGCCGAGATAGCGGACGGTGCTCTCGATCTTCGTGTGGCCGAGCAAGAGTTGCCCAGCACGCAGGTTGCCGGTGCGCCGGTAGATCAGAGTTGCTTTCGTTCGTTTCAACGAATGATGCTGCCAATTCATTCGGGCCACGAGGCGGGCGAACTGGCGTGTCGTCATGCGCTCTTAAGGTCATCTAGGCTCAGGCGATCCCTATCGGTGGGATACTGTCATGATCTCAAGCCTCATCGGTGTTCTTATTTTCTGGTTCTTGGCCGTAGATCGGATCCTAATGTTCCATGCTGAAGGAATGCGTGAGGCTGACAGAGACACAGTGCTCGTTACTCTAAGTGCTTTCATGAGTAGCTGTTCTTGGATTCGGTTCTGTTGGGCGCTTGATCTACCCTAGCCCCGGGTCGCCCCAGATGATCCTCTGCTTGCGTGGGGTCACAATTAGGTTGCTGTCCTAGACTGAATTTTCTGTACTATGTCAGTTTGTGAAATCATGATCCGTTCTGTGGAAGGGAAACCGCCACAATCTCCCGAATTTTCATAGCGCGCGCAAACGGGGCGAAAATGGCGTCGTCCGCAGGGGCTAGGAAAACAATCTCTGATATGTCGCGTAACCAACATAACTTGGGGATTATCACCATTATTTGTTGCGTTTACTCGGTCACTGCTCCAACAGCCAACAGCTTCGTTTGTTGTAGATAGGTTGTCGAGGCCGCTTCGCACCGCTCAGCAGAAGGGCCAAGTCAGTGGCGCGGCTCGCCAGTGTCGTAAGTGCAGCGCGACAACGCGCGTCAATAACGGCGCCAGTAATTACCATAGGCGCGCGGGGCGTAACCATAACGACGATAGGGCACGTAACCGTAGTGACGATAGGGCGCGTAACCATAGCCGCTATAGTTTCCGTAGTTGCCGTAGTAGGATGAGGAATAGGTCCCGTAGTAGGGCGGACAATAACAATCGTAGTCGTAGCCGTAGTAAGGCCAATAGCCATCAGAAACGGAACTCGTATTCTGATTCGGTGACGGTCATCCTCCACAAGTGAACTGACATGCACCGGCCTAATGAAAAAGCTGATCGGTATACTGTTGAAATAGGCCACGAGCTGACCGGGCACGGTTTCTGGCGATCGGTCCCACTAGAAAAAGATCGCGGCCCCTGATTTTATAAAAAAATGGCGGCACCCGACCCTACATCCAGGCCCGCAACCTGACAGGCCGGCGCGCAACCTTTAGGCTATACGCCTCACAGATGAAGGTATATACTTATTCTGTTGGCGGCCTCGGGGTGTTGTCTCTCTCCATCGCCTAACCCAACCCTGAGATCACCGGGCCCCGGCGGGCCACAGCCGGGGCTTTTCGAAGGTGGACGTCTTCCAATGTCCATGCGGGACACTGGCGATGACGCGCTCTCCGCGTGGAGCCCGGCCATAGCGACGCGCCATGTTGGTGGTCGCCCAGGTTTCGTCGAGGAAGACAAGCCGTGCCGGGTTCATGCTCGGCTGGACCTCACGCCAGGCTGCGCGGGCCTCGGCGACATCGGGCCGCCCCTGCTCGGCGGCGTGTTGCGTCTTTCTTTGAGCATCAGACCAAGCCGGTCGAGCACGTTCCACATCCCGCCCTGGCTCACCGACACCCCGTGGCTTGCGAGCATCCAGGCCCGCAATTCGTCCAGCGTCGCATCTGGCTGAGCCGATACCCGATGACGGATCGCGTCATGATAGTGGCCAGCTTCTGGCCAACATGACCGTGCTGCGAGCGGGCCGCCGTCTCGCCGGTACAGCGGCGTCTGATCATGGCTTTGTATATGTACGATATACTGACCCGGAACAGCGTTGCTACCTCGCGCACCGCCATCCCCGCGTCAACCGCCGCCAAAACGTGTTCCCGCAAATCCTGCGAATAAGCCTGACCAGACCGCCAGCCCATGGATGCCTCCAGCTCTGCTAAGCTGGAGACCCATGAATCACAGATTGCCTCGAAAAGGAATCCCAACCCGATTCCGCTCTCCTGAAGACGCTCTAGCAAGCGGCACTCTCCGCCGTTCATTGGTCTTTTTCAGCCGCTCCGCCCTCTTCACCGGAGAAGGAAGCAATGGCTTTTTCAACCTTGAGGCGGAGTTCCAACTCCTCCCGTTTTCGCTTGTCCTCATCGAGGATAAAGAAGATTGAGTGTTTCAGGAATTCAAAGGCCTTGAGGCACTCTTGTTCTTCGAGGGCGTATAAGCCCTTCGACAAAATCGAATAGACTTTTCTGTTCTTGACAAGAAAACTCGGCAAGTGGCCCCTGAGAAGTTCTATCGTTTCCTCCGTACTTCTGCCGACAAGGTCGATGTCGCTCCAACCTTCGACATCACGGAATTTGCGATTGGCGATCAGCCTCTCGAACACGCGGCGCAAGTAGACAAAGGAACCGACGCCAATACCCTGAGCGGCAAGGCCGATTGCTTTATGAAGTTCGGCCGCGTCTGCCGGATCGAGCACTTGCCGATACAATAGGCTCTCGTCATTCGCGATGTCTGCGAGCGAGGGGTATTGCCCAATTTTTTGGACGATCTTGTTGTCGAGCCTAAACTGAAAAATAATTTCATGCTTGGCGTCTCGCGTGCAAGTTAGCTCGAAATACCAAGTCGGATGATGATCCATCAGTGGTTGGACCTTCATAAGGTCCATTTCTCCATGGGTCCGGTGAAAAGTCGCGGCTCTTTGGCAATGAGGGCAGTGTCCATCAACAGCAAGGGGCGAGACAAACAGGGCATTGCCGACCTCCCAGGGGAGGTCATAGGCGGCGTAGAGCGCGGCGCCGAAAAGAAAATCTTGAATCCACTGCCGAATTTCGGCTTCATCGAGTTTGGCGTCGGCGTCAGTCACGGCGCAAGTCTCCGGAGGCGGCGCCGCCACTTCACGTTCGACTATTCGCGGGCCGGCTGCTGCAAGCACTGCTTCCGCTCTTAATAACACCGATGAGGGTCGAGCGCTAAGGGGGGCTTTGCGTTGGTTCCTGCGCTTCCCAAGTTAAATACTCGGCCTTGAACTCGGCCTTGGCCCCATCGAATGTTGGCGCGTGGCCGTAACTCTTGTGGTTAGTCAATTGAAACGAAATGCCCCAGAACCAAGGGCTGTCGGGTCGATCATCGAGCCGATAGATGCACCCGACCTCGCGGTCGCCGTCGAATGCGTCCAAATCGGCCTCGGACCATGGGCCGCTTTTGCGGGAGACATCGGCGCGGCGGAGGATCAACGGCGGCTCGGACCAAACCACGCCATGAACGCGCTAAACTGGTCTGGATAGGCCAGAAAATTGGCGATGACTCCGATTGGAGCCAGGACAAGAAACCAATCTCGCATGGACGCCCCATTCGTGTATGCCCTCGTAATTTTTCCGCACCAACCCATGATCAAAGGCTACGCCAGCGAACAATTCCCATTCTCGATCCGCCTCTCCCGGCGCGCCGAGCTTGTCCCAGATCGCCTGAAAAGCTCCCTTGGATAATGCAACCTCGTGAAAACGATATCCGCGTCCGTGCAGCGGACGAAAGAACAGGCGCAAGACCACGTATGTGATTGTGCCGATGACGTATCGCCAACGAAAACAACGAAGCCACCACCGGCAATCAGTCCAATCACTTTTGACCAATCGTGATCGCGGAAGACATGCTTCGAGAATGTCGAATCTGGGTCCCACCAAGCTCCCCACAGAATCGACGCAACAAACAACGCAGGAGCGATCAAAAGCCTTATCCGACGAACCTCATCCATGGCAGCCCCCTTTCTAGTTGAACGCCCTACGGGCCGACTCGGTGGACGCCATCCCTTTCAGCCGGCGGACGGGGCGCCGGGGTGATCGAGAAGCCCGCGCCCCCGGAACTGCTGCCATCAGCGGCGGCTCGATCGGGGTCCCGGCAGGTTTAGACCCGGGTGTGCTGTGTCGACGCGAAGCCCCGGCCGACCCACCGAACGACCAGCACCACAAGCCAGGTCACCAGCCAGCTGATCAGCACCGTAGCGAGATCGACACCGAACAGCAGCGCGATCCCGGTAGCGCCGTGACCCCGTTCGGCGTCGGCGATAAAGAACGCCTGCGCTTTAGCCTGACAATCATGGTACTTGGTCCAATTGGCGCTATCCTTTTTCTGTCGCTCGCCATCATCCTTGAAGTACTGCAAAGACTCGGTGTCGGTGTCGAGGATCAAACCACAAAAGTGAAGCTGGTGACCAAGGAAGTCGCTCTTGTCCCGCATGTCGAGGACCCAAATAAACGCCGCAAAGCCGACGAACCAAATTACCGACAGCACGATGCCGACCCGGCGCCATCCACGTCCTCTCGCATTCATGGTGCAGCCTCCCCCCGAGCCCCCGTCCGGTTCACTTGATTTTTGCGAGGTAGAAATTCAGACAGGCTTTGAGCAGTTCGCTGGAGCGCGCCTTGTCTTGCAGCTCGGCGACGCGACCCAGAGCAATCTTGTGCCAATCCTTGGTGTCATCGCGCCCGCTCAGGCGGCCTAGATAAAACGTATGCAGTGCGAGAGCCATGGCAAACTGCGCGCCTTCCTGGGGACTTACCCCATCTCCGCGCCGGCAGTCATCGTACACGCTAAGTCAAAATCCTGCGGCGATCCGGCCGCATGCGCTGGCTGCAAGAGCAACGCCAGGACCGCGAGACAGTACATGGTTCGCATCCCACCCCCTCCTCTCGGTTTCTAGCGGCAGACCTGTTGCCACTGGCAATTGCCGAACATATCGCATACGCGCGCCTGCCTACAGGCCGACGTGCCGAGCGGGGGCAGGGTCGGCGGGTTTATGGGGGCGATCGACGGCGACATGATGGGGCAGATGGCCGGCGGACAGATCGGCGGCAGGTCAATCGAACTGCTGCACAGAGGCTGCATCTGCCCATTGACGCATTGGCAGGTGCAGCTGGCGTGAGCGGCGGATGCCGACAGCAATACGATGACGGTCACGAGTGTGATGATGGTTCGCATGGAGTCCTCCCCTTGGTGGCTTTCGCCGGCCGGGTGACTCCATCCGTTCAGATCACCATTCGGCACGCGCGCCGGCAACCCTACCCTTGTAGGGGTCCGGTCGCGCGGCTCGTGTGGCTACTTGCGCTGCTGATTCTTCGCAAATTCTTCCACTAATTTTTCCAGCTCGGGTTGCTCGATTTTCCGCTCGCCGTCGGGTCCCTCGACACGAATAGGCTTCAAGTGCGGCTGCCGTGTCGGACCGTATGTCAGGCCCCAGGCCTCCTTCACAGCGGTGTCCTTTGTCTCGTGTTGGCTGTGCTCCATCGGCCCGACGGGCGGTTGAACGTTTTCGTTCAGAACGTACAGCGTCCACGCCATATGGCGTTTCCTCCCTGCCATAGTTACAGATGCGATCTGTCGGGATATCTGTCGGGTAGAAGTGAGGAAGGTGGGGAAAGCTGGTCGGAGTGGCAGGATTTGAACCTGCGACCCCCACGTCCCGAACGTGGTGCGCTACCAGACTGCGCTACACTCCGACTGAAGGCCGGTCTTATAACCCCGG
>Ga0209069_10000999_pt1 | contig 14042 bp, 13 predicted proteins | sample Str013_2_FD_187202 | JGI IMG/M metagenome (GOLD analysis project Ga0209069, IMG submission 187202) | Freshwater sediment microbial communities in response to fracking from Pennsylvania, USA - Straight Creek_MetaG_SC_2013 (SPAdes) (version 2) | ecosystem: Environmental > Aquatic > Freshwater >...
GTGGTCCCGTCTCCGCGACGTTGACGGCCCGCATGCGCGCGCCCGCGCGCCTCGTCTTGAGCGCCTCCCTGCTGCTGCCGGCCGGGTGCGGGGGGACGCTCTACCTGGCGCTCAACGCCACGTCACCCCGCCCGCCGGCACGGACCCGCCGGCGCCGCAGAGAGGCCACGATGACCGCGCAGCCCGACCGTACCCCGCAGGAACTGGACCGCAACCTGGCGCTGGAGCTGGTCCGCGTCACCGAGGCCGCGGCGATGGCGGCTGGCCGCTGGGTCGGCCGCGGCGACAAGGAGGGCGGCGACGGCGCCGCGGTCGACGCCATGCGCAAGCTGATCAACTCGGTGTCCATGCGCGGCGTGGTCGTCATCGGCGAGGGCGAGAAGGACAACGCGCCGATGCTGTTCAACGGCGAGCGGGTCGGTGACGGTACCGGCCCGGAGGTGGACGTGGCGGTCGATCCGATCGACGGGACCACGTTGATGGCCAAGGGTATGCCGAACGCGCTGGCGGTCCTGGCGGTGGCGCAGCGCGGCGCGATGTACGACCCGAGCGCGGTGTTCTACATGGACAAGCTCGCGGTCGGCCCGGACTGCGCCGACGTGGTGGACATCAACGCGGGGGTACGGGAGAACCTGCGCCGGATCGCCGCGGTGAAGCGCTCCGCCGTCAAGGACGTCACGGTCTGCATCCTGGACCGGCCCCGGCACCAGCGGCTGGTCCAGGAGGTACGCGAGGCCGGCGCCCGGATCCGGTTCATCACCGACGGGGACATCGCCGGGGCGATCAGCGCGGCCCGCGAGGACAGCGAGGTCGATGTGCTGATGGGCATCGGCGGTACCCCGGAGGGCATCACCGCGGCCTGCGCGCTGAAGTGCATCGGCGGGGTGCTGCAGGCCAAGCTGTGGCCCACCGACGACGCCGAGCGCGAGCGCGCCCTGGCCGCCGGGCACGACCTGGACCGGGTACTGCACACCGACGACCTGGTGACCGGGGACAACTGCTTCTTCGTGGCCACCGGGGTCACCACCGGCAGCCTGCTCAAGGGGGTGCGGTACCGCTCCGGCAGCGCGTACACGCAGTCGATCGTGATGCGGTCCAAGAGCGGTACGATCCGGGTCATCGACTCGTACCACAAGCTGGACAAGCTCGGTCTCTACTCCATCGTGGACTTCGACGGCGGCCCGTTGACCGCCGGCTGAGCCGCCGCGTCGACCAGTTCCCGCAGCGCCACCCGCAGCGGTGTGGGTACCAGCCCGAAGGTGCGCTGCGCGGCCGAGGAGTCCAGCACGAACGGGGCGGTGAACTGGTACGCCATTTCGGGCAGCTCCCGGGCCTCGGTGCTGAACAGCCCGCCCAGGCGCAGTACCAGCGACGGCATCCGGCGCAGCGTCGGCGCGCCCAGCCCGGCGAGGTCGGCCAGTTCGCCGGCCAGCGCCCGGATACTGGTGGCCGGGTTGGTCGGTACGTGCCACGGGCGGCCCCAGGCGCGCTCGTCGGCGCCCAGCGCCACCAGCGTGGCGGCCATGTCCGCGACCACGGTGAAGCTGTGCGGCGCGTCCAGGTCGGCCGGTACCAGCACCGCCTTGCCGGCCAGCACCCGGCGCGCGACCAGCACGGTGAACATGGACTGCGCGCCGGCACCGAGGTAGTCCGAGCCGCGCGCCTCGGTGGCCCGGAGTTCGCCGCGCTCGTGCGCGGCCAGGTCGGCGGTCCACATCGCGGCCCGGACCCGGCCCTTGACCGTGCTGGCCGCCAGCGGCAGCGACTCGGTCATCGGGCCGGTGACCGGACCGTACCCGTACAGGTTCGAGGCGGTCACCAGTACCGCGCCGGTACCGGCGGCGGTCCGCCGCAGCGCGTCGGCGATCGGCGGCCACAGCGCCGGCCACCGGTGGTACGGCGGGTTGGCGCAGTTGTACAGCGCCACCGCGCCCCGGGTCAGTTCGGCCAGGCGTACCGCGTCGGTGGCGTCGGCGGCGATCCGCTCGACGCCGTCGATGCCCCCGCCGCTGCGGGTCACCACGCGTACCTGGTGGCCCGCGTCCCGCAGCAGCCGCGCGGTCGCGGTACCGACCGGGCCGGCGCCCACGACAACATGCAGTCCCATTTCGGATCACCTCTCACGAAGAAGAGCACCGCTCTCTGTTCGTACCAGTGTCGCCGGTACACCCGACCCAGTCAAGAGCACTGCTCTTGTATCGCCACACCGCTCCGAGATGGCATCATGGGGGCATGAGCACTCCGTCCGCCGGCTCGCTGCGGGCCCGGGTACGGGCCGAACTGACCGACCAGATCAAGGCCGTGGCGCGGCGGCACCTGGGCGTGGACGGCGCCGACCTGTCCCTGCGGGCGGTCGCCCGCGAGCTGGGCATGGTCTCCTCGGCCGTGTACCGGTACTTCCCCAGCCGCGACGACCTGCTCACCGCGCTGATCCTGGACGCGTACAACGACATCGGCGCGGCCGGCGAACGGGCCGACGCGGCGGTACCCCGCACCGACCTGACCGGGCGGTACCTGGCCGTGTGCCGGGCCACCCGGCACTGGGCCCTGGCCCACCCGCACGAGTACGCGCTGATCTACGGCAGCCCGGTCCCGGGGTACGCCGCGCCGCCGGACACGGTGGACCCGGCCCAGCGTACGGTCGCCGTGCTGGCCGCGATCCTGCGCGACGGGTACGCCGGCGGGGCGCTGACGGTACCGCCGGGCGAGCGCATGCCCCGCCAGGTCCGGGCCGACCTGACCCGGGTGCTGGCCGATCCGCGCTTCGCCGGTGCCCCGGCCGCGCTGCTGGCCCGCGGGATGACCGCCTGGGCGGCCCTGTTCGGCCTGATCAGCTTCGAGCTGTTCGGTCGCTTCGAGACCGTGATCTCGGCCCGGGACGCCTACTTCGAGCACCAGTGCCGGCTCCTGGCCCGCTTCATCGGGCTGCCCTGACCGCGGGTCAGCCCGGCACGGGTCAGCCCGGCCGGTGCCGGTTCCGGTACGCCCGCGCCTTGCTGCGGTTGCCGCACGGTCGCATCGCGCACCACTGCCGGGACCCGTTCTTCGAGTGGTCGTAGAACACCACCTGGCAGGTGTCGTTGCGGCAGATCTTCAGCCGCCGCCACGAACCGTCCGCCTCGGCCAGGACCACCCCGGCCAGCACCGCGGTGAGCAGGCCGCGCGCGCCGGTACCGGCACCGTCGAGCCGGAAACCCCCCGCGCCGTACCGGACCCGCAGCGCCAACGGCGCGCACAGCCCGTCCAGCCCGGTACCGGCCGGCGGTACCCCGTCGTGGTGCCCGCGCAGCACCTCGCGCAACTGGTCGCGCAGCCGTACCGCCAGCGCCCGGTCCGGCTCGGCCGCCTGTCCCGGGTACCCGTGCTCGCCCAGCCAGCGCCGCATCGAGGCGAGGCTGGTCAGGTCGTCCCGGCCGGTCTCCACGTCGATCGAACTGAGGAACGACTCGACCAGCCGCAGCCGCTCGGGTACCGCCTCCACCGCCGCACCGCCGATCCGTGGCCCCGCACCATGCTACGACGCCGGGCGGCTCAGCCCTCGGACGAGTGGCCCGGGAACAGGTGCGCGGCGGGATCGATGACGATCGCGGCGTTGTTGACCGCGGTGGCCGCCTCGCCGAAGCCGACCGCGATCAGCCGTACCTTGCCCGGGTACTCGCAGATGTCCCCGGCCGAGAAGACCCGGGTGAGGTTGGTGGCCATCCGGGTGTCCACCAGGATGTGCCGGCGGTCCAGCGCCATGCCCCAGTCGACCAGCGGCCCGAGGTCCGCGGTGAACCCCAGCGCGGCCACGATCGTGTCGGCCGGCAGTTCCCGGGCCTCCTGGCCGCGGGCCACCACCTCGGCACCGGTCACGTGGGCGTCGCCGAAGACCCGGGTCAGTTCGGCGTTCACGATGATCTCGACGGGCAGTTCGCGGACCCGGGCCACGGTCGCCGCATGCGCCCGGAACTTGTCCCGCCGGTGGATCAGCGTGACCGACTTGGCCACCGGCTGCAGCGACAGCGCCCAGTCGAAGGCCGAGTCGCCGCCACCCACGATGACCACGTTGTGCCCGGCCAGCACGTCCAGCTGGGGCACGAAGTACACCAGGCCACCGCCGGTGAACTCCGCCGCGGCCGGCAGCGGGCGGGCGGTGAAGCTGCCCAGGCCGCCGGTGACGATCACCGCACCGCAGTGCAGCACGGTACCGTCGGACAGCGCCAGTACCGGCTTGCCGTCCTGGTACGACAACTGCTCCGCACGGCGGTCCAGCAGGTACTCGGGGTGGCCGGCGGCGGCCTGCTCGACCAGGTTCGCCACCAGGTCCCGGCCACGGATCGCGGGGAACCCGCCCACGTCGAAAATCATCTTCTCGGGGTACATCGCGGTGATCTGGCCGCCGGGCTCCGGCAGGGCGTCGATCACCGCCACGGACAGGCCCCGGAACCCCGCGTAGTACGCGGCGAACAGGCCGGTGGGACCCGCCCCGACGATAGCGAGGTCGACCTGGCGCATATACGTCACCCGCCGTTACTGACTGTCACCCGTGCACCCGACCCACAGACCCTAGAGCGCCGGACCGGCGCACCGCAATTCCGCTGGCCGGCGGCGGTCAGGGCGGCGGGTCCGGCCCGGTACCGGCCGGATCGGGTACCGCCACCGGGTCGGTCGGGGTACCGGTCGGGGGCCGCCGGCGGCGGAACAGCACCGCCGCCAGCACGCCGCCGAGCAGCCCGAACAGGTGCGCCTGCCAGGAGATGCGCTCGTCGGTGGGCAGCACCCCGGAGATCTGCGCCCCGTACAGCAGGCCGACCAGTACCCCCACCGCGATGCCCCACCAGCTGCGCTCGACCACGCCGCGTACGAGCAGGTACCCGAGGTACCCGAAGATCACCCCGCTGGCGCCGATCACCACCACGTCCGGCGAGGCGGTCAGCCAGGTGCCGAGCCCGCTGGTCACCGCGATGAACGCGGTCACCAGCAGGAACCGCCGCACGCCGGTGGCCAGCACGAACGTACCGGTGATGATCAGGGGCACGCTGTTGCCGTACAGGTGCTGGAGGTTGGCGTGCAGGAACGGCGCGAACACGATGCCGTCCAGGCCGTCGAGGCGGTGCGGGATGATGCCGCCGGCCTGGTCCAGCCGGTGGTGCGTGGCCAGGTCCAGCAGCTCCACCCCGAACAGCACCGGGATCAGCGCGCACATCGCCACGAACGCCCGGCCCAGGCCGGCGTAGAAGGCGGTGGTACCGAAGCGGTCCGCCCCGGCGTCCTCGTCGATGCTCACGCCTGGATTCGTAGCAGTTACCGGCCGTTCGCGCCACCGCCGGGCGCGTGCCGCGCCCGGCGGTCGACAGCTTTCGGTGCGGTACCGCGGATCAGTACCAGTTGTGCGCCTGCCAGAAGTTCCAGGCACCGCACGGCGTCTTGTACCGACCCTTGATGTAGTCCAGCCCCCACTTGATCTGGGGTACCGCGTTGGTCAGGTAGTCCGCCCCGTACGCGCCCATCTTGCTCGCGGGCAGCGCCTGCGGGATGCCGTACGCCCCGGAGGACCTGTTCTTGGCCAGCTGGTTCCAGCCGCTCTCCTTGGCCCACATCTTGTCCAGGCAGGCCATCTGGTCGATCGTGAAGCCCCACTGCAGCATCAGCGTGCAGCCGGTGGCCCGGTTGCCGCTGTACGTGGCGCAGGAGGTGGGGATCGGACCGACGTTGGTCGGCGTGGACGGGGTGCGGTCGTTGGACCGGCTGGCCGCGTTGCTGCCACGGGCGGCGGCGTCGGCGGCCTGCGCGGCCGCGGCCGCCTGAGCCGCAGCCGCGGCGGCCTTGTCCTTGGCGTCCTGCTCGGCCTGCCGCTGGGCGGCCGAGGCCGACCAGCGGTCGGCCGCGGCCAGCTTCAGCTGGCGTTGTTCGTCGGCTTCGGTACGGGCGTCCGCGGCGGACGTACCCATCCGGTGCTGCGCCTGTCGGCTGGCACCGAGCGCGATCCCACCGACCACTGCGAGCAGCAGCAGCATGATGGACAGCGCCCGCGGACCGAACCGGCTCCACAGCAAAGTCACGAAGTGTCCCTTCATCGGGGGCAAGGACCCGGTGCCACCCGCCGGTCACCACGCGTGATGGAGCTGGTACGCGCGGCGTACCGGATCCGCGTGACGCGGCACCGGGGACGCCCCGACCGCGTGGTGCGGCTGGGTCTCGCCGGCCGGTGGGCCGTCGACCGCCGTGGGGCGTCCGGCAACCACCCTGACGCACGGTGACCGGCGGCGCCAGTCGACACCCGTGCCACTGTGAACACAGTCACCCGAGGAATCACCCGGTACCGGTCTATACCGGGAGGTCCTCCAGGAGATCTGTGACCACCTCGGCGATGGGCGAACGCTCCGAACGGGTGAGGGTGACATGGGCGAACAGGGGATGCCCCTTCAGCGCTTCGATCACCGCGACGACACCGTCGTGCCGGCCCACCCGCAGGTTGTCCCGCTGCGCCACGTCGTGGGTCAGTACCACCCGGGAGCCGGTACCGATGCGGGACAGCACGGTCAACAGCACGCCGCGCTCCAACGACTGCGCCTCGTCCACGATCACGAACGCGTCGTGCAGGCTGCGCCCCCGGATGTGGGTCAACGGCAGCACCTCCAACATCCCCCGCGAGCTGATCTCCTCCAGCACGTTGTCGTGCACCAGCGCACCGAGCGTGTCGAAGACCGCCTGCGCCCAGGGCGACATCTTCTCCGACTCCGACCCCGGCAGGTACCCGAGTTCCTGGCCGCCCACCGCGTACAGCGGCCGGAACACGATCACCTTGCGGTGCTTGCGCCGCTCCATCACCTGCTCCAGGCCGGCGCACAGGGCCAGCGCGGACTTGCCGGTACCGGCCCGGCCGCCCAGCGACACGATCCCGATCGAGTCGTCGAGCAGCAGGTCCAGTGCCACCCGCTGCTCGGCCGAGCGCCCGTGCAGCCCGAACGCCTCCCGGTCGCCGCGCACCAGCCGTACGCTCTTGTCCGCCAGTACCCGCCCCAGCGCCGACCCGCGCCCGGAGTGCAGCACCAGCCCGGTGTGGCAGGGCAGCCCGGCCGCCGTGTCCAGGTCCAGCGCCTCGCCGCCGTACAGGGCGGCCATCTGCTCGTCGGTCAGCTCCCGTTCGGCCATCCCGGTCCAGGTCGGGTCGCTGGCCTGGCCGTGCCGGTACTCGTCGGCGGCCAGCCCCACCGCGGCCGCCTTGACCCGCAGCGGCATGTCCTTGGTGACCAGCGTGACCGCCTTGCCCTCGGCGGCCAGCTCCAGCGCGACGGACAGGATCCGGGTGTCGTTGCTGTCGTTGCGGAACCCGGCCGGCAGTGCGGGCGCGGCGTTGTGGTTCAGCTCCACCCGCAGCGTGCCACCGGCCTCGTTGACCGCGCACGGCTGGTCCAGCCGGCCGTACCGGGTCCGCAGGTCGTCCAGCAGGCGCAGCGCCTGCCGGGCGAAGTAGCCGAGTTCGGGATGGGCCCGCTTTCCCTCCAGTTCGGAGATCACCACCAGCGGGAGCACCACCTCGTGCTCGGCGAAGCGGAGGATCGCACCGGGATCGGCAATCAGGACCGAAGTGTCCAGCACGTACGTATGCACGGGCGGGGCGGCGGCCTTGGTACGGCGACTGGTCACGCTGGCTCCGGCGGGCGCCACCCGTGCGCCCGTGTACGCGCGGTGTCCGTGACCCGGTACGGGGTCGGGTGCGGGCCCCGTGACAGCTGCCGCCGGGCCGGCCACCAGCGCCGGCCGGAGGATTCCGGGCCTAGGGAGGGTCCCTAACCGGCTGGCCCGGGAGGTCCCCGTGCCATGCCTCACGCTAGCTGGCGACCGCCTGTCGTGGAAGGATTTCCGCGGTCCGGGGGCGGTACGGGGTGAGCCGTACCGCCCCCGGGTGGTACCGCCGACCGTGGACCGGAGCCCGCGCCGCGGGCGGCGCTGTGGTACCGCCGCACCAGCGTGCCGCGCGTGGCTCCCGACCAGCGGGTACCAAGGGGTGTCTCAACCGGTACCGGACTCCGTCTGGGCGTGCCGGCCCGTGCTCACCGCGCGGCCGTAGGTACGGCCCCGCCCCACCAGGACCAGCGGCTCGGCCACGACCTCGTCCGGTACCGCCACCGGCCGCTGTCCGACCACCAGCGGGTCCAGGGTGCCGCGCTGGTGCACGCTGCGGTCCAGGGCCACCCGGTCCAGCGGTACCCGGTCGGTACCCGGGGTGGCCGGGGTGGCCCGCCCGGTGGCCGTGGCGGTCCGCTTGACCACGATCGGGGGCCGGATCACCGCCGCGGTACCCACCGTGGCCAGCACCTCGGTGGGCGCCTGGACCGCGCCGACCGGCTCGACCACCAGCTTGGCCGCGACCGGCTGCGCCGCGACCGGCTGCGCCGTGGCCGGCTGCACCGTGACCGGGCGCTCCACCACGACGGGCTCCACCTGCTCGACCACCGGGTGTGCCACGACCGGCTGCTCGACCACCGGGTGCGCCACCACCGGAGGCTCCACCACGACCCGCTCGACCACCGGGCACTCGGTCGCCGGGCGGTCCCGCAGGGCCGCGCTGATGGCCAGCTGCTCCTCCCGCCGGCGCCGGTTCCAGGAGGCCAGGTCGCCGTCGAAGTACCCCTGCCGGTACCCGAACCGGTACCCGAACCGGTACCCGACCCCGGCGTGCACCCGGCCGGCGGCGTACGCGGCCGAGCCCAGCAGCAGGCTCAGGAAGAACGCGGTGGGCAGGTTCATGCCGGCCCCTCCGGCCCGCGGCCGCGGTCCGGGGTGGTGATCGGCAGTTCGGCGGTCGGCATCAGCTCGGTCAGCGCGGGCCAGCCGGTGGACAGCGACCGCAGATCGGCCAGGTCGACGTCCTCGATCAACTCGACCGCCATCCGTACCCCGTCCCGGATGACCTCGGCGGTGGACGAGCGGCGGACCACGCCGTCGGTCTCGAACACCCGGATGGTGAGGTCGGGACAGCCCAGGTGGATACGCCAGGCGTCCCACTCGGTCCGGTCCCCCATGCTCAGCGACAGGTACCGGCACCCCCGCGCCAGGTACAGCCGCCACGGCGCGGGCAGCCCCGCGGCGACCGCGTCGGCGACCATGCCGAACGCCTCTGCCCGACTAACGATTTCTGTCATCGCCCACTCCGTGATCCCCGAGCCGGTCGCCCGGCTCCCCCCTCGGTGTACCCGTGTGCTGCGCCCGTCAGCCGGCGACCCGCCCCCTGGTCCGCCCGGATGTCCCGCGTACGTGACAAACGGTAGGGGGTACCACGAACACGACATCATCAGCCGTTCGCACTATTCCGTCCAGCTCTTAGGCGAAAGTACCGTAGCCGTGTGTTACCCCTCGACATCCCCCAACCGGGGCCAGGCGGCGAGCTTGGTTCGATGTCACGCGTACGTGACAGTCGGGACGCTCCCGCTGCGCAGCGGGTGAGGGGCGCATATCGTGATCTAGTGTCCGATTCGGCGAGCCGCCCGCAGGCGTTCGCGGCGTTCGTCCGCTCCGCCCTCGCCGAGGCCCGGCGCCGCCGAGGGTGGACCGGCGTGCGGGTCGCCGAGGAGACCGGGCTCTCCCGGCAGACCATCAACCGGTGGATCCGGGGAGAGTGGACCACAGACCCGGAGCCGAAACGGGTCGTTGGCTTCTGCGACGCGCTGGGAATCTCGCCGACCGTCGCGTTTGGCATCCTCGGCTGGGGCCGTTCCGCGCGGAAGATCCCGGATGTCACCCCGGCGGGTACGGACGGTACCGGCGCCGGTACGCCCCCGATGGACCCCGACGTCGAGGCGCTGCTGCGCCGGCTGCTCGACCCGCGGGTCTCCGACGCGGAGAAGTTCCACATCCGGGAGACCATCCGGTACCTCGCCTACCGGCCGGCCCTGCCCGGCGCGCCGGCCCGTACCCGCGACCAGGCCGGCTGACCGCCCCGGGCGCCGGCCGCCCGGCACCGGCCCGACCCCGTGTGTCTGATCACCCGGCGTGGCCGGTCCCGGGCTAAATGGGGTAATTTGCCCTGAGGTGCTGTACCCGATGGCGAGCGCGTACGGACCGGGGGCAAGGGGGAACGCTGTGACGACCGATCGGCTCGGCACGACCAGTGGGCAGGGTACGACCAAGTGGCTGGGCGGGCTCGTGGCGGTGCTCTGCGTGGCCCTGGACCTGCTGGCCAACCTGCTGGTACAGGCCATGAGCGGGCGGTGGGTACCCGACGTGATCAACGTGTTCGCCGTCGGTACCGCCGCGGTGGCCCTGGTGACCACGCTGGGCCTGCACCTGTTCGACCGGCTCGAGGCGAAGGTGGACCGGCTCAGCGAGTCGCTGGCTGGCCGGATGGACGAGCTGACCCAGCGGGTCGGCGACCGCAACAGCGGCTTCGTCGAGGGGTACCTGGCCGGTCAGGGCCGCGACGGCGCGGTGGTACCGCTGGCGCAGCGCGGCCCGGCCTGGCGCTCCCTCAACGACGCCGCCCGGGAGGCGCCACAGTGACGCGGCTCTGTCAGCCGCCGAAGCGGCGCTGCCGGTTGGCGTAGGCGCGCAGCGCGCGCAGGAAGTCCACCCGGCGGAAGTCGGGCCAGTTGGCGTCGCAGAAGTAGAACTCCGAGTGGGCCGACTGCCACAACAGGAAACCGGACAGCCGCTGCTCGCCGCTGGTACGGATGATCAGGTCCGGATCGGGCAGGCCACGGGTGTACAGGTGCTCCGCGATGTGGTCCACGTCCAGCACCTCGGCCAGTTCCTCGATGGTGGTACCGGCCCGGGCGTGCTGCTGGAGCAGCGAGCGCACCGCGTCGGCGATCTCGCGCCGCCCCCCGTACCCCACCGCGATGTTGACCTGCGCGCCGCCGGTACGCCCGGCGGTCCGCTCCTCCGCCGCCTTCAGCGCCTGGGCGTGCGCCACCGGCAGCACGTCCAGCGCGCCCACCATGCGCAGCAGCCACGGCTGGCCGTCCGCGGCCAGTTCGGTGCTCAGGTCCACGATGATCTGCAGCAGCGGGTCGAGCTGCGCGGCCGGGCGGGACAGGTTGTCGGTGGACAGCAGCCAGAGCGTGACGTGGCCGACGCCGGCGGCGTCGCACCAGCGCAGCAGTTCCTTGATCCGCTCGGCCCCGACCCGGTGCCCGTCGTTGGGGTCGACGTACCCCATTTCCTTGGCCCAGCGGCGGTTCCCGTCGCACATCACGCCGACGTGATGGGGACGGGGCCGGCCGACGAGCCCGGCGGCGAGCCGCCGCTCGTACAGCGAATAGACCAGGGTGCGCACGCTCACCTCACGCAGCCTAGTGACCCCGGCAGGGAAAGTACCGGGTGCCGTCACATCATCAACACAAACCCGCCGCCGTACCGGGACGGTACAGCGGCGGGCCGGTCGGTCGGGGTCAGTCCACCAGGCCCAGGCGGGCCTTGAGCGCGTCCAGTTCGGCCCACAGCACCCCGGGCAGCTTCTCGCCGAACTTCTCGAACCACGCCGCGATCTGCGGCAGCTCCGCCTGCCACTCGGCCGGGTCGAAGGCCAGCGCCTCGGTCACGTCCGCCTCGGTCACGTCCAGCCCGTCCATGTCCAGCGTGCCGGGCGCCGGCACGTACCCGGCCGGGGTCTCCACCGCCGCGGCGGTACCGGACAGCCGCTGCACCACCCACTTCAGCACCCGCGAGTTCTCCCCGAACCCGGGCCACAGGTACCGGCCGTCGGTACCCCGGCGGAACCAGTTCACGTGGAAGATCTTCGGCAGCTTGTCCGCGTCGCCGTCGAGGCCCTTGCCCATCTCGATCCAGTGCCGGAAGTAGTCCCCCGCGTGGTACCCGATGAACGGCAGCATCGCCATCGGGTCGCGCCGGACCACGCCCACCTGGCCGACCGCGGCGGCCGTGGTCTCGCTGGACAGCGTCGCGCCCATGAACACCCCGTGCACCCAGTCCCGGGCCTGGGTCACCAGCGGGATGGTGCTCTTGCGCCGGCCGCCGAACAGGATCGCGTCGATCGGTACCCCGCGCGGGTCCTCGTACTCCGGGGCCAGGATCGGGCACTGCGTGATCGGCGTGCAGAACCGCGAATTCGGGTGGCTGGACGGCTTGTCGGAGTCCGGGGTCCAGTCGTTGCCGTGCCAGTCGATCAGGTGCGGCGGCGGGGTACCCATGCCCTCCCACCACACGTCGCCGTCGTCGGTACGGGCCACGTTGGTGAAGATCGAGTTGCCCTTGGCCAGGGTACGCATGGCGTTGGGGTTGGTCTTCCAGTCGGTCCCGGGCGCGACACCGAACAGGCCGTACTCGGGGTTGACCGCGTAGAGCCGGCCATCGGCGCCGAAGCGCATCCAGGCGATGTCGTCGCCGAGCGTCTCGACCTTCCAGCCGGGGATGGTCGGCTCCAGCATGGCCAGGTTGGTTTTGCCGCAGGCGGACGGGAACGCCGCGGCGATGTAGCGCACCGGCCCGTCCGGCGGGGTCAGCTTGAGGATCAGCATGTGCTCGGCCAGCCAGCCCTCGTCCCGGGCGATGGCGCTGGCGATGCGCAGCGAGTAGCACTTCTTGCCCAGCAAAGAGTTCCCGCCGTACCCCGACCCGTACGACCAGATCTCCCGGGTCGCCGGGAAGTGCGAGATGTACTTGGTCTCGTTGCACGGCCACAGCACGTCGGCCTGGCCCGGCGCCAGCGGCGCCCCGACCGAGTGCAGCGCGGCCACGAAGTCCGCGTCCGGGCCCATCTTCGCCAGCACCGCGGCACCCATCCGGGTCATGATCCGCATCGAGGCCACCACGTACGCCGAGTCGGTGATCTCGACGCCGAACATCGGCTGCTCCGCGCTCAGCGGTCCCATGCAGAACGGGATCACGTACATGGTGCGGCCGGCCATGCTGCCCCGGTACAGGTCCGACATGATCTCCTTCATCTGCACCGGATCCATCCAGTTGTTGGTGGGTCCGGCGTCGGCGGCGTCCGCCGCGCAGATGAACGTGCGCTCCTCGACCCGGGCCACGTCGCTGGGGTCGGTACGCGCCCAGAACGAGTTGACCTTCTTCGCCGGGTTCAGCGGGACCAGCGTGCCGGCGTCGACCAGCTCGCCGGTCAGCCGCTGCCACTCGGCCGTCGAGCCGTCGCACCAGACCACCCGGTCCGGCGTGGTCAGCGCGGCCACCTCGCGGACCCAGGCCAGTAGCTTCACGTTGGCGGTGGGGGCGCCGTCGAGGCCGGGGGGCGCAGCCGTGGCAGTCATGATCTCGTCTCCTCGTCGTCAACGCCACTCGGATCGGCGAACCAGCCAGGTACCGGCGGGTACCGGCACAGCGCACCGAGGCGCCCGGGACAGGGCGCCGGAGGGTACGGCGAACCGGCGGCGGGCCGGCGGATTTCGGCCCAGCCTAAGCCCCGGCCCGGGTACCGGCACAGCAGGGCCTTGTGAATTACTGCACAAGGGCCCAAAATCCTCCGGTCCCTGCGCGTGCAGGCGCGGATTCGACGGCAACGGATCAGAAACGCGCACCGGCGCCGGTACCGCCCGGTACCCGGTCCGGGCCGCCGGGCGGATACGCTGCCCGGGTGCGGGGATCGCCGACCGGATCACCCGCCGCCGGCCGGCCCACGGGTACCGACCCGGCGGCGCGGTCGCTGCCGGCCCGGCTGTGGGCCCGCTTCGGCCACCTGGTCGCCGAGCTGGGCAAGTTCGGTGTGGTGGGCGGCATCGCGTACGTCATCGACGTGACCGTGTTCAACCTGCTGCTGTCCGCGGCCGGCCCGTACCTCGCCGCGGTGGCCTCGACCACGGTCGCGGCCACCGGCGCGTTCGTCGGCAACCGCAGCTGGACCTGGCGGCACCGCGCCCGCACCGGGCTGCACCGGGAGTACCTGCTGTACTTCGGCTTCAACCTGGTCGGCCTGCTGATCGCGCTGGCCTGCCTGTGGCTGTCGCACCACCTGCTCGGCCTGGCCTGGCCGGCGGTGTTCCACACCCGGCTGGCCGACAACGTGGCGAAGAACCTCGTCGGTACCGCGCTGGGGACGCTGTTCCGGTTCTGGGCGTACCGCCGGTTCGTGTTCACCGCGCCGG
>Ga0209069_10001001_pt1 | contig 14009 bp, 10 predicted proteins | sample Str013_2_FD_187202 | JGI IMG/M metagenome (GOLD analysis project Ga0209069, IMG submission 187202) | Freshwater sediment microbial communities in response to fracking from Pennsylvania, USA - Straight Creek_MetaG_SC_2013 (SPAdes) (version 2) | ecosystem: Environmental > Aquatic > Freshwater >...
CTTCCCAGGTGACCACCGGGGGCGTATCGAAATTAAAAGTCGGGGGCGGCGAAGAGGTCTCCCACTCCAGCCCGGAAGCGCCCCAGGGATTGTCGGGAGCAATCTTGCCGTAGCGCATCGACCACAGGAAATAAACCATGGGAAGCAGATATCCGACAGCGAGTATTGTGGAGCCAGCGGTGGAAAGAACGTTCAGCACCTGAAACTCCGGCGGGTATTGCCAGTAGCGTCGAGGCATTCCCATGTAGCCCAGGATGAATTGCGGGAAGAACGTCAGGTTAAATCCCAGGAACACGATCACCGCGGCCAAACGGCCGAGAGATTCGGGATACATGCGTCCGGAAATCTTGGGCCACCAGAAATGCATGCCGCCCAGGTATCCCATGACTGCGCCGCCGACCATGATGTAGTGGAAGTGGGCCACGACGAAGTAGGTGTCGGTCACGTGTACGTCAATCCCCAGTGCCGCGAGGAACAGGCCTGTAAGACCGCCCATCAGGAACAGTCCGATGAAGCCGAAGGCGTACAGCATGGGCGTGGAGAACGTGATTGAGCCCTTGTACATGGTCGCGGTCCAGTTGAAGACCTTAACGGCCGAAGGGACGGCAACCAGATAGCTGAGCGCGGAAAAAATCAGCGCTGCGTAGAGCGAAATTCCGGCCACGAACATGTGGTGTGCCCAGACCAGAAATCCGAAGACCGCGATACTGATGCTCGACAGAGCGATGAAGTTATATCCGAAGATACGCTTGCGTGAAAAACAAGGCACGATTTCGCTAACGATTCCCATCGAGGGCAAAATCATGATGTAGACCGCGGGATGGGAATAAAACCAGAACAGGTGCTGGAACAGAAGTGGGTCGCCACCGCGCGTCGGATCGAAGATGCCGAGATGCAGAGCCCGTTCGAGAACAACCAGTACCAGAGTGACCGCGATCACCGGTGTTCCCAGCAACTGGATGATGCTGGTGGCGTAGTGCGCCCAGATAAACAACGGCAAGCGATTCCAGGTCATGCCCGGCGCGCGCATGCGGTGAATCGTGACCACGAAATTCAGTCCGGTCAGGATGGAGGAGAATCCTGAGATGAAGATGGCAAGCCCGGCTTCAATGACCTTGGTATTGCTGAAGGCGGTGCTGAAGGGCGTGTAGAACGTCCATCCGGTGTCCACGCCTCCGGTGAGCATGCAGTGCAGCATCAGGACGCCGGCGATGATGTAGAGATACCAGCTGAGGAGATTGATGCGCGGGAACGCAAGGTCCTTGGCGCCGATCATCAGGGGCACGAGGAAATTGCCCAGCACAGCGGGGATGGACGGGATCAGGAAGAAGAACACCATCACCTGCCCGTGCATGGTGAAGAGCTTGTTGTAAGTATCGGCCTGCACCAGATCGCCTGCCGGAGTCAGCAGCTCCAGACGGATCAGCAGGGCGAAAAATCCTCCAATGAAAAAGAAGAAAGTGATGGACAGCAGGTAGAGCAGCGCAATGCGCTTGTGGTCGACCGTGAGCAGCCAGGACTTGATGCCATATTCCTGGTTGAGATAATTTTCGCGTTCCGCGGTGATTGCTGCGGTAGCCATTGCTATTGCACCTTTGGTTCCTGCGGTTTCGCGCCTGACGGAACTGCCGTCGCAACGCCTGCCGCTCCCGATGAATTCGGGTTCAATGATTTCACGTATGCCACCAGCGCGTTCAGCTGTTCTTCGTTCACCAGTCCCTGAAACACCGGCATGATGGGTTTAAATCCGCTGACCACTTTCGACCCCGGGGCCAGAATGGATTCCCGAATATAGTTTTCGTCGGCGGTCACTACGCGGCCGTCTTCCAGTTGCACCGGCTTGCCGAATAGGCCAACCAGACTGGGACCGCGACCCTGGGTGTCAGCGCGATGGCAGGTGGAGCAGCCCAATTGGAGGAACATATTCTGGCCGTTAGAAGCCAGCGTTCCGGTTGCGCCGCCGCCGCTGAGCCATGCCTGATACTGCGCCGGCTCAAGCACGACGACCTGTCCAATCATTCCTGAGTGCTGCGAACCGCAGTACTCGGCGCAGAACAGATGATACGTTCCCGCCTTGGTGGGATGAAACCACGCAGTGGTGTAGCGGCCGGGCAACACATCCTGCTTGATGCGGAAAGCTGGGACGTAAAAGCTGTGAATGACGTCCTGCGAAGTCAGAATCAGTTTGACGTCGCGGCCGACGGGAATGTGCAGTTCGTTGATCTCGCGCCGGCCTTCTTCGTGTTGCAGCTTCCACATCCATTGCTTGGCGACCACGTAGACCTCGGTGGCTCCGCGCGGGGGCGTGCGCTCCTTGAAGTAGATCACCGCGCCCCAAATAAAGATCATGATGAAGATACCGAGCGGAATGATCGACCAGGTAATTTCCAGGGCGGTGGAACCTTCGATCTGCTCCGCGACGACTCCTTTACGGCGCCGGTACTGGACCGCGAACACGACGATCGTAGCGAAGATAGCCACGCTCATGAGCGTGCACAGCGCCACCAGGAAGATGAAGAGCGCGTCCACGCTCCCGGCTGTCGTCGAGGCTCGTGCGGGCCAAAGTGGAAGATTATCGAACATAGCAGTCGTTAGTCGTTAGTCCCCGGTCGTCAGCAATTCACCCAACTTAGCTTATGCCGCATGCCCGTCGTGTCCCGATCCCAAACGGATCAACACGATCATCAGCGTTCCCAGTCCCAATACCGTTGCCAGCGCGGAAAGCTGCAACACGCGCGAAATTATGGCTCCGTACTTCCCGGTATTCGGGTCGTAGTGATAGCAGTACAGGAGCACCTGGTCGGCCAGCGTGCCAATCTTGTTCTGCGACGCCTGGATGAGTCCCAGGCGCAAATCCTTGGGCGCGTACTCGACCCCGTAGTAGTACTGCGCGATCTTGCCCTCCGGGGTCAGCAATGCGATGGCGGTGGCGTGCGCGAACTGTTCAGTCTTCGGATCGTACTGATACTGAAAGCCTGCGGCCTTGGTCAGGGCATCAATGGATTCCTGCGGGCCGGTCAGAAAGTGCCAGCCTTCGGCCGCTCCGGCGCGTCCGTAGCGCTGCAGGAACTCAGATTTCTTCTTGGTGGCCATCTCCGGCGTTTCGCGCGGATCGAAGCTCACGGTCAGGACGTCGTACTCTTTTCCTACATCGAACTTCATCACCCGCATGGCGCTCTCGAGTCCAGCGAGGACTTCCCCGCAGAGCATGGGGCAGTTGTAGTAGACCAGGTTCAGGATCATCGGCCTCTTGCCGAAATAATCCCCAAGGCGGACCGGCTTTCCGGTTTCGTCACGGAAGTTCAGGTCAGCAGGAATCTGTTCGTCCACGTGCTGCTCGATGCCGACGTTCAGCAAGCCCGGCGGGCGCACGTTCGCCGGCGGCGACATGATGCCCTTGGTCATGCCCTGCCCGAAGACAGGCAGGGACATGAGCAGGGCGACGAATGCCGTGGTCAGAATGCGTTTCGAGTTGTTGCCTATGTCCGACACTGCAAAGCTCTCCAGAACCATCCGGGTGGAGCAGGCCTTTAGGCCTGCATTAAAATGCACCCTGACGGGCTTTAGCCCACGAGGTACCTCAGCGGCTAAAGCCGCCTCTTGCCCACTCTTAACTGCAGCGCTAAAGCGCTGCTCCACCAAGCCCAAATGCTTACTTCTTCTTCGCGGGCTTGGCGCTGGTATCCGAACGCCGCGCCGCTTCTTTACCCATGTTCACATCCGACGGAGGAACCACTCCGGCCTGAGGCCGGGTGGGCAGTCCGCGCTGCGCCAGCAGTTCCATGGCGCGGTCGATCGGAATTCTCACCACGCCCGCCTGCTCGTCTACCCAACCGTAACTGTGCAAAGTCTGCGCTTCCTGCAAGCGGAAGGCGTCGATTTCCACGGTCTCGTGAGTTTCGAGGCGCGGCTGGGGGAACTTTGTGACGTCGCCGGGCTCAACCGTCCGTGTGTCCGTGGTGGCCTGCTGCACCAGCGGGCTTAGTGCGGGCTGGTGCCGGGTCTCGTACTTGTCGAGATAGCTGTACATCCCCTTCAGCAGGAGCGCGACCACGACGCAACCGATGATCAGCGCGACCAGGAATACGATGATTGGTTTGGCGCCAAGGTCTTCGCGCTCAAACTCTTCCTCGTTGTGCCCGTCGAAATGGATGTTGTCCGTCATTCTATGAAACTCGAAAACATGAAACTCGAAAACTGAAACTCGAAAACTGAAACTCGAAATCGCCAGTGCTATTCGTGTGCCCCTTCCAGAACTTCCACAGCAAAAACGTCATACGCGGGAACCAGGGGCATTGAACTCAGATTGCGGAAGAAGAACGCCAGCCACAACCCTCCCATTGCAATCGGAACCACTACGTCGAGCCACGTCAGATGGAATGTCACAGAAAAGTTGGGCTCGATGATCCAGAACAGGTCGACGTAACGCATCAGTAAGATCCACACCGCCAGCCAGACCAGTCGCGTGATGTCGCGTTTAAATGGGCGCGAGATCAGGAACACGAATGGCACAGCAAAGTGGAACAGGACGAGGAACAGACCGACGAATCCCCAGCCGCCATTCAGGCGGCGCATATACCAGGTAATTTCTTCAGGCAGGTTTCCCGCCCAGATGATGAGCCACTGCGAAAACGAGAAGTAGGCCCACACCATGATGAAGGCCAGCATGAATTTCCCGTGATCGTGGACTTGCTCGGGCTTCAGCAACTCCGACATTGGCTTGTAGCGGAACAGGATCCGCTCCACCACGATGGCGAAAGCGAGAGCTGACAACACTTGTCCGATCAGGAATGACAGACCGAAGATCGTGGAAATCCAGCTGGGATCGATCGACATGACCCAATCGATGACCGCAAACGTAATGGTGAAGCCGTAGAGGATCAGCCCGGGCCCGCTGAGCGCCTTGAAGCGCGAGCTGTTGTCTCGCATAGGCGGATGGTCCTGCTCCGCCGACCACTTAGTGAGGAAGTACGAAAGCGCCCACCAGATGGCGAAATAAATGACGGCGCGGATGACAAATCCGTTGACCGAGAGATAACTCTTGGTGATTTCCTCGAGGTGTTCGCGCAGATGCTTGTCGGTAATGTCTTGCAGGGGGCGGGCCCAGATATACAGCCGGCGGATTCCAAACAGCAGCGGGATGAACAGCACTGCCATCAGGGACACGCACCGCATGGCCGCTCCCAGGATTCGGCGGATAACCATCCCCCATGCGCCCTTGGTCAAGTGGCGGAGCATGAGAATCGCCATCGATCCCAGAGTTACGCCCAGCCAGGCCATGAAAGCCATCAGGTAAGCGCGGAAGAACTGGTCCGGCTCCTTCAATATCCACGCGCCCCCGGCAGCGATAACGGTAAAGACCAGACCGATAATCAACGAGCGCTGCTGGATGGTTTTCACCACCGGCGGCGCCATCAAGTCGAATCTGCTCAAAGGAGCCGTGGTCATTTCGGCTCCTCGTGTGTGGGCTTGGTTTCAATCACGGGCAGAGTTGCGCCTGAGCCGAGTTCCTGAAACTGCGGCAGCTCGGACGGAACCTTTTGTCCTGCGGGAACGTCAGCACTTGTAGCTGCCTGGCTCAACTGCAAAGCGCGAATGTAGGCCACGATGGCCCAGCGATCTTGCGGCGCGATCTGGGACGAATAGTCGGACATGGATCCGAAGCCGTTGGTGATCACGTCGAAAAGGTATCCGAGGGGAGCTTTGCGCAGACGCTCAATGTGGTAGGACGGCGGTTTGCGCGGGAAGCCACGCGACGGGATCACGCCGTTGCCATCGCCCACGCGGGAGTGGCAGGGGGCACAATAGATGTCGTAGCGCTGCTGTCCGCGGGCGAGAAGCTCCGAAGTGACCGGAAAGGGCATGTAGTCTCCGGGATTGTCGCCCAGCTTTCCCGTGTAGAAGTAAGCGTCATCGTGCAACTGGCCGCGGGCGACGGTGCCTTCGACTGGAGGACGCGCCGAGCGTAGGTCCGAGTAGAAATCGCTTTGGGCCAAAGGCTTGAATCGCGGCTGGTCGTGCATATCCTGTCGGCATCCGGCGAGGATCAGAAGGGCGGCAAGTAAGGCTGTGACTCGGAATGTAGGCGCGAGCGCCCTCGCTCGTGCGGGAACCATCACGAACCACGTAAGGACAGCCGCCCTGTTTGTGTGGTCGCGGGCGACTCGTCCGAGAGAGGGTAAGTCAAAAGCCGCGGGCGAGTCGCCCGCGACCACACAAACACGTGGTTTGTGGTGACTTCCCACACGAGCGAGGGCGCTCGCGCCCACATCGATCTGGCGATGAGCCTTAATCGGGCACCTCCGATATGGAGCGAGGCGCGAGACTTTCCATAAAGCGGCGGGTTTCTGTCGGGTTGTACTTGCGATCGGAAGAGAACACGATCAGGAAAAATCTGTCTTTACTGGCAAATGCGAACCGAGGCGAATTGAAAACCGGGTGATAAGGCATGGGCAGTCCGTTCAAGGCCAGCATGCCGAACACAGCTGAGATTCCAGCGAACAAAATAGTCATTTCAAAAGTTACGATGATGAACGACGGCCAGGAGTGATACGGCTTGCCACCGACATTCACCGGATAGCTGACCACCGAAATCCAGTACTGCATGAGGTAGCCGGTCAGGCCACCGATAATTCCGCCGATCAGCACCACCAGGGGAACTTCGTCGTGATGGAATCCGATGGCTTCCGCCAGGCCCTCGATGGGGAACGGGCTATAGGCGTCGATCTTTTTGTAACCGGCCTCGCGGGTGCGATTGGCGGCGTCCATCAGGGTGTGGACGGAATCAAATTCCGCCATGATGCCGTAAACTTTGGCGCGCCTCATTCCTTCACCTCCGCCTCGGGCAGCAAGGTGCGCATTTCAAAAATCGAAATCATGGGCAGGATGCGGACGAACAGGAACATGGCCGACAGGAACAGGCCGATGGTTCCCGCGTAAGTCATCCAGTCCCAGCGCGTGGGATAGTACATACCCCACGAAGAGGTGAGGAAGTCGCGGTGCAAGCTGACTACAACGATGATGAAGCGCTCCAGCCACATGCCGACCAGCACCACGCCGGAAATCAGGAAGAGCCAGAGGGGACTGGTGCGCAGCTTGGGAATCCAGAGCACCTGCGGAATGATGATGTTGCAGATGATCAGCAGGTAATAGAGAGGCGCATACGGACCGTGCAAGCGGTTCCACAGCAAGAAGGCGTCGTAGCGATTGCCTCCGTACCAGCCCATGAATGCTTCCACTACATAGCCATAGGCCACGATGAGTCCCGTGGCCAGCATGACCTTGGCCGAGTTCTGCAGATGGCGTTCGGTGATGAAGTCTTCCAGGTTATAGAACTTGCGAATCGGAATCGCCAGCATCAGGACCATGGCGAAGCCGGAGTAGATCGCACCGGCTACGAAGTATGGCGGAAAGATAGTGGTGTGCCAGCCTGGGACAATGCCGACCGCGAAATCGAAACTCACGACTGTGTGGACGGAAAGCACCAGCGGCGTGGCCAGTCCGGCGAGTAGGAGGTACGCGGTCTCATAGCGGTGCCAGTGTCTTGCTGATCCGCGCCATCCCAAAGCTAGCGTGCCGTAAATGATCTTTTTCCAGCGCTCTTCCGAACGGTCGCGCAGGGTCGCAAGGTCAGGAATCAGGCCGATGAACCAGAACAATGCTGAAATGGTTGCGTAAGTCGAGACGGCAAAAACGTCCCAGACGAGGGGGCTGCGAAATTGCGGCCACACCCGCATGGTGTTGGGATAAGGAAACAGCCAGTACGCGAGCCACGGCCGTCCGACGTGGATCAGCGGGAAAATTCCGGCGCTGGCCACGGCGAATAACGTCATGGCTTCGGCGAACCGGTTGATGGAGTTGCGCCATGACTGCCGCAGCAGAAGAAGGATGGCGGAGATCAGCGTTCCGGCGTGCCCGATTCCGATCCACCAGACGAAGTTGACGATGGCGAAGCCCCAACCGATGGGGACCGTGACGCCCCAGATGCCAACGCCCTTGGCAAACAGGTAGGCGATGGCGAACAGCATCATCATCATCAGCAGGAAGGCGATGCCAAAGCCGATGAACCAGCCATCGGACGTCGGACGCGTCAGGACGATCGCACTGATCTTGTCCGTGACCGAACCAAAGGTGTAGCCGGGTTCGATGACTGGCGCGCGCTTGTCTTGGAGTGGCTCGTCCATAATTACTCGTTGCTGCTAACTGTGCTCGGTTTCGAGTTCGGGATTCGGGTTGCGAATGTCAGCCAAATACGTGGTGCGGGGACGCGTGTTCAGGTCCGCCAGCAGGCTGTAATTCCGCGGCTGCACCTTCAATTTCGAAACCCGGCTGTTGGGATCGTTGATGTTGCCGAAAACAATGGCGTCAGCCGGGCACGATTGCTGGCAGGCGGTCTGCAGTTCGCCATCCTGAATCTTACGATCTTCGCGCTCGGAATCAATCCGGTGTTCATTGATGCGTTGCACACAGTAGGTGCACTTTTCCATGACGCCGCGGCTGCGCACGGTGACATCCGGATTGCGCATCATCTTGTACTGCGAAGTTTCCCAGTCCTGGAACAGCAGGAAGTTAAAGCGCCGCACTTTGTAGGGGCAGTTGTCAGAACAGTAGCGCGTGCCTACGCAGCGGTTGTAAACCATGTCATTCAAGCCTTCAGTGCTGTGCACCGTCGCACCCACGGGACATACGACTTCGCAGGGAGCGTTTTCGCATTGCTGGCACGGCACCGGCTGGAAATAGGCTTTGGGATTCGCCCGGTCACCCTGGAAATATGAATCGACACGCAGCCAGTGCATGTGACGGCCGAGAACGGTCTGTTCCTTGCCGACTACTGCGATGTTGTTCTCGGACTGGCACGCCACAATGCAGTTGTTGCAGCCTATGCAAGCATTCATGTCGACCGTCATGCCCCACGCGTAAGGCTCGGCCGCATACGGATAAGGCTTGTACAACGTCAATTCCTTCGCCGGCTCTTCTTCGCGCGCAAACTCCGGTTCCTTGCGGTATTCCTCGATGCTTGCAGTGCGGACCAGCGGACGCGTGCCAGTCGGCGTCTCCATGGTCTGGTAGCCCTGGGTCGAGGCCAGCTTGTAAGTTCCCCCAGTCTTGCGAATGGCTACGCCGCTGGCAATCCAGGGCGTGGCGCTGGTGCGGAGTTGGTACATGTCGAAACCGGCGCCTGTGCCAACTCGTCCGGCGCGACGGCGTCCGTAACCCAGGAATACGCTGATGGAATTGTCGGGATGACCCACCTGGATCCAGACCGGAGCGGTGATTTTCTTGCCATTGAGTTCGAGCTCGACTAGGTCTTCGGTCTTGATGTCCATGCGCTCGGCCATGGCCGGGCCCATCAGCACCGGGTTGTCCCAGGTCAGCTTGTTCATCGGCTTGGGCAATTCCTGAAGCCAGCCGTTGTTGGAGAATTGTCCGTCGTAAACGGAGGGATCGCGGCGGAAGTTGATCTCGATGGCTTTGGGGTCGGCGGCGGGGGTGGCAGTAAAACCCGCCGTCTTGGCGCTGACCTGCTTCGCCGCGAACGCTGTACCTTCCACCCAGCCGTCATGCAGCGATTTTCGCCAGAACGTGTCGAAATCAGCGCCAGAATGCTGCGTGTTCCAATAGGCCTGCACAAGTTCGTGGCCCTTGGTGTCGGCCTGACCTGAAAGCATTGAAATTAGTTCGTAAGCGCTCTTGCCGTCATAGAGCGGCGCGATTAAGGGCTGAACGATGCTCACCGTGCCGTCATAGGCGCGGGCGTCGCCCCAAGCCTCGAGATAGTGCGCCTCGTTCACGTGCCACTGGCATAGTTCAGAAGTCTCGTTTTGATACAGCCCCAGGTACACGCGGAACGGAACACTCGAGCTCTTCATCGCATCGGCGAAGCCGAAGTCGATGGGGGCATCGTAGGCAGGGTTTCCACCCATGATGACCAGGATGTCGACCTTGGCGGCGCGCATATCGGCGACCAGATCCTTGAGCGACTCGCCCTGGTTCACCGGATTCGAGTCCACGGGATCGGTGTAAACGACGGTGTTGCCGACGTTGCCCAGAGATTGATTGATCCGGTGGACGAAAGCGTGCACACCTGCGGGCTGATGATCTCCAGCCACGACGACGCTGGAACCGCGATGAGCCTTCAAGTCCTTGGCCACAGCATCCAGGAACTTCTGCTGTTCCGGACGAACCATACTCTTGTCGGTGTCATCGCCGAGCATCATGTCTAACGCACGCACAAACGATTCCGCCTCACTCGCCCGCAGGGGCAGGCGATGGTCAGCCTTCGCGCCGGTCGAACTGGGGGTACTCTCCGCCACATACAGCCGGCTCATCTCGCCCGCCTCCGGATTGCGGCGCTTGGCGAAGTCGCGAGCGTAGCGGGCGAATCCGGGGAAGCCTGCATACAGGAAATCGGCGTCAAGCGAGACGACCACATCGGCTTTCGAAAAGTCATAGCGCGTCTCGACGGGTTGTCCAAATGCCAGCTTTGCGCCTTCGAGGACGTTATCGCGGTTGGCCGGTTCGTACACGTGCCACTTGGCTTGGGGATAGGCCTTGATGAACGATTTCAGCTGATCAGCCAGAGTCGGCGAGGAGATCGTCGGTGTCAGAATGCGGATGCCGGCGCCCTCCAGGCTCTTCTGGATGCTGAGCGGAGAGCGCATGGCTTGCACCAGCGAACTCCAGGAGCTGATTTCTCCCAGGTAGGTCACGGTCTGGGAGCGGTCGGGATCGTACATCCCCAGGATCGAAGCCTGGGAGAAAACATCGGTGCCGCCGAGGCTCGCGGGATGCTTGTCATTGCCCTCGATCTTGGTGGGACGGAACATCTGGCTCTCGACCAGGACTGGACTGGCATATCCGCCCAGAGTGAAAGCTGTGGCGTAGAACAACGGACGCCCGGGAACAAGTTCTTCAGGCTGCTTTACGTACGGGACAATCGGTTCGAGCGGCTGCTTGGTGCAGGCGGTCATGCCCGCCATGGCCAGCGATGCGCCCATCAGCTTAAGGAAACCACGACGTGAAACCGCATCCAGCCACTCGGACGCGCCCTTGGGGAATTCCCGGTGCAGCATTTCCTGGAAGTCAGGGCTGCCGGCCAGTTCCTCGAGGCTGCGCCAGTATTCCGGACCTTGAGTCTCGGCAACGCGGGCGCGGGCCGCGTCCAGATCGAGCGTACCCTTCTTGCTGGGGCAAACTTCCTCGCGGCGCGGCTTTGTGTTTTGGTCTTCCATACTCATTCAAGAAACCTTGTTCCAACCTGCTTGGCAAGGGTGGCGCAGGCCTTTAGGCCTGCATATGACACCCGCCATCTGATGGGCTTTAGCCCCTGCGGTACGTACCTCAGCGGCTGAAGCCGCACAACAGCGAATCCCTTAATGCAGCGCTAAAGCGCTACTCCAACCAAAACTAAATTCAGTCAAAACGTCACGAACTACCGGTGACATGTCGAACAGCTGGTTATGTCCGTTACTGAGCGCAACTTGTACTTCTTTACCAGATCTGTACCCAGTGCCAGCTGGTCGGTGTACTGCTTGCCATCCAATTCCACCGGATTGCTGGCCGACGGTCCCTCGTAACGCATATTGAAAACCTGATCGCGCGGGCGGAGGTTCTTTTCCGGAGCGCGATGGCACTCCAGGCACCATTCCATCTGCAGGGACGCATGGTTGTACATCAGCGGCATGCGATCCACTGGGCCGTGGCAGGTGTTACAGCCTACGCCCTTATTGATATGAATGCTGTGATTGAAATATGCGAAGTCGGGCAGATCGTTTACCCGCGTCCAGACCAACGATTTGCCACTCTTGTAGCTCTCGCGGACCGGTTCCAGCAGGGCTGCGTTGGTCCAAATCTGCGAGTGGCAGTTCATACAGGTCTTGGTGGGCGGGATGCCGGCGAAATCGGAAGTTTCGACCGAGGTGTGACAGTAACGGCAATCGATACCCAGTCCGGCCACATGGTGCTGATGACTGAACGGTACCGGCTGCGGCCGGCGTACTCCGGCATAGGTCACGTAGGGTGACCGCTGAATTTCGGCTGCAGCCCAGAACAACACCGCGACGACGAAGACGGCTCCGTAGATGGTCGCTCGCGAAAGTGTGTTCGTGCTGCGGTGAAAAATCTGCATGGAGTGCGGATATTCCGTGCGGCGGAGGCATTCGACCGGCCACCGGTTCGTGGAGCGTTATGCAAAAGCGGTCATAGACCGCAAACCTCGGGAGCAATGAAAACCAGTTAGTATAGCAGGCAAAAGATTGTGGAAATATTACTGTGACGCTAAGAGAATCGAAAAATGTTCAGCCCAGTGAAAAAAGGCCCGATTTCTTTGCTCCAGAGTAGGGCTCGACGAGGAGTTCTACTTTAGGTTCATCACCAACAGCTTGGGTTCGGTCATTTCTTCAATCGCGTAGCGCAAACCTTCGCGGCCCAGTCCGGAATCCTTCACGCCGCCATAAGGCATATGGTCAATCCGGAAGGCGGGGACGTCTCCGGCGATCAGGCCGCCGACTTCCAGTTCCTCGTAAGCGGTGAAAATCAACTTGGCGTCGCGGGTAAAAATTCCCGCCTGCAATCCATAGGGCGAGTTGTTGATCTGACGCAGAGCCTGGTTGAAGTCGTCGTAAGGTTCGACGGTTACGACCGGCGCAAATATCTCCTGGCAGTTCACTTTCATCTCGGCGCGGGTACCGGTCAGGACTGTGGGTTCGAGCACTGGACCGCGACGCTCTCCGCCGCATAGCAGGCGGGCGCCGCCGCGAACCGCTTCCTGAATCCAGTCACTGGCGCGGATGGCGTCACTTTCGCGAATCAGGGGCCCAAGGTCGGTGGATTCGTCGAGCGGATCGCCGGTTCTTAATTTCTTCACCCCTTCCAGCAGGAAATCGGTGAACTTGGCGAAGGCGGAACGCTCCACCAGGATGCGCTGCACCGAAATGCAGGTCTGTCCGGCATAGGAGAAGCCTCCGACGACGCAGCGGTCGGCGGCGTAAGCCAGGTCGGCATCGCTGTGCACGATCACACCGGCGTTGCCTCCCAGTTCCAGAACGACCTTCTTCTTGCCGCAATCTTTCTTGATCTGCCAGCCTACGTTGGCACTGCCAGTAAAACTGATCAGCTTGATGCGCTCGTCGGTGACCAGCAGACCAGCATCTTCGTTCGAAAGCGGCAGCACGTTCAGGCCACCATCCGGCCAGCCCGCCTGCTGAACTGCTTCCGCCAGCATTAACGCGGTCAGAGGAGTCTGGGGAGCGGGCTTGAGCACCAGCGGACATCCGGCGGCAATTGCGGGCGCAACCTTGTGGGCCACCAGGTTCAGAGGAAAATTAAAAGGCGTGATGCCTGCGATCGGGCCCAAGGGGAAGCGGCGAACGATTCCCCAGCGTCCGGCGGTAAATTCCTGCCAGTCGAGTGGAAGATACTCGCCGTAGAGCCGGGTACTCTCCTCGGCGGCAACGTTGAAAGTGAAGATAGCCCGCTCTACCTCGGTGCGGGCAGCCTTAATGGGCTTGCCTGCCTCCTGCGCCATGGTGCGGGCAAATTCCTGTTTGCGCTCGGAAATGTTCTCCGACACGCGCCGCAAAACGCGCTGGCGCTCGAAAGCCGGAAGGCGGCGGGTGGTGCCGAAAGCTTTGACTGCGGAGGCGATTGCCGCCTCGGCGTGTTCCCGCCTGCCCTGGAAGACAGATGCGATGACGCTGCCGTCGTACGGAGCGCGAATCTCGACTAGGTCGCCGTCTTCGATCCATTTGCCATCGACAAAAAAGCCATGCGTGCCGACCGGGGTCGCAGTCATCTGTGCCATGGCGTTATCTTAGACCTCCACGAAGAGTGGAAGGGTCATTATAGGACTTTTCGTCTTGGACTAATCGTGGGTACAAGAAACGCGCGTGGGTGCCCCATCTTTGCGCGTTTTTTGCGCAAAGGTGGGAGATGATGGTGCCGTAGCTAAGGAATAGAGGTAGATGTTTGGTTTCTGCCCGCAGAGTGAAAGCCCATTATGCAGCCACTCT
>Ga0209069_10001002_pt1 | contig 14001 bp, 11 predicted proteins | sample Str013_2_FD_187202 | JGI IMG/M metagenome (GOLD analysis project Ga0209069, IMG submission 187202) | Freshwater sediment microbial communities in response to fracking from Pennsylvania, USA - Straight Creek_MetaG_SC_2013 (SPAdes) (version 2) | ecosystem: Environmental > Aquatic > Freshwater >...
CGCATGGCGTGGCCGCGGATCGGCGCCGGCCTGCTGGTGGTCGCGGCGCTTGCGATTGCGGCTCCGACAGTAGCACAACGGACCTTCCCTACGCCGGAAGCCGCGGTCGACGCACTGGTCGATGGCCTTGCCCGCAACGACGATGGCGAGGTGCGCGTCGTCCTGGGGCCGGACTATCGCCGGCTCATACCCCTCGACGTGGCGAGCGGGGAGGATGTCACGGACTTCCTCGCCGCGTGGTCAAAGGGTCATCGCGTCGATCGCAATGGAGCCCGGGCAACGCTGGTGCTGAGCGACGGCTGGTCGCTGCCGATCCCGATCGTGCGCAGCGGCGAGGGCTGGGCGTTCGACGTGCGGGCCGGGGCCGAGGAGATGCGGATCCGGGAACGCCAGATGGAGGCGAGCCGGCGCGAGCTCGTCACGACACAGCTGCATGCCAGCTACGACCGACCGCTACCGCACGATCCTTCGGCGGCCTACACCAAGGTGCTCGGCGACGCCCACAACCTCGAGCTTGCCCTCACCGGTTCGGCACTGGTCGGCAACAACCTCGCCGCCAAGCTCGGCGCAGCGCGGTCCGATTCGTTGTACGCGCAGATCCTGTTCCTGTTCCTCGGGCTGCCCGGTGCCGTGCTCGCCGGCCTGCTGACGACGACCGTCGCAGCATCGGGTGCCGATCGCCGCCGCCGAGATCAAGCGTTGCTGCGCACGCGAGGCGCGTCGACGCGCCAGCTCGTCCACCTGGCGATGTCCGAAGCGATCCTCGTCGCGCTCGCCGGCGGTGCCGTCGGCGTGGTGGCGGCGCTACTGATCGGACGGTCGGCATTCGGTGCCAACGACTTCGGCGGCACACGAGCAACGGCCGCACTGTGGGTTGCCGTCGCGCTGGCTACCGGACTCGCCATCGCGCTCGCCGCCATCGCCGTTCCGGCATGGCGCGACGGCCGTGACGCCACCGTGGCCGCGGCGCGGCGCGTCGTCGGCCGCGTTCGCGAGCCACGTTGGCTGCGCTGGCGGCTCGATGTGCTCGCGCTGGCGGCGTCGCTCGCGGCGTTCTGGGCGACGAGCCGCAACGGCTTCAAGCTCGTCCTCGCCGTCGAGGGCGTTCCCTCTATCTCGGTCAACTACTGGGCCTTCGCCGGACCGGCGTTGCTCTGGCTCGGCGCCGGGATGCTCACGTGGCGGCTCGCCAACCTGGCGCTGCGTCGAGGTCGTCGACCGCTGGCCCGATTCGCCCGCCCGCTGTCGGGACCGTTGGCGGACACGGTGGCGGCGTCGATGGGCCGCCAACGACGGCTGCTGGCGCGGGGCCTGACGTTGGTCGCGTTGACCGGCGCGTTCGCAGCGTCGACGGCGATCTTCAACGCCACCTATCGCCAGCAGGCGGAGGTCGACGCCGTCCTCTCCAATGGTGCTGCCGTCGCAGTCGTCGAGTCACCAGGGCTCACCGTTCATCCGGACCAAGGTGCTGCGCTCGCCGCGTTGCCCGGCGTGCGACGGGTCACCTCGCTCCAACATCGTTTCGCGTACGTCGGTAACGACTTGCAGGACATGTACGGGATCGATGCCTCGACGATCGTCGTTGCGACCAAGTTGCAGGACGCCTACTTCCAAGGAGGTTCGGCTCGATCGCTGATGGCAGCGATGGCGGCGCGTCCGGACGCCGTGCTCGTGTCGCGCGAGACGGTGCGCGACTTCCAGCTCAGTCCTGGTGACACGATCCATCTACGGCTTCAGGACGGGCGCACGAAGCAGTACACCCAAGTCCCATTCACCTATGTCGGCGTCGTCAAGGAGTTCCCCACTGCGCCATCGGACAGCTTCTTAGTTGCGAACGCAGCGTACGTCGCGGCGGCGACCGGTTCCGACACTGTCGGCACGTTCCTGCTCGACACGGCGCGCCGTGACTCGACGGCCGTTGCAGCACGCGTCGAAAAGATCGTCGGCACCAGCGCACAGGTCAATGACATCGGCACCGAACGGCGCGCCATCCGATCGACGCTGACGGCAGTCGAGCTGGCCGGCCTGACCCGTGTCGAGCTTGGCTTTGCGCTCGTGTTGGCCGCCGCGGCCACCGGGCTCGTGCTGTGGCTCGGGCTCAACGAACGGCGCCGTACCTTCGCCATCGCCGCCGCGCTGGGGGCGAACCGGCGCCAGCTCGCCGGGTTCGTGTGGAGTGAGGCGACGTTCGTGACGATCGGCGGGCTCGTGCTCGGCGCGGCGAGCGGTTGGGCACTGGCCGGCATGATCGTCAAGGTGTTGACCGGCGTGTTCGATCCTGCTCCGGCGTCGTTAGCCGTCCCGTGGGCGTACCTCGGCCTCGTCGTCGGCGCCGCCATCGTCGCAGTCATCGTCGCCGCCAACGGTGCGATCGCCACCGCCCGCCGGCCGGCGATCGCCATCCTGCGCGACTTGTGAAGATGAGTGGGAATGAGCCGTGAACGTGTTGTCCATTTCGATGGGCGCCGATCATGACAACATGCTGACGCTGCCACTGCTGAGCGCGCTCTGTCGACGCAACTCAACGACGAACACGTCGTAGCGTGGGCACGACACACCGAATCCGGTTGGTCATGCGCATTGCGTTGATCGGAGCGAGCCAGTGGACATCACCCGATCTCGGACGCATCCGAGCCAGTTCGCTCGCGGCTTGTTCGCATCGCTGCCGTCGCGCTACGACCGGCTCGCCGAGGTCCTCTCGCTCGGGCAGAACCGCCGATGGCGGGCAGCGATGGTCGATCACGTTGCGCCTTCCTCATCCGGCGCAGCCGGCGCGTCCAGCCGGCTACGACTCGTCCTCGACGTGGCTACCGGGCCAGCCGGTGTCGCCCGCCTGCTCGCCCGACGGACAGCGGCGCACATCGTCGGCATCGATCTCAGTGAGGAGATGTTGCGCGAAGGAGTCGACAACGTTGCGCGTAGCAGTCTTGGCGATCGGATCAGCCTGCTCATCGGACGTGGCGAGCAGCTGCCGTTCGCCGACGCGACGTTCGATGCGCTGACGTTCACCTACCTGCTGCGCTACGTCGCCGATCCGGCGGCGACACTCGTCGAGTTGGCTCGCGTCGTGAAGCCTGGCGGCTCGATCGCGAGCATGGAGTTCGCCGTTCCGCGCAACTCGATCTGGCGCGTCGCCTGGTGGGGCTACACGCGTCTTGTGCTGCCGATCGCCGGGTGGCTGACCGGTGGGCGTAGTTGGTTTCGCGTCGGTCGCTTCCTCGGGCCGAGCATCACGACGCACTATCGCTTCTACCCGGTTGACTGGACGATCGAGGCGTGGGAGAAGGCGGGCATCGAGCGCGTCGTCACGCGCACGATGAGCCTTGGTGGCGGTCTCGTGATGTGGGGTCAACGCGCGTGATCGACGAACCAGCTCCGGCAGCCGAGCAGACACCGTCGACGACGCGCGAGCAGGCGCTTGCGCCTGCCTTCTACGCCAACCCTCGGCTGCTGGCGCGACCGATCCTGCGCGATTGCTGGACGCTGCTACATCCGCCGTACACGATGTGGCACCTCTCCTACGTCGTCATCGGATCGTGCCTCGTCGGACCCGTTGACGGCGCACGTCTGCTAGCGACGTTGCTGGCGTTCTTCCTCGCCGTCGGCGTTGGCGCCCATGCGCTCGACGAGCTCCACGGTCGACCGCTGCGCACGACCGTGTCGGACGGCGCGCTCGTCGGTGCCGCGGTGGTTGGCATAGGCGGAGCGGCGGCCCTCGGCGTCGTCGGCGTCTCTCGCGTCGGTTCGTTCTTGCTTGTGTTCATCGTCGTCGGGGTCGCGCTCGCCGTCGGCTACAACCTCGAGTTGGTCGGTGGACGTTTGCACACGGACGCGCTGTTCGCCTTGAGCTGGGGTGCGTTTCCAGTCCTCACCGGCTACTACGCGCAGCACGAGCGCCTCACCGTGTCATCCGGGCTTGCCGCCGTGTTCGCCTACTTCTTGTCGCGCGCCCAACGACACTTGTCGTCGTCGGCGCGCAACCTGCGGCGCAGGACGAGCAGCGTCACCGGCACGATCGTGCGCATCGATGGCACGACGACAGTGATCGATCGAGGCACGCTCCTTGCTCCGTTGGAGCGGGCGCTTCAGGCTCTGACATGGGCCACGGTCACCGTCGCCGCGTCGCTCGCCGCGTCACGACTCTGAGCGAGTGGCTTCTTCGCGGTCCGCAGTGCTGGCGCGCGGATCAGCCGGCGAGGCCGAGAAACACGACGAGCGAGCGTGCGAGCCGGATCATGTCGTCGTCGGACAGGCGGCCGACTCGCTGCCCGAGATTGGAGCGGGAACGGTCGCGATCTTGTCGACCATCAGCGAACACGCCTCGCGCAGCCCGTTGTCCGGGTCGGGCTCGACGGGAAGCCGGATCAGCGGGGCGCTCGTGGTGTCGGTGGTGAACGCGCACACGGTCACCGAGTCGGTGGCGTCGAAGCGGTCGTCTTGGACGATGACGACCGGGCGGGGTTTACCGACGTAGTCGGACCCGGCGGCCGCCGTCCAGATCTCGGCTCGTTTCACGCATCGTCCAGGCCGATGGCGTCGATGAAGGCCTGGTCGTCGTTGGCGTGCCTGCTGGCAGCAACTGCCGCGGACTGGTCGTGGGCTTGCGCAGCGAACTGTGGAGCGCGCACGTCGGGGACCCAGATCTGGATCGGACGTAGGCCCTGGGCGCGGAGACGCTGGCGATGATCGCGGACGCGTTGGGCGAGCGGGGCGGGCTTGGGCTTGGGCGCTCACATCCCGCCGTCGATGGCGATGATCTGACCGGTGACCCACGCTGACGCGGGCGACACGAGGTACAGCACCGCCGCGCCGAGGTCCTCGGGCGTGCCGAGGCGCCCGGCCGGCAACCGCAGTCGCTTCTCGAGAGCGGGCAGGTCTTTGTCTTCCAGCCGCAGCGCAGTCATCATGATCTCGGTCGGCACGGCGCCGGGCATGATGCCGTTCACCCGGATGCGGGGGCCGAGCTCTTTCGCGAAGTTGACGGTGAGGGAGTTCACGGCTGCCTTCGCCGCGGCGTAGTGGCCGCTGCCGAGCACGACAGAGTTGGCGGCGCGCGATGAGATGTTCACGACGCGCCCGCCGTCGCCCATGCGGCGCACCGCGGCGCGGGTGCAGACCCACACGGCGGTGAGGTTGAGGCGCAGCGTCGCATCCCACTCCTCCACCGGCAGTTCGGTCAACGGCGCCTGGATGGGGGAGCCGCCGGCGTTGTTGACCCACACGTCGAGCCGCCCGTACTCGCGCACGGCCGCGGCGGCCAGCGCTTCCACCGCATCGGCGTCGGTGACATCGGTTGGTACGGCGCAGGCGCGCCCGCCGCGCGAGCGGATGCCGGCGGCGACGCGCTCGATCTCGTCGCCACGCCGCGCCGCGCAGACGACGGCGGCGCCGGCGTCGGCGAGCACCGTGGCGATGCCCTCGCCGATGCCACGGCCGGCACCGGTGACGACGGCGACGTCGCCCGTGATGTCGAACAGGGTGTTGGTCATCGTGTCGTGCCCTCTCCGCCGAGTCCCGACCACAACAGCGTCGTGATCTGCTCGGCCACGTCTTCGGTGTCGCCCGTGCCGTCGCGCAACCACCACAGCGTCACGAAGTGCAACGTGCCGATGAGCCCGTACGCCCACGCAAGCGCGACGGCAGGGTCGGCGGCCCGCGCCGTCCGGAACGCGGCGATGCCGGCGGCGAAGCCATGCGCCGTGCGATCGGCGAGCAGCAGCGCCTGCTGCACTCGGTCGTCGCTGCGCCCGCCCGCGGTGACGTACAGGTAGAGGTGGCGATCGAGGGCGGCGAAGTGCAGGTAGCCACCCACCAAGGTGCGCAGGCGCTCGCGTCCCCCCGACGCCTGCGCCACCATGGTCGTGACCTCGGCGGTCATCCGGGCGACGAGTCGCTCGGCCAGCGCCGCCACCAGCGCGTCCTTGTCGCCGACACCGCGATACAGGATCGGCTTGGTGACGCCGGCCGCGGCGGCGATGGCGTCGAGCGTGACCGCAGGACCCTGAGCGCGGATCAGGCGCTCGGCCGCGTCGAGCAGCACGTCGCGGTCGGCCAGCACGCCGTCGCGCGCCGAACGTCCCGCCGGGCGTCCGGGTCCGCGCCGGACCGCGCCGCGGCCCGACCCACGCCGAGTGGCTGCCGCTCTGCGCTCCATCGAACAGAACTTACCCCGAGTAGATTCATTGCACCAGCCGAGCTACGATCACCTCGACACCGGGGATCAAGGGGGATCTGGGATGACGACCATCGACAACAACGTGCCGTCGCACCTGCGGGGCAACGGCGCTCCGATCGGCGACGAGCGCACGCTCACCGATCTGCCCGTCACGGGGGCGCTGCCGCGCCAGCTCGACGGCCGCTACGTGCGCAACGGAGCGAACCCGTTCACCGGCATGAGCGATCATCCGTTCTTCGGCGACGGCATGGTGCACGGAGTGCGCGTGCGCGACGGCAAGGCGGACTGGTACCGCAACCGCTACGTGAAGACCCCGTTCATCGCCAACCCCGCACTCGACATCTTGGACATCAACGTCGCCTTGGACATGACGAGCTCGAAGGCCAACACGCACGTCGTCGGCCACGCCGGCAAGATCCTGGCGTTGGAAGAAGGCCACTTCCCGTACGTGCTCGACGGCGGACTCGACACTGTCGGCCCGACCGACTTCGGCGGCGCACTGACGGGCTCGTTCACGGCCCACCCGAAGATCTGCCCCGTCACCGGCGAGCTGTTGGCGTTCGGCTACTCGGCGCTCGAACCGTACTTGCGGTACCTGCGCGTGTCGGCCGACGGTCAGCTCGTGCAGACCGAGACCGTCACCGTCGGCGGGCCGACGATGATGCACGACTTCAACGTCACCCGGAACCACGTCGTGTTCATGGACTTGCCCGCCGTGTTCGATCTCGAGATGGCGATGCGGGGCGAGATGCCGATCCATTGGGATGACAACTACCCGGCTCGCCTCGGTGTGATGCCACGCGATGGCACCGATGCCGACGTGCGCTGGTTCGAGCTGAACCCTTGTTACGTCTTCCATCCGATGAACGCCTACGAAGACGGCGACAAGATCGTGCTCGACGTCGCCCGCCTCAGTCACATCTGGCGCGACTCGATGATGGACTTCCCGATGCCGCAGTTCTGGCGCTGGACGATCGACACCATCAGCGGCAAGGTCACCGAGGAACAGGTCGACGATCGCGCCGGCGAGTTCCCCCGCGTCGCTGACAGCGTCGTCGGTCTGAAGCATCGGTACGGCTACATGATGGCCGTGCCCGCCGCCTTCTCCTACGACGATCCGATGTCGACCGCTGGCGCGATCCTGAAGTACGACCGCCACACCGGCGCCCGCACCGAGATCGACCTTGGACGCGGCCGCATGCCCGGCGAGCCTGTGTTCGTCGCCGCCGAAGACGGCAAGAACGAGGACGACGGTTACCTGATGACGTTCGTCTACGACGCGACGTCGGACACCAGCGAGCTCGTCGTGATGGACGCCGCGACGATGAGCGATACGCCCATCGCCACCGTCCACCTGCCGCGGGTCCCACAGGGCTTCCATGGCAGCTGGATCCCCGCTTCCGTCGTCAACTGAACGAGCGAGGTACCACGTGAGTGACACGAACGACGACAAGGTCGACTACGAAGACCTGACCTCCATGCGCCTTGACGACGGCTCGCTCCGTGCGCTCGTCGATCCCGGAGGAGAGTGCATCTTCAACTGGACCACCACCGACGGCTATCCGGTCGGCGTCGTCGTCGCCTATGTGTACCGCCACGGCAAGTTCTGGACCACGTGCGCGGCTCGGCGCAAGCGCGTGCCCGCGTTGCGGAGCCGCCCGCAGTCCGCCATCGTCATCAATCGCAATGGCAAGACCGCCTCCTACAAGGGCGACTCCATCGTCCACGTCCCCGGTGACGACGGCTTCGAGGAACTCAAGACGTGGTTCTACTCGGCGCTGTCCGGCGTCGAACAGGCGCCCGACGACCCCTACCGACGGACCTTCGCCAAGTTCCTCGACTCCCCGCACCGCGTCATCATCGAAACCGAAGCCCGCCTCGTCGTCGCCTTCGATACCGCCAAGTTCGCCGCCTTCACCGCCGAAGCAATCGCTGCTGGACACGGAGCCTGACAACGCGAGCTTTTCTGCTCGGCGCTACCGCAAACCGTCAGGTCGGTTCTTGCCGCTCTAGGTGAGCGAGCACGGCGAGCACGCGGCGGTGCTCGTTGGTCGATGGTGGCAGGTCGAGCTTGGCGAAGATGTTGGCGATGTGCTTTTCGATCGCGCCCATGCTCAGCACGAGCGCGGCGGCGATGCCAGCGTTCGACTTGCCTTCGGCCATCAGACCGAGCACCTCTTGCTCGCGTGGCGTGAGTCGCTCTAGCGCACTGCCCGGTCGGCGGCGGGCGAAGAGCTGGGCGACGACCTCGGGATCGAGCGCCGTGCCGCCGGCAGCGACGCGCCGCACCGAGTCGACGAACGTTGCGACGTCGAAGATGCGATCTTTCAACAGGTAGCCGATGCCGCCGCGCCCATCGGCCAGCAGCTCCGACGCATAGGTCCGTTCAACGTATTGGGATACGAGCAAGATCGCCGTCTCCGGTGCCCGCCGTCGAAGCTCGATCGCTGCTTGGAGGCCCTCGTCACGAAAGGTGGGTGGCATGCGAATGTCGACGATGGCGACGTCTGGCTTGTCGCGCAGGACCGCATCGATGAGCGCCTGCGGATCGTCGACGGCGGCGACGACGTCGATGTCGTTGTCGCGCAGCAATCGAGTGAGACCGTCGCGCAGCAGCGCGAGGTCTTCGGCGATCACGGCGCGCATGGCAGCTCGGCACGCACGATCGTCGGACCACCCGATCGACTGCTGATCGTGAACGTGCCATCGAGCGCTTCGACGCGTTGGCGCAATCCAGTGAGGCCGCTCCCAGCCGGGTCGGCGCCGCCGTGGCCGTCGTCGGTCACCTCCACGAGGAGCATCGTCGCATGGCGTTGCAGGCGCACGTCAACTCGACTGGCTTCGGCATGCTTGGCGGCGTTGGCGAGAGATTCGGCGACGACGAAGTACGCCGCCGTCTCGACGGCGTCCGTCGGTCGCGGCTCGACATCAGCGGTCACCTCGACCACGAGCGGGCTGCGATCGGCGAGCGCGGCGATCGCAGCGCCCAAGCCGCGGTCGGCAAGCACCGGCGGCCGGATGCCGCGCACGAGATCGCGAAGCTCGCGCAAGGTCTCGCCGACACCTTGGCGCGCCTCGGTCACCAGGGCGCGAGCGGCGTCCGGATCGGAGTCGAACTTCTGCTCGGCGAGGCCGAGGTTCATGCCCAACGCCACCAACCGCGCCTGCGCGCCATCGTGCAGATCGCGCTCGATGCGACGGCGATCGGTCTCTTGGACCTGCACCGCGCCGGTGCGGCGCTGCTCCAACGTCTCAACTCGCCGCGAGAGCAACGTCAGCCGATGGATCAGCGCCGGCACGGCCAGTCCGAGCAGCGTCCAGAACGGCCAGAAGTAGCCGCGCCCTGACGCGGCCCACACGCCGACAAGGAACAGCTCGACCGCAGCGGACGTCCCGAGATGAACGGCCAGTGCCGGCGTCAGGTGACGGCGCGACCAGAGGCCCGGTCGTGCGACGACGAACGACACCCACCAGTGGATGGCGACGGTCAACGCCAGCGGCAGGATTGGCCACAGCGGCCAGAAGTAGCCGCGCGTCGTCGCCGCCCAGATGACGATGAGCAACGCGCCGACGGTGGCGACGACCGACGCGTGGATCGTGAGGGCGCGCTGGCGCGCCGCGGGCGAGGTGGGCGTCGGTGCGATGTCGTTCATGTTGGGTGGCAGGAGCTCGACGGCGATCCGGCGCCACAATGCTGCCAGGGGACGCAAGAGCGCGAGGCTCGCCATCAAGCCGAGCACGCCGACAGCAGCGAGCGGCAACGTCTTGTGGAACGTGTCGGCATGCCAGATGCCGAGGTTGATCCCATCTCCATCGCCGTTGTGGATCCAGCGGTAGTAGAGCGGGCTGCCGATAAGCCACGCTGAGCCGGCGAGCAACGACAGCTCAGCGATGGCCAGGACCCAGCCGACAGTGAACCGAGACAGCAGATAGACCTGCCGGCGCCAGAACGCTTTGTCGGTCAGGACACGCCAGCCTTGGCGCCAGTAGCCGCGAACCGCGGGCGGCGGTGCCGATGGTCCCACGGGCGCGTCGATGAGCCGGCGCGCCAGGGCTGCTTCCACGTTGCAGGCGGTGCGCACGGTCCAGGCGAACCCGATCAGAGTGGGGATCACGAGCGGCGTGAACGAGACGCTCAGCGCGACTGTCCAACCGGTGATGAGCACGGCCATCGCGCCAGCCCCGAGTGGCAACGTCGCCAACGCGAACAACAAGGCGCGCCCCGATTCCGATCGGCGCACGAGCCGTACGTGCTTGCGATCAAGAGCTGACATGGCAATCTCCTCACCGATGGCTCTACAGCCTCGACGATCGCGCCCGAGGCGCTCGTCGGCACTGGTGAGGGCAGGCATTCGAGGCGGAGGTTTTCCCTACCTGGCGTCGTCGTTGGCGGCTGGACATCGACGCACTTGAAGCCGAAGCTACGCTCACGCGGTGGGCTACCGACATTCGCGCGACGAGATCCTCGAGGCTGCCGTCGCCGTCGCGCTCGAGGGCGGGATGGCCGGTCTCACGTTTGGTTCGGTCGGCGCGCGGCTGCAGATCAGCGACCGCACCGTCGTCTACTACTTCCCAACCAAACCGGCTCTCGTGACGGAGGTGGTCGAGGCGCTCGGTGCCGACCTCGAACGCGTGCTCGCGCAGGCGTTCGGCTCGGAGCGGCGCACCCAAACCGACCTTGTGAGCCGGGCGTGGCCAGTGCTCACGACGCCGATCGCCGACCGGGTGTTCGCGCTCTACTTCGAGATCATCGGCCTGGCCAGCGCCGGTCAGGCTCCCTACGACATGTTGGCGCGCGGCCTCGTGGAGGGATGGGTCCAGTGGCTCGCTCCCCGGATGCTCGGCAGCAATGCCGATGTGCGTCGACGGCGCGCCCTGGCGACAGTGGCGCAGATCGACGGGCTGCTGCTCGTGCGACTTGTCCTCGGCGCGGCGGCGGCCCACTCGGCCGCTCGGGAGGCCGGCGTACGTTCGTGAGCACCGGATGTCAGGGCAGCGCGAGGAACTCGAGCACGAGCTCGATCATCCGCGCTGGGTTGTCGAGCGAGGCGAACGTGTAGGCATCGTCGATCCACCGCAGCTCGCCGCGCGGTAGCAGGTCGGCGAGACGCTGTGCGTCGCGACGAGGGAAGACCCGGTCGTGTCGCGACCACATCACCATCGAAGGTCCGTGGAAGTCGCGCAGCTTCTCCGCCGCGGCGAGCGTGTCAGCTGCGTCCATCTGCTTGATGAACGCAACGCAATCGGCGCGCACCGCTCGGTCCTTGCCGCTCGGCTCGGCCCAGGCGCGCACCAGTGCCGGGTCGATCTTCCGCTTCGCAACCAACCCGAGCGGCAATGGCCAGTGTTGTAGCCGAGGGCTCAGCGACTTCAACACCAGCGTCATCGCCAGCGACGAGTGGGTGGCCCACTTGAAGGGCTTGATCAGTGGCGGCGGGAAGTGTTCGAACGCGTCGCACGACATCAGCGCCAGCCGATCGATGCGATCGGGACGCGACGCCGCCGCGATCTGGGAGACGGCACCGCCGGTGTCGAACCCGACGATCGCGAACCGGTCGACGCCGAGCCGGTCGGCGACGTCGAACAGGCAGTCGGCCACCGACGCGGTCGTCAGCTTGGCCCGGTCGGCCACTGCGACGGTGTGCGATCCGAGGGGAAGGTCAGGGAGCACGACGGTGAACCCTCGCTCGGCCACCGGACCGGCAACCTGATCCCAGATGCGGCCGTCGACGAGCAGGCCGTGGGTGAACATCAGTGGCGGGCCGCTTCCTGCCGTTCGCACACGAATCCGCCCCATCGGCACATCGCACCACTGCGTCGTGAACTCGGTCATGAAGTGACTCCCGTTTGTAGTGACAACTACAACATAGCGCGGTTCCTAGCGAAGCTGACGGCCAATGCTCGATTAGCTGCTACAACTGGCGCGTGGGTGAAGGCGAGGCGCCGCTGCACGGTGTGCGTGTGCTCGAGTTGGCGAGCGGCGTCGCCGGGCCCTATGCCGGGCGTCTGTTAGCGATGCTCGGTGCAACCGTCTTCAAGGTCGAGCCGGCGGGCGGCGACCCGGCCCGCGTCAAGCTGGTCGACGACGAGCCGCTGGTGGGTACGTCGCCGCTCTACCTCCACCTCAACGCCGGGAAGCTCAACGTCTCGGCCGGTTCCATCGATCCGGCGACGTGCGATGCCGTCATCGACGACCGTGTCCGGGCCGCGCTCGCCGGCACCGACATCGACATCGACCCGACGAGGCCGGATGCGCCGCTGCTCGTCTCCGTCACGCCGTTCGGTTTCGAGGCCGATGATGACGGCGGCATCGAGCATGAGGTCCTTGCGCAGGCACGTAGCGGCATCATCGGCGTGCAAGGCGATCCTGGTCGCGAGCCGTTGCGGCTGCCCGGTTGGCAGGCCCAGTACCAGGCCGGCGCGACCGCAGCCGTCGCCGCGCTGGCTGGCTTGCGGATGCCGGGCGCGCGTCACGTCGACATCTCATGGACGGCGTGCTTGATGACGGGTGCCGAGCTCCACTTCGCCGACGGGCTCACGGCCGCTCGGCGATGGCCGCCCACCGGTCCGTTCCCGATCACGGCGTTCCCTGGTGGCGCGCTGCCGTGCAACGACGGCTTCGTCGTGCCGGGCAGCTTTCGTGATGTCGATTGGGAGTGGCAGTGCTTGCTCTACGACCTCCCCGAGATGATCGATGACGAGCGCTACAAGACGCGCGCCGCCCGTGCGCAGCGCGTCGACGAGGTGTGGGAGCGGATCAAGGATTGGTACGCCGCACGAAGCAAGGACGAGATCTTCGATAGTGCGCTCGAGACGCCGTGGACTGTCGGCAAGGTGATGACGGGTGTCGAGGCGCTCGCCGACCGTCACCTCACGAAGCGCGCCTTCCTCGGTCATCTCGACACACCCGACGGTGATGTCGTCGCGCCAGTCCGACCGTTCCGCACGATCGGTCTGCCGGTGACCGATCAACGAGTGCGCGCCACCGGCGAATCCGACGGGCAACCGATCGTCACCGCGCCTCGGCGGTTGGTGAACCGCCGACCATTGGAGGGGTTGCGCTTGTTGGAGATCACGACGGCGTGGGCGGGGCCGTACGTCGGCAACATGCTCGGCGCGCTCGGCGTCGATGTCGTCAAGTTCGAAGCGAACCGACCGTTTGAGGGTTACCGGGTGCTGCGCTTGCACACCGACAGCGATCCGGAGCACCTCGCCGCGTTGAAGGTCGACAACCGCTGGTTCGAAGCGAGCGCGTTGCACAACGCCGTCAACCGCAACAAGCGTGGAGTCGTCGCCGACCTGAGCGCGCCGGACTGTCGAGCGCTGTTCTGCGAGCTGGTCCGTACGGCCGACGCGGTGCTGTGCAACTTCACGACCAAGGTGCTGCCGGCGCTGGGCCTCGCCTTCGATGACCTCGTCGCCGTGAACCCCGCCATCGTCGTCGTCCGCATGCCGGCGTTCGGGACGGTCGGGCCCTACAGCGGCGCTGCCGGCTATGGCACGGTGGTCGAGGGGATGGGCGGTTTCGGTGCCCGCTTTGGTTACGAGGACGAGGGTGCGCGCATCTCGGATCTCTACTGGCCCGACCCCGTCGCGGGCGTGCACGCGGCGCTGGCGCTCCTGGCCGGGATCGAGCGTCGAGATCGGACTGGGGCCGGCAGCGACGTCGATCTCGCCCACATGGAGGTGATGTGGAACGCGCTCGGCGAAGGGCTCGTCGTCGCTGGCCAGCGCGGCACCGACATCGCCAGAATGGGGAACCGGGAGCCAGGCGTCGCGGTGTCGGGGTTCGTTCCTGCCGCTGACGGCCGCTGGGTCGCGGTGGT
>Ga0209069_10001003_pt1 | contig 14000 bp, 12 predicted proteins | sample Str013_2_FD_187202 | JGI IMG/M metagenome (GOLD analysis project Ga0209069, IMG submission 187202) | Freshwater sediment microbial communities in response to fracking from Pennsylvania, USA - Straight Creek_MetaG_SC_2013 (SPAdes) (version 2) | ecosystem: Environmental > Aquatic > Freshwater >...
GGCTGATCATCGCCGACGAGCCGGTGTCCGCGCTCGATGTCTCGATCCAGGCGCAGGTCATCAACCTGCTGGTCGACCTGCAGCGCGAGCTCGGCCTCGGCTATCTGTTCATCTCGCACAACCTGGCGGTGGTCGAGCACATCAGCCACCGCATCGCGGTGATGTATCTGGGCCGTATCGTCGAGTACGCCGACAAGGCGACGCTGTTCACCAGCCCGCGCCATCCCTATACCGAGGCGCTGCTGTCGGCGGTGCCGGTGCCCGACCCCCGGATGCAGCGGCGCAAGCAGATCCTGCAGGGCGACGTGCCGAGCCCGATGACGCCGCCGCCGGGCTGCCATTTTCACACCCGCTGCCCGATCGCCGAGGCCAGGTGCAAGGTGGAGACGCCGCTGCTGCGCGAGGTCGCCCCCGGCCAGCAGGTCGCCTGCCATTTGCGGTAGACCGGGCCACGGCCGCCGCATGCTTGGTCGAGCCGGCCGTTTCGGCTAAAGTATTGGCCGAGCCGGATCGGTCCGAGGGGCGCGGTCATGAAAGTCATCGTCGGCAGGGATGCGTCGAGGACCAATATTCAGGTGCCGCCGCAGTTCAAGCTGGTCAGCCGGGTACATGCCAGCATCGTCGACGGCGCCAGCGCCGCGTACCAGCTCGAGGACCTGGGATCGACACACGGCACATTCGTTTTCAGCGGCAACTCCTGGAAAAAGATCACCCGCGCCAAGGTCGAGGCGACGACGCCCATCCTGCTCGCCGACTTTCGCACCACCGTCGCCGAGCTGCTGAGCAGCCGGCAGATCTCTGCAGCCCAGGTCTTGCCATTGGCATCGGGCCCGTCCGGCCTCTCGGCCGGGCAGGCAGATTCCGACGGGTTTCCGATCGAGCTGCTGCTGAGGATGGTCGGCCTCAATGATCTGAAACGCATCATAACGACGCTGCACGCACCCCTGCGCAGCGTTCGCCAGCTGATCGCCGAGCCTCAGAAGGCGCTGTATCAGGCGATGCTCGCCTATGTGGCCATCCTGGCGCTCATGCCGGTGGTTCAGAACAACATCATGGAGCCGCTCGGCGCGGCGGTTCACTATCCGCTCGTCGCGCACGGCCAGGCGCTCGAGAACGGCTTCCTGATGAGCATCATCGCGCTGATCTCCAATACGATCGCATTCTCGCTGATGTACGCCCTGCCGCAATCCCTCTACACGCCCAGCACCAAGAACATCGTGATCGCATCGAACATCTATATCGGCATGTATCTCCTGATCTATGGGCTGGCGACCGATGTGCTCAAGTTCGCGGCCTGGGAGGCCACCGGCAACCTGCGCATCGCCATGCTGCTCGGCTGGTCCAACATGGCTCTGGCTTTGGTCCTGCAGCTGTACGCCTGGCGTCGCATTCTTCAGCTGCGGTGGCCGCCGATCGTGCTGTTCCTGGTGATCGGGCTCGTCTTCACCTTCGTTTACGGCTTTGTGCTCGGCGCCACCGGTCTCATCAAGTTCGAGACCGGCTGAAACGCTGGCGCGGGCCGCATCCCTGCCCCCGAGTGACCAAACTTTTAACCAATTACCAGCCAGATTCCCCTTTAAGAACAAAACCCTGGAGGCATTACGCAACGGGTCCGGCGGGCGTTCGCGCAGGACCTACGAGGGGAACGTCATGCCAGCTGTGCAGAGCTTCTTCAAGCATCGGCGCGCCTACTGGGCGTTTCAGACGTGCCGGCTCATCGCCGTTGCCGGTCTCATCGTGTTGACCGCAATGGCCACCGCCCACGCCAGGAGCCACGGCGCCAAGCGGTCCTCGGTGAAGGAGATCGTCGTGCACGCGACGGGCGGCCCGTTCTGCCAGGGCGGCCAGGTCAAATTCTCCCCGCCCGGCACGGTGGCCACCATCAAGAAGTTCTTCGAGGGCAACGGCACCGTCTCGATCCACTACATCGTCGGCAAGGACGGGGAGGTGGCGGCAAGCGTGCCGGAGGACGAGGTGGCGATCCACACCATCGGCCACAACGACGCCTCGATCGGCATCGAGATGATCAATTTCGGCGACGGCCAGGACGTCTACCCCGACGCCCAGGTCGCCGCCATCGCCAAGCTGATCGCCGGCATCCGCGCCCGCCACAACCTGCCGATGGAGTCGATCAAGCGTCACGCCGACCTAGACCATTCGACCATCCCGTGCGGCGGCCAGAGCGTGCGCCGCAAGCAGGACCCCGGCGCCAATTTCCCCTGGGACAAATTCCGCGAGCAGGTGGTGGCGTTCGGCGAGCCGGCCAGGGTCACTCGCCCGCCGACGGGCTTGGCCGCCCGCGCGCGATGACGGTTTCGGCACGCAAGTTGGCCGGCCTGGCCGAGCTGCGCCCGCGCACCACCAGCGCCACATGCGCGCAGATCATCACCGCCAGGGCCAAGGCGAAGCCCGCGTGCAGCCAGCCGAACACGGTTTCGAACGGCGCGCGCTCCTCCGCCGTGATGACCCGCAGTGCCGGCAGGGGACGCACCGTGAGGACGCCGAACACGCGCGTTGGCTGCGGCGCGGCCATCGCCGACACCAGCAGCCAGCCTGACAGCGCCAGCAGGCCCGTCAGCGACGCAAGTCCGAAATGGCAGAGCCGCCCGGTGAGCCGCTCGGACGGCGGCTCGTCCGCGGACCGCGACGGTCGCCACCAGAACGGCCTCCAGCCTGCCAACGCAACCAGCAGCACCAGCACCGAAATACCCACGCCCTGGTGCCAGCCGAGCCAGACCGGCCGCGCCTCCGGTGTGAACGTCAACGCGATCAGGCCATGGCCGAGGAGGAACGACAGCCCGATCAGAACCGCAACCAGTGCGTGCACCAGCTTTGCCAGCACGGCATGATCACCGGCGTTGCCAACCTTCGCTCCGCCCAGCTCCGATAGCGTCAGCATGTGGCCGGTCTCGCGCACCGGGCGGTCCGGCAGCGGAACCTTGGCAATCACCGGCGCGTGCGGAGGCAGGCCGCCGGACGATACAACCCGCGCCGTGGTCACCACCGCATGGGCCGACGCGTCGGTTTGCCGGGCGAGATCGGCCAGCCGCCGGCCGGTCGTCGGGACGTTTTCTGCAACCCCGTCACGGTCATCCCCGCGACTCTTGCCGTGATCCGCAGTCTCCACCTTGCCCTCCCATACGACCCCGGCCCCAGCCGCGGACAAGGTCGCGGCAGCCTCTACCAGCTCCCGGTATTCGGCATCGAGGTCCACGGATCTTTCTTGGCAAGCGCCTCGCCTTTCTGCAGCAGCTCGATCGAGATGTTGTCGGGCGAGCGGATGAACGCCATGCGTCCATCGCGCGGTGGCCGGTTGATGGTGACGCCGCGCTCCATCAGCCGCCCGCAGAACCCGTAGATGTCATCGACCTCGAATGCCAGATGCCCGAAATTGCGGCCGCCGCCATAAACCTCCGGGTCCCAGTTGTAGGTCAGCTCCAGCAGCGGCGCCTTCTGGCTGACCGCGGTGGCGGTGTCGTCCGGGGCGGCCAGGAAGATGTTGGTATAGCGGCCGGCCTCGCTTTCGATGCGCCTGAGCTCCTTCATGCCGAGCTTGTTGCAATAGAAGTCGAGGCTCTGATCGATATTGCCGATTCGCACCATGGTATGGAGGTATTTCATGCCAGCCTCGCTTTCGGGTTTGACCGCGTTGCGGCCATTATCTCCAGGGCGGCCGAATGTGCAACAAGGCATGATCGAGCTCGCCGATATTGCCCCCGCGGTTTGCCCCCAAGGGCGATTCCAATTCACCCATCGCAACCGTCAGCTCCCCTCACCTGTCGCTGCCGCGACATCCTCTCCCCAGGGAGAGGAAAGAAGAAGCGGTCGCCAGGTGCCCTGCGCCATCACTTACTTACTTACTTCCTTCTCCCTTGGGAGAAGGTGCCCCGGAGGGGCGGATGAGGGGTCTGTCGCCGATGGTACAGACGCTGAATTGAATTGCCCCGCGGTTTGCCCCCGAGATGGGTGTGTCCAGTATGTCACAATCGGCGAATCAGTCGCGCGACTTTTCGCCTCTGCTGCGCCGCAAAATGCTTGTGGAACGCTCCTTCTCAACGCCAAAATCAACGCTTGGTAAGCCAGGAAAATCCAGCTTTGGTCGATCGAATAAATCTCAGTTATTACAATGAGTTGTTTCGGTTGAGTTCATGCTGTCGGCAGCCCGCGCAAATCCTGTGACAAATCACTTTCGATAAATTTTGTGCTTCCGCTCGAGGGGGCGATTCAAATATGGTTCTGCGTGTTGCGGCTCGGTAGGAAAGCGTGCCTCCCCGGAGGGCTCTTGGGACCACGCGGATACTGGGCCTGGTACTGTAGCGCCGTTAAAGCGGGGAGTTGTTCATGGGCAATAAGCTGTCCAATCCGATTGGGTTTGCCGATTTCGTGCAGATCGATGAAGCCACCATCCGGGAAGCCAATCCGGTCGATGTGTTCGAGGTCGCCGGGGTCATCAAGTGGTTCGATGCCTCCAAGGGCTACGGGTTCCTGATACCCGACAATGGCCTGCCCGACGTGCTGCTGCACGTCACCTGCCTCCGGGCCGGCGGCTTCCAGACCGCCTACGAGGGGGCCCGCGTGCACTGCCAGGTGCTCCGCCGCCCGAAGGGCCTGCAGGCCTTCCGCATCCTCAACATGGATGAATCGACCGCCATCCACCCGAGCCAGCTGCCGCAGCGCACGCACGTTACCGTGATTCCGGAGAGCGACTGGCAGCGTGCCCAGGTGAAATGGTTCAACAGGGTGCGCGGCTTCGGCTTCCTGACCAAACTCGACGGCTCGCCCGATATCTTCGTGCATATGGAAACGTTGCGCCGTTTCGGCTTTACTGAGCTGCGCCCGGGACAGTGGGTGGTGGTCCGCTGGGGGCATGGCTCGAAAGGCCATATGGCCGCCGAGCTGCGGCCGGACGGGCTTCCGCCAGGGCTGCCCTCCTCGCATTGATCCGACGGATTGTTTCAGGGTATGAACCGCGTGACCTTGAACTCAACTTTGAACAGGGCTGCTGCTGCGGCCCTGTTTTTCTGCGTCATAGGGCTCGTGTTGGGCAGCATCATCAAGCCGGCGTCGGCCGAGTTCCGGCGCGAAACGCTCACCCTCGTGCTCGGCGGCGGCAGCGGGGCGAAGGTGCCGATCGACATCGAGGTGGCGGCATCCTCGGAGGAAAAGTCCCAAGGCCTGATGTTCCGCCGCAGCCTCGGCGACCGGCAGGGCATGCTGTTCGAGTACGAGGGCCCGCAGGAAATCACCATGTGGATGAAGAACACCTACATCCCGCTCGACATGGTGTTCATCCGCACCGACGGCACCGTGCACAGGATCGCGGCGATGACCGAGCCGTTCTCGGAGGACGTGATCGCGTCGATGGGCGACACCATCGCTGTGCTCGAGCTCAATGGCGGCGCCGCCGGCCGGCTCGGATTGAAGCCAGGCGACCGCATCGAGCACGCGTTCTTCAAGCCCCGCGCGAAGTAGGCGGAACCGGCGCCGCCGGCGCCACCGCCAGCGAGGGCCCGCGCGGCAGGAATGCGCCGCCGCCTTTGCCCGCCCGCAGCTTCCCATCCGCGACCACCAGCTCCCCGCGCAGCATCGTCGTCACCGGCCAGCCGGTGATCTCGAGGCCTTCATAGGGTGTGTAGTCCGACCCGTCGTGCAGATCCGCATGCCGGATCTTTCGCGTGGCGCCCGGGTCCCACAAGGTCAGATCGGCGTCGGCCCCGACCGCGATCGCACCCTTTTTGGGATACAGGCCATAGGCCTTGGCATGATTGGTCGCGGTCAGCGCCGCGAACCGCGGCAGATCGATGCGCCGTTTCATCACGCCTTCGGAGAACAGGATCGGCAGGCGGGTTTCCACGCCCGGGATGCCGTTGGGCACCCAGCGGAAGCTGGTGCGGCCCTTGGGGAGGAGCTTGCCGTGCTCGTCGTCGTAGCGGAACGGGCAATGATCGGAGGAGAAGAACTCGAAATCGCCGCGCTCGATGCCCTGCCAGCAGGCGAGCTGGCTCGCCGCATCCCGCGGCGGCGGCGAGCAGACGTACTTGGTGCCTTCCATGTTGAGGCCGTCCAGGTCCTTCTCGGTCAGCAGCAGGTATTGCGGGCAGGTCTCGGCCAGCACTTTCAGGCCGCGGTCGCGGGCGCGGCGGATCTCCTCGATCGCCTCGCCGTTGGAGACGTGCACGATCACCACCGGCACATCCACGATCTCGGCCAGCGTCAGCGCGCGGTGCGTGGCTTCCCGTTCGGCCGGGATCGGCCGCGAGGTGGCGTGGAAGCGCGGCGCGGTCCTGCCCTCGCGCTCGAGCTTGTCGGTCAGGAAGCGGATGATGTCGTAGTTCTCGGCGTGCACCATGACCAGCGCCTGCGTTTCGCGCGCGACCGTCATCACCTTGAGGATCTCCTCGTCGGTGAGCGCCAGCCCCTCGTAGGTCATGAACACCTTGAACGAGGAATAGCCGTCCTTGATCAGCGCCGGCAGCTCCTGCCCGAGCACCTGCGGCGTCGGGTCGGAGATGATCAGGTGGAAGCCGTAGTCGGCATAGCACTGCGCCGCGGCCTTGGCATGGTAGGCGGTGACCGCCGCGCGCAAACTCTCTCCTTTCTGCTGCATGCAGAACGGCAGCACGGTGGTATTGCCGCCGAACACCGCCGAGCGGGTGGCCGATTCGAAATCGTCCGCCATCACGATGCCGGGGCCGCTCGGCTGCGCGATGTGCACGTGACTGTCGATGCCGCCGGGCAGCACCAGCCGGTTGCGGGCATCGATGCGCATCTCCGCTTTACCGAGGTCCTCGCCGATCGCCGCGATGCGGCCACCACGGATGCCGATATCACATTGCACCACGTCGCCGCCGGTCACGACCGTGCCCCCGCCGACGATCGTATCGAACTTGGCCATGCAACCCTCTGAGCGCGTTTCAGCTGCCGCGATAGGTGGAGTAGGTCCAGGGTGTCGCGAGCAGCGGAACATGATAGTGCGCTTCCGGCTCGGCAATCGCAAACCGGATCGGAATCCAGTCGAAAAACGGCGGATCGGCCCCCGCGCGGCCCTGCTCGGCGAAATAGGGACCGATGTGGAAATTGAGCTCGTAGCGGCCGATGCGCAGCGGCCCGCCCGAGAGCAGCGGCGCGTCGGTGCGGCCGTCGGCATTGGTACGCGCCTCGGCCAGGATGGCGGTGGCACTCTGTCCGATCTCGCTGAGCACCACGCGCACGCCGGCCGCCGGTCTGCCGCGCACGGTATCGAGCACATGCGTCGACAGCCGGCCCTCGGTCTTGGGCGCCCCCGGCCCCGAGACCAGCGCGGCGAGGCGCAGGCGGGTGATGAAGCCGATCTCATCGAGCGCGCTCGCCCGCTCCTGGGCGGGCGTCGTGTCGAGCCGGCGCGCGAACTGCGCGAGGATGGAATCGCGGGTGTGCCGGCGCACGCAGATGATGAACGGGAAGCCGAATTTCGCGCGGTAGGCCGCATTGAGCCGCCCGAACGCCTCGAACTCGGGCCCGCTCAGCCGGTCGAGGCCGAGACCGCCCTGCTCGGCCTGGGAGGCCTGCGTCATGTCCCCGGCGCGGGCAAGCTTGCCGGCTAGCTCGGGATGGCCCTTGATGAAGCCGAGTTGGGCCTCCTCCGCCGCCCGCCGCACGACGCCGATCATCGTCTCGTGCAGCGCGGCGATGGTGGCGAATGGGCGGGCGGGCGCTGCGCCTGCCGCGACCCACGGCGCGTGCTCGAACACCTCGCCGAGCGCGGTCGCGAAATCCGCGGCCGGCATCGTGTTGAGGGCATCCAGTGTTGTGCGCACGCTCACCTCGGGTGCCTCCGCAATGACTTGCACCGTCACCTGCCGATGCCATTCGAGGATTGCCGGGAAACGGCGCGGCAGGCAAATATTATCAACGGACCCTTTGCAGTGTCATCCCTGGGCTTGTCCCCGCGATCCAGCCATCCGCCGGGTGATCGCAAGCTCGCTGCATAAATTCCGCGATGACACGGTTGGGGCAGGGGCCGAGCTATTTCCCCGCGCCACCTCCCGCCACCCAGGCTGCCAGCAGCTGCCGCTCCGCCGTCGTCATCTCGGTGAGGTTGGCGGGCGGCATGGCGCTGCTCCACACCGCCTGCTCGGCGATGTCGCGGGCGCGCAGGCGGATCTGTTCGGGGTTGTCGAGCCGCACGCCTTTGGGTGCCACGGCCACCCCGAGCCAAACCGGCTCGGCCGCGTGGCACATGCTGCAGCGGTTGGTCACGATCGCGTCGACATCTTTAAAGGCTACCGCCGTCGTGATGGCGGCGTCGGCGCGGCGCCCCTTGGCCGGCCCCAGCGTGCTGAGCCAGACCATGACTGCACCGCTTGCCGCAGCCACGACCCAGGTCCACCAGGGCGATCCCCCGCCCTTGTGCCTGACATTATAGAAGTGGCGGATCACGGCCCCCATCACCATGACCAGCGCCAGGATCAGCCAGTTCCAGCGGGTGGCGAAGGCCAACGGGTAGTGGTTGCCGATCATGACGAACACCACCGGCAGCGTCAGGTAGTTGTTGTGCAGCGAGCGCTGCTTGCCGCGCTGCCCGTGGACCGGATCGGGCGTCCGGCCGGCGATCAGCTCGGCGACCACCTTGCGTTGCCCGGGGATGATCACCATCAGCACATTGGCGGCCATGACGGTGCCGATCAGCGCACCCATCTGCATGAAGGCGCCGCGGCTGGAAAACACCCGCGTGAAGCCGTAGGAGAAGGCCACCAGCACGCCAAACCCGATCAGCGCCAGCCCCAGCTCGTTGCGGCCGAGCGGCGAGCGGCAGATGGCATCGTAGATCACCCAGCCGAGGATCAGGCTGCCGGCGCTCACCAGCGCCGCGGTCAGCGGGGTCAATCCGAGCACCGATTTGTCGATCAGGTAGAGCTCGGCGCCGAAATAATACACCACCACCAGCAGCGCCAGCCCCGAGAACCAGGTCGCGTAGGCCTCCCACTTGAACCAGGTCAGCTCCTGCGGCATCCGCGCGGGCGCGACCAGGTATTTGACCATGTTATAGAAGCCCCCGCCGTGCACCTGCCAGGCCTCCCCGTAGGCTTCGGCCGGCAGTCCGCTGCGCTGCTTGAGGCTGAGATCGAGGTGGATGAAATAGAACGAGCTGCCGATCCAGGCCATCGCCGCGATCACGTGCAGCCAGCGCAGAAACGTCTCCCCCCAGATCGACATCACGTCCATTGCGTCCCGCCTCGATCCGCTCGCCTGTGCCCTCCAATTGGTGGGCTGCCAAACTCTGCTTCCAACGTCGATCCGAAAATTATCCACAGGCTGCGGAATGTCAGGGAGTTTTTTTGGAACCGAATCGTTCTGTCAATATCACGTCAAGTGCAAATGACAATAATCGGGGGTGACGGTTCAAATCCAAGTCAAGCCGACCATGCCGACGCTCGCGTCACCAGTGCTGCATACGCCTGCTTACGGCATGGTCGGAACCTGAATCGGACGCGCGCGGTGGCCCTCTCGCTGCGTCCGATATCGAGGCCAGCCTCGCGAGTTGCCCGGGCGTCACCCCGCTGCCGGATCAATCGCGAGGCTGGCCCGCTCCTCTCAATCACGATTGTCGCCGTACGCTGGTTGGCTGCAGCCAAAGTCGGTCGGAATGGAGTCGCGTGTGCGTAAGTCCGGATTACATCCAGTGGTAGCCTTTTGGTGGCGGTTTCGCGCGTTCTGTCGACGCGAGCTGCAACTGTGCACCCGCGCCCTGGTCGATATCGGTTTGCTGCCGTAGCGGGATTTTTTGCGTTGCGGTGAGTCATGACCCGGCGCATGCTCCGACACTTCCAATGGGTGGAGATCGGGCATGAGAAGTGTCATTCGCGGGCTGATGTGCGCATTTGTGTCGGCGGTCTGGATCGCCCTGTCGGGCACGGCTGCGTTTGCGGACAAGACGACGCTATCGGTGTCCACCCAGCTCGGCATCAATTACCTGCCGATGACGGTGATGCGGCATGACCGACTGATCGAGAAGCATGCGGCGGCGCTCGGCCTCGGTGATATCAGCGTCACGCTGGTGAAGCTCAGCGGTGCGGCGGCGACCAGCGACGCTCTTCTCTCCGGCAGCGTCGACTTCGCTGCGACCGGCATTCCGCCCATCATCCAGATGTGGAGCGCGACCGCCGGTGGCAAGAATGGCATCAAGGCCATCGGCGCTTTGGCGTCGCTGCCGTTCCTGCTCAACACCACCAATCCGAACGTGAAAGCGATCGGCGATTTCACCGACCAGGACCGCATCGCGGTACCGGCTGCGAAGGTCGGTCTGCAGGCGACGCTGCTGCAGATGGCGTGCGCGAAACTGTACGGGGAGGCGAATTATGCCAGGCTCGATCACCTGACGGTCACTATGGCACATCCCGACGCCCTCGCAGCTCTCCTGTCAGGGGGACGCGGATCGATCTCGGCCCACTTCGGCCAGTCCCCGTTCCAGGACGAGGAGCTGAAACATGCCCAGGTCCACACGGTCATAACCAGCCAGGAAATTCTCGGCGGCCTGGCAACCAGCGAGCTGCTCGCGACCACGACGGCGTTTCGCGATGCCAATCCGGTGCTTTACAAGGCGGTTCTTGCCGCCCTCGAGGACGCTCAAAAAATCATCACCGGTGACAAGCGCAGGGCGGCGCAGATCTATATCGAGGCCGCGCAATCGCGGGATTCGCCCGAGGCGGTCGAAAAGATCATTTCAGGACCGCAGGTCGCCTATTCCATCGTGCCCAACGGCGTCATGACATACGCGAACTTCATGCATAAGATCGGCAGGATCAAACAGCGCCCCGAGAAATGGTCGGATATTTTCTTTCCCGAGATGCATGACCGCCCCGGCAGCTGACCGGCGCTTGCTGGGGCGAGTGCGCGTTGTATCGCCTCGGCGCCAGCTCGCTGAACGGAGCGATCCGGTTCCGGCTACGTAAACAGAAAATGTCGGCCCACCCCCCGTTTGTCATCCCGGCATTTGTTGCCGGGACCCAGCGCGCCGCTTTCTCGAAGCAATGCAGGATCCGCGAATCGCGGGCAGCTCCCCACTCCACCCGCTCAGTGCGTCAGCACCACGAAATCCGTGCCTTTGCCGGTCTCGTGCGAGATGCCGTAGTCCGACACGATCAGCGACGCGCCGGGCAGCAGCAGCTCGGATATGCGCTCGGCGGCTTCCTTCGGAATGCTGATCCGGTCCAATGCGGAGCCCGCCGAGGTCGGCCGTGAAACCGCAGCGGTGACGACGCGGCCGTCGTCCTCGCCGCGGTTGCGCACCTTGCCGTGCCGCGGCTGCGGCGCATCGATCACGCCCGAGGAGGGGATCGTCACCACCACCCAATTCATGGCGCCGCCGCCGGCCTTGACCGCCATGGCCGTGAACACGTGCGTGCCGAGCGGTTGATCCGCGTTCTGGATCGTCACCGGAACTTCGAGCACCGGATCGAACGCCTGCCGCACGAACAGCTTCCCTTCCTTGCGGCTGATGAACACCGAGACCGGCTCGGTCTTCCGCGCGGCGTCCTTGGCGGCGGCTTCGGCGGCGGCCTTGCCGGCCTCCGCCGTCTTGTAGGCCGCCACGGCCGCGAATGCGGCGTCCGATTTGGCGTTTTCCTCGGCCTTGACCCGGTCCCGTTCCTTGCCGGCCTCGAGGGCCGCGGCTTCCAGGGTCGCGACCTTGGTCTTGGCGGCCGTCTCCGTTTCCGGATTGCTTGCGGTAGCCAGGTCGCGTTTTGCAGCCTCGAGCCGGGCGTCCGCCGCCGCCTTGGCCGCTTCCGCCAGCCGCAGCGTATCAGCTGCGCGATTGGCTTCGGCCGATCTGGCTTGCGACTCGGCCAACGCAGCCGCCACCGCCTTCGCCGCTTCACCCACCCGCCGGGCAGCCAGCGCCTTCAGCTCTTCCGCGGCCTTCAGCGGGTCGTAAGGAACCACCGGCTCGGTGGCCGCGCCATTGCTTGCCACCTGCACCGGCGCCGCGCCGGCATTGATACCCGTTTCGACCTTGGCGGGCCGCGGCACGAACAGGCTCGTGTGCGTGATCTCCTGCGGGCTCACGTCGCCCGGCGCGATCACCACGCGCATGCCGACCTTGGTGACGCCGAACAGATGGCTCGCGAAAGATCCGGGCAGGCGGATGCAGCCGTGCGAGGCGGGATAATTAGGCACCACGCCCTCGTGCATGGCGATGCCGGACCAGGTGATCCGCTGCATGTACGGCATCGGCGCGCCGCTGTAGATGTTGGATTCGTGATAGCGCTGCTTCTGGATGACGCTGAACACGCCGGTCGGTGTGCGGTGCCCCGGCTGGCCGGTGGAGATCCGCGAGTTGAGCATATGCCCGCCGCTGCCATAGATATTGACGTGCTGATTGGCCAGCGAGATCACCGCCAGCAGCGGACCCTGCGGCGGTTTGGGCGCCGGCTCGCGTTTGACCGGGCTGCTTTGCTGCCGGTGCCGCGAGCCACCGACCGCGGCAAAGGCCGCCTCGCTCGCCACAAATAGCGAAACGCCGGCGAGCCCGAGTGCGCCCACCCTGCTCCAGCCACGCGATTGCGGGCGTCCTTTTTCAGGGCGCAATTTATGAATGCTCACGGAGGATACTCCCTACCCGCAGGTCCCATTGGCCGGCAGCTTAGCATCGCAGGCGCGGGCCACAAACCACTCTTGTGCAAGTTTTTAAGGCGCGCGGCAGATTTGCATCAATGGACGCTCGGGCGGATGGGCGTCACCGACCCTGTTGTGCCCGCATCCTGGGTATCCAGATTGCAGATTGCACTCCTGCTGCCGACGACCCTATCGTGTCGGGGTCGAGGACGGGTCCATCAGCAATACACGAGGCCAGATATGAAGATTGGCGGCTTTGATATCGACATCGTCGTGCAAGGCTATCCGGGCAAAACCGTATGTCACGGCGGCCTCGGCTGGAGCACCATCGCCCTCATCCGCGGCGAGGGGCGCGTTGCGCTGGTCGATGTCGGCGCGTTCGGCTATCGCACGCCGCTGATCAAGCGGCTTGCCGAGCGCGGCCTGAAACCCGCCGACGTCACCGACGTGATCCTGACCCACTGCCATCACGACCACGCCATCAACTGGGTGCTGTTCCCCAAGGCGCGCATCAGCATCGGCCGCGAGGAGATGCAGTGGGGCATCAAGGAGCCGTGGGGCGAGACGCCGGTGCCGGAGCTCTATGTCCGCGAGCTGATGGGCTGGCCGACGCTCAATCTGATCGCTCCGGGCGATGAGATCTTCGCCGGACTGACCGCGCACGCCGCGCCCGGCCACACCCCCGGCCACCTGTATTTCGTGCTGAAGGGCGCCGAGCACGACGCGATCTTCTCGGGCGATGCCGCCAAGAACCGTGCCGAAATGCTCTCGCTCAGCGCCGACATGACCTACGATGCGGCGGTCAGCCGCCGCACCATGGAAAGCATCTGGCAGGTGTGGCGGTCGCGTCCCGGCAATGTGCTGATCCCCGGCCACGACGTGCCGATGGTGCTGGTGGGCGGCAAGCCCGAATATGTCGGCAAGCGGGAAGCGGCGATCCGCTCCTGGTTCGGCGAAGATCTCGAGCAGACCACGCTGATCGAGCTCGCGGTTTAGAGCGCTGTCCCAAGGTCGGCAAGCGGGGCGATTCTGGGTGACCGACGGCGGGGTAGCGCCCCGCTCGAAGGGGTCGGATCTTTCTTATAACCCATTGAAATGGTACACTTTACCCGAAATAGATCGGTTTTATATCCGAAATCGGGTAATTTGCGGTCCATCAACAGGATGGACGCCATCAACTGGAACTCGAGCCGTTGAGCATTGAGACGGGCTTTGCCTCAATCGTTCGGATGGCTGCCCTTGTCGTGTCCGAGCAGCTTGTAGCATCGCCGCTCGAGCTTGCCGCCGAAGATCAGCAGGAACGCGGTGAACGCCAGCGCGATGAGCGCGATCCGCCAGGCGCCGAGGCCGCACACGATACCCATGGCGGCGGTCATCCAGACCGCGGCGGCGGTGATGAGGCCGTG
>Ga0209069_10001004_pt1 | contig 13999 bp, 14 predicted proteins | sample Str013_2_FD_187202 | JGI IMG/M metagenome (GOLD analysis project Ga0209069, IMG submission 187202) | Freshwater sediment microbial communities in response to fracking from Pennsylvania, USA - Straight Creek_MetaG_SC_2013 (SPAdes) (version 2) | ecosystem: Environmental > Aquatic > Freshwater >...
ACCTTGGCCCGCAGCTCGTCGGGCGTCGTCGGGATCGTCGACAGCGGGCTGCGCCCGTCGACCGATTGCTCGGCCAGCCACCCGTAGCCCTCGGCAACCTTCGTCACCGCCGAGCCGAGGATCGGATGGCTGGGCAAGTCGTCGACGCGCTTGCCTTCGAAGAAGGTCGCCCTGCCGTCGAACAACGACGCCTTGTACTCCTCACCGGTCAGCATCAGGACCCCCAAGGTTGCGGACACGAGTGCTCGGCGAACGACCGGCACTCCCCCGTGTGTACGTCTGCGCAGACCTTACCGGCGGGCTGGCAACGCCGCACCTTCAGACGTGCGAGCCGACTCCACCGTCGACGTCGATGGCGGCGCCGTTGACGTACGAGGCCGCCGGCGAGCACAGGAACACGATCATCGCTGCCACTTCCGGCGCAGTGCCATAGCGACCGACGGGCACGGCCTTGCCCCGCTGGGCGATGACGGCGTCGCGCGTCGAACCGCTCGCCGCCGCGACCTCGTCCGCTGCCCGATCCCACATCCCGGTGTGGATCAACCCCGGCAACACCGAGTTGACGAGCACGCCATCGGCGCCGTACTTCGCGGCCAACGCCTTGCCCGTCGCGACCATCGCCGCCTTCGACGCGGCATAGTCGATCAACGTCGCGTTCGGGTACTTCGCCGCGCCGCTGGCGACCATCACGACGCGGCCCCACTTGTTGGCGCGCATGCCCGGCAGCGCGGCGCGGGTGCAGCGCACGGCCGAGAGCAGATTGAGCTCGAACAGCGACGACCAGTCGTCGTCGGTCATGTAGAGGAAGTTGCGCGACGGCGACGCGCCGACGTTGTTGACAACGATGTCGACCGCGCCAGCGGCGAGGACCGCGGCTAAGAACGCGCTCACTTGCTCGCCGTCGCCCATGTCGGTGACGTGCCCGACGATCGAGCCGGCGCCCGATGCCGGTCGCTCCTTGCCGAGCGCGGCGACGGCGTCGCCGTCACGGGCGCAGAAGTGAACTTCGGCGCCGTGATCGGCCATCAACCGCACGACTGCCTCACCGATGCCTCCGCTGGCGCCCGTGACAACGGCGCGCCGCCCGCTTAGATCGAGATCCAACATCTGCCCACCCTAGTGACGCTGCGCTCGAATGATGCGGTGCCTCGCTCGTGCCGCGTCGACGACACCACGTGACGGCGATCGACGTCGATCACGCCACAGGCGAACGTCAGTCGGCGACGTGCTCGATGTTGGTGTGCTGGGGAACTGGCAACGTCGTCCGGCCAAGACCTTCGGTCTCGAACACGGTACGAGCGCGTTCGTTACCGTTGATCTTCGCCAAGATCGCCTCGCCCGCACGTAGGAACGAGGCGCGGTTGTCGATGACGTATTGGCGTGACTCACGAAAGCCCGACACCAGCCCGTTGACCTCGGGGATCACGTAACGAGCGACCATGTCCCAACTGCGCGTGATGTAGTCGGGGATCGCCCAGTCGTTGACGAAGCCGACGACGCAGCCGAAGCCGCCGCTGAGCTCGTACAGCTCACGGATCCGGGCAACGAGATCGTCGGGCGTGCCGACCACCGCCGAGCCGCCGGGACCACTGAGCGCGTCGAGCGTCTCTTCCGGCGACGAGTATCCGATGCCGGTCTCGGGGTTCAACGTCGCCACCGCGTACTCGTTGTGCCAGCGGTGCAGACCTTCGATCGCCTGGCGACGCGCTTCGTCTCGGGTCTCGGCGATGTGCCAGTTCATCAGCACGCGCCAATCGCTGCGATCGACCACTTGGCCATGACGTGCGGCTGCTTCTTCGACGAAGCTCCACTGCAACGGCATCGCGGCGACGCCGTCTGCCGTCATCGAACCGATCGAGAACAAGCCGGTGCCGTGCTTGCCGGCGAGCTCGGGGCCGGACGGGCTGATCATCGACGCGACCGCCATCGGTAGGTCGGCTTGGATCGGCAGCATCTGCAGACCTGCGTCGACGAGGGTGAACCAGTCGGTCTCGTAGCTGAAGCGCTCGCCGGCGAGCAGGCGCTTGACGACACCGATCGCTTCGTCCTGGCGATCGCGCAGCACGATCGGGTCGATGCCGAGCATCTTCGCGTCTGACGGCAACGCGCCAGGACCGGTGCCGAGGATCGCTCGCCCGCCCGTCATCAGGTCGAGCTGAACGATGCGGTCGGCAACGTGGAACGGATGGTGGTACGGCAACGAGACGACACCGGTGCCGAGCTTGATGCGATGAGTGCGCTCGCCTGCGGCAGCGAGGAACATCTCCGGTGACGGGATCATCTCCCAACCGGTCGAGTGATGCTCACCACACCAGAACTCGTCATAGCCGAGCCGGTCGAGCTGCGCGACGAGATCGAGGTCGCGGCGGTACTGAAGCATCGGATGCTCGCCGATCGGATGGTGTGGCGCCAAGAACCCACCGAAACGCAGCCTCATCTGAGCATCCCTTCATCGTCGAGCCAACCAACGTCATCAACGCGTCGGCTCTCCCCAAGCGACCACCGTATCCACGCGCCGCGTCGAGACGCCAAGTTGAACGATGTTACTGAGCCGCAGTGCCGGGCTACGCGGCGACGCCTTCGGTGATCGGGTTGCCCTTGATGCGAGTGTGCTTCATCACCCGTGCCTGCGTCGTGTCGTACGGACGAGCGCGATGCAGCACGCAGCGGTTGTCCCACACGACGAGATCGCCAACCTGCCAGGAGTGCCTGTACGTTCTTGGCGGCTGGCAGGCGAACGTCAGCAACTCGTCGAGAAGCTGCTCGGAGTCGGCGTCGCCCAAGCCGGGGATGCCGTACGCATGGCGACCGATGAACAACGATGGCCGTGCCGTCTCCGGATGGATCTTCACAAGCGGGCGCAGCGGTGGGTCATCGACATCGAACCCGTAGCCGCCCGGCGCCGGCGCGTAGCCGGCCTTCGCTTGTGAGTAGACGAGCGAGTGGTACGCCGACAACGGCGCGATGCGCGCTTTGACGCCGACATCGAGCGCGTCGTACGCGGCGCGCATGTCGGCCCACTCTGTCTCGCCACCGGCCGGGGGCAACACGTGGGCCGAGAGCATCGATGCCTTGGCCGCGATCGGCATGTACGACGAGTCGGTGTGCCAGCCCTCGTTGCCGCGCAGGATCCAGGTACGAGGGTCGTCGGCGGCGCGAACGTGGCCATCGGCGTCGACGTTGCTGACCGGTATCAAGCCGGACGTGCCGAAGATGTGCTCGAACGGGCCGAAGCGGGCGCCGAACGCGGCTTGCTCTGCCTCGGTCAGATGCTGGCCGGGGAACACGAGCACGGCGTGGGTCAAGAACGCGTCGGCGATCGCGCACCACTCGTCGGCGTCCAGTTCGGTCAAGCGCACATCGGTGACGACAGCACCAAGCGTCGCGTCGAGCGCGTCGATCGTCGGCTTCCCCATCGCGGACCCCCCTCGGACGCATGAGTCGTTGCCTCGATGACGTTAGTCCCCCGACCGCGCCCCACGCAGGTCCGATGGGGATTGTCGCGAAACGCACGCCAGTCGTTCGTCTCGCGACAATCCTCGCGACCGCGGCGACCGCGGCGACCGCGGCGACCGCGGCGACCGCGGCGACCGCGGCGCGGTTTGCCTCAGCGAGCGCGGCGGCTCATCCGCTCGGCCATGTCGTCGGGCAAACCGAACGGCATCGAACGCTCCCACGCCAGATGCTCGACGCGGCTCGCACCACCGGGCGGACCAGCAAGGAGCGCCTTGTCGATCCGGTTCGTGCCTGCCGAGTTGTTGAGGATCGTTGACGCCAACGTCGCCACCGCGGCATCGAGCGCATCGTCGTCGACGACGCGGTCGATGAGCCCGATCGCCGCAGCCTCGGTGCCGGCGATGCGCCGACCGGTGAACATCAGCTCCTTGGCCCGCGATCTACCGACGCGCTCGGGCAATCGCACCGACATCCCCCACACCGGCGCGAGACCCCATTGACCATGCGTGTCGCCGAACTGCGCCGACGATGTCGCGACGAGCAGATCGCAGGCCAATGCCAACTCCAACCCACCGGTGAAGCAGTGACCGCGGACCTTGCCGATCGTCGGCATCGGCAACGCCTCGAGTGCGTCGACGGTCTCGGGTTGCAACAGCCGGTTCGTCGGGCGGTCGCCGCTGGCGATGGCGCCGAGATCGTTGCCGGCGCAGAACGATCGCCCGGCACCGGTGAGCACGACGCAGCCGATCGTGGTGTCAGTCGCCAGCGCATCGAGGTGAGCGCGCAGCTCTTCGAACATCGTCAGGTTGAGGGCGTTGAGCTTGTCAGGACGGTTGAGCATCAACGTCGCCAACCTGTCATCGTCGACACGAGTGACGAGCGGTTCGGTCATGGTCGCGACCTTCCTTTCGGTGGCCATGCCTCCATCGTAGAGCGGGCCGCGACCACAGCTCGCGCCGCCAGAGCCTGTGGCAGGCTCTTGCGCCATGAGCGAAGACAGCCAGTGGTTCCGCGGTGCAGTCGTCTACCAGATCTATCCGCGCAGCTTCGCCGACTCGAACGGTGACGGCATCGGCGATCTCGCCGGGATCGAGTCGAAGCTCGACTACCTGGCGGCGCTGGGTGTCGACGTGCTCTGGCTGTCACCGATCTACCCCTCACCGCAAGACGACAACGGCTACGACATCTCCAACTACCAAGACATCGATCCGCTGTTCGGTTCGCTCGCCGAGTTCGACCGCCTGCTCGCCGCCACGCACGAGCGCGGCATGAAGCTCGTCATGGATCTCGTCGTCAACCACTCCTCCGATGAGCATCCGTGGTTCGTCGAGTCGCGCTCCAGCCGCGACAACCCCAAGCGCGACTGGTACTGGTGGCGACCGGCCCGGCCGGGCACGACGGCGGGCGAACCGGGAGCGGAGCCGACGAACTGGGCGTCGTGGTTCTCCGGGCCAGCGTGGCACCTCGATCCGGCGACGGGCGAGTACTACTTGCACCTCTTCTCCCGCAAGCAGCCCGATCTGAATTGGGAGAACCCGGAAGTGCGCGAGGCGGTGTACTCGATGATGCGCTGGTGGCTCGACCGCGGCGTCGACGGCTTCCGGATGGACGTCATCAACTTGATCTCGAAGGACGCATCGCTGCCTGACGGTGACGTCCGCCCCGGCCAGCGCTATGGCGACGGTCGCCGCCACTTCGTCTGCGGGCCGCGCAACCACGAGTTCCTGCACGAGATGCATCGCCAGGTCTTCGCCGACCGACCGGCGGGCCTGCTGACCGTCGGCGAGATGCCGGGCGTCACCGTCGACGAGGCGCGTCAGTTCACCGACCCCGAGCGACAAGAAGTCGACATGGTCTTCCAGTTCGAACACGTGATGGTCGACTACGACGGTTCGAAGTGGCGGACCAAACCGTTCGACCTGCGGGCGTTGAAGGCGACGCTCGGCCGCTGGCAAGACGGTCTCGCTGACGCCGGGTGGAACAGCCTTTACTGGAACAACCACGACCAACCGCGAGTCGTGTCGCGTTTCGGCAACGATGGCCAGCATCGCGTCGCGTCGGCGAAGGTCTTGGCGACCGTGCTGCACCTGCAACGAGGCACGCCATACATCTACCAAGGCGAGGAGCTAGGGATGACGAACGTGGCGTTCGAATCGATCGACGACGTGCGCGACATCGAGTCGCGCAACCACTACGCCGAGGCAGTGGCCAATGGCGAGCGCGCCGACGACGTCCTGGGCGCGATCGGCAAGATCGGGCGCGACAACGCCCGCACGCCGGTGCAATGGGACGCCACCGCCAGTGCGGGGTTCACAACCGGCACGCCGTGGATCGCCGCCAACCCGAACTACGGCGAGGTCAACGCCGCGGCCGCACTGGCTGATGCCGACTCGGTCTTCCACCACTACCGCCAGCTGATCGAGCTACGCCATCGCGAGCGCGTCGTCGTCGATGGCAACTTCGAGATGGTCTTGCCCGACGATCCGCACGTGTTCGCGTTCGTACGACGGCTGGGCGACGTCGAGCTGCTCGTCCTCGGCAACTTCTCGGCAGCGGCGACGCATGCCGCCGTGCCCGACGAGGCGCGCTGGGCGTCGGCCGAGGTGCTGCTGCGCAGCGGCGGTCACGCTGGGGGCGAGGGTGGCGATCAGATCATCCTCGAGCCGTGGGAGTCACGCGTCTACCACCGGTCCCACAGCTGACGCTCCGGCGTTCTGGGTTGCGCTTTTCGACGCAGAACGCAACCGAGAAGCGAGCGCGCAGGGCACCTACGAGGCAGCGGCGAGGGGCGCCAATGCCCGCTGGGCGCGGGCCGCCTGGGCGAGCGCCAGCGCGCCGATGACAACGTGGACCGCGGCGATCGCGCCCGCCAGCGCGGCGACGCCGTTGCGCCCTTCGCGATGTTGATGGACGACTTCGGCGACGTCGGCGACCGCCCACAGCGCAGCGAGCGCAGCGACAACGACGAACACCACACGGCGGGGCCAGCGAACGACGGCAACCGCGAGCGCCAGTGCGACGATGCTCGCCAAGACGACGAGCGGCGTTGACTCGACGTTGACACCGAGCAGCCGCTCGCCGGTCTCGCCAGTCGCACTCGTCTCGCCATTGGCGGCTCGCTCTACCGCCGTCTCGACGTGGCTCGTCGTGGTCGCAGCCACGCCCTCGGCCGCTTCGTTTCCGGTCTCGGCCGCGGCAGCCTTCGCCGCCACCGATGTCGCTGCGCCTTCGGCCGCTTCGTTGCCAGTCTCCTGGCCCGACGCGGCGACTGCGGCCGACGCCTCACGATGCACGGCGCGACGTTCGGTGACGACGCCGATGACGAACAGCGCCGCGCCAACGACCAGCAACGCTGCAAGCAGCCGGCTGATCCGATTGCTTGCGGTCGCGCTCATCGCCCGGGACGAACCATTGGCGCGGCAACAGGGACGCTCGTGTCGGCGGCGGCCGCGGCGCACCGCGCCAGTCGCCGGCGGCGCCGCACCGCGACCAGCGCGATCACTGCGACGCCGATGAACAAGGCGACGATGCCGAACACGACGGTGCCGATGATCGTTGCCGCGCCGAGCGCGCCCACGAAGGCGATGATCGGACCGGCGCAGCACGCCGCGCAGGCGACAGCAACAACGCCGGCCATCGCTCTGTTCTCGCGCTTCATGACGCCAACCCGAAGAGCGCGTGGAGCACCGGGCGGGCATCGTCGGGCGCATGCACCTCGAGACCGACACCGCGACCGTCGACCGTCAACGCGAACGAGAAGAACGAGCAACACGCTTGCTCGGCGGCAGCGAGCCGGGCGATCTCGGCCACCGGTGTGTCGGCTGCGAACTCGACGCGCAGACCGTCAGCAGTGGCTTGCCTCGCCGTCGCTCGCGACAGCAGCGCTTGCCATTGCGCCAGTTGCGATCCCATCGCGCCGGCGTCCAACGTGCAAGCGATCACTGACGTGGCATCGACGTCGCCAGCGACGTGAGTCGGCTTGGCGACCAGCGAAACGGGCGACGAGGCATCGGCAGATGACCTCGCGCCGGGACTGATGCAGCCGCAGTGGTCGTCACAACCACCGCTCGGACGATGACCGTCGAGCGATGCCCTCGCCGACTGGAGCTCGGCGGTGAGGGTGACGAGCTCGTTGATGCGCACATGGGCGTCGGTGAGCTTGGCGTCGACCAGCGAACGCAGCCGGTCTTGCACGGGGCCACACCGCCCGCCATCCCAAGCGACCGACAGCTCGGCGATCTCGTCGAGGGTGCAGCCGAGTTGCTTGGCGCGAGCGATGAAGGCGAGTCGTTCGAGCGCGTCTTCGTCGAAGACGCGGTAGCCAGCCTCGGTGCGTGCCGCCTGGGGCAGCAGGCCGATGCCCTCGTAGTACCGCAACGTCGCAGCCGGGAAGCCGCTGCGTCGGGCGACCTCGGCAATTCGGTATCCGGTTGTCATCGCGGCAGCGTAAACCTTCGAGTCAACTTGAATGTCAAGGGCGGATCTGGCGAAGAGCACGTCTCGGTCGCTGGCGTCGAGGATCGTCGCGAAACGTGTGACCGGTGCGCGAATCGCGACGATCCTCGAACACCGGGTCTGGTGTTAGCGTCGCTTGGGTGGGATCCGACGTGATGGCCGCGATCGGCGCCGACCCCGACGCTGCGGCGCAAGCGCGGGCCTGGCTGGCGGCACACTCACCAACGACGATGTCGAAGCGGGCGTGGCGCGAGCTCGTGGTCGACGAGCGATGGTCGGCGTTGCGTTGGCCGAGCGGGTGGTTCGGACGGGATCTGTCCGACGATGCCGCCAAGGCAGTCGAGGCCGAGTTCGCTGACGCCGGAGCAACAGGTCCCGGCCAAGACATCTTCAACCTGTGGGCGGGCACGATGCTCGCCTACGGATCAGACGAGCTGAAGCAACGGTTCCTGCGACCGCTGCTGATCGACGATGTGGCGATGTGCTTGCTGTACAGCGAGCCGGGCGCCGGATCGGATCTCGCCGGGTTGCGCACAACGGCTGTGCGCGACGGCGACGAGTGGGTCGTCAACGGCCAGAAGGTGTGGACGTCGGGAGCACGGGGCGCCGACTTCGGGATGCTCATCGCTCGCACTGATTGGGACGTGCCCAAGCATCGCGGCATCACGTTCTTCTGGTTCCCGATGGATCAACCGGGTGTCGAGGTGCGTCCGCTGCGTCAAGCAACCGGCGACGCCCGCTTCAACGAGGTCTTCCTGACCGACGCTCGCGTCCCCGACAGCCATCGCCTCGGTGATGTCGGCAAAGGCTGGTGGGTGTTGCAAACGGCGCTTGCGTACGAACGAGCGGTGATGGGCATGTCATCACGTGCTGAGCGAAGCGGCGGTGCGGCGCCGGGCGGCAACGATGGCGCCGTCAGCGACCGCGACACGCTCAGCACGTCGGACGAACCAGAGGGCGCCACCGCCAAGGCGCACGGCCGCATCCCGCTTCCCGATCTCTCGCTCGTCGAGCTCGCTCGCGCCGTCGGCCGCGACGGCGATCCGCACGTCCGTCAGGCGCTCGCCCAGTTGCACATGATGCGCGTCACCAACGACTGGAACGGTGCTCGCGGCCAGGCCGAGATGAAGGCCGGTGGTTCGTCGCCGTTGGCCTCGCTCGGCAAGCTGGCGATGTCAGGCATCCTCCACTACGCGGCGCGAGTGCAAGGCCATCTGCTCGGCATCGAAGCGACGCTCGACGGCGACGCGCAGCCCCGCGCTCGTGACGCCAACTACTCACAGTTGAACGCCTACTTCACCTCGATCGGGGGCGGCACCGATCAGATCCAACGCAACATCATCGGCGAACGGATCCTCGGCCTGCCTCGCGAACCGGAGCTCGATCGCGACGTGCCGTTCCGCGACGTCCGCGCCTCGGTCGGTCCGCCAGCCGGGCGCAGTGCGTAGCTCCAAGCCGTTCGCCCATCGATCGTGTCGCCGGTCAGCAGCATCCGCTTCGCCCGCTCGGCACCAAGTCGATAGACCCACATCGCCGCCGTCGGACAACCCCACACACGCGCCGGCATGTAACCGATGCGAGCGTCGTCGGCGATCACGACGAGATCACACGACAGCGCGATGTCGCTACCGCCGGCCACGGCGTAGCCGTGCACCTTGCAGATCGTCGGCTTCAGCGATCTGAACAGCGTGAAGAACTGATCGGTGTTGCGCTTCATGCCTTTGAAGTCGCGGATCGGATCCCACACGGTGCCTTGCGTGCCGATGCCTTGCTCGGCGAAGCGCTTCAAGTCGTAGCCAGAGCAGAACGCCCGCCCTGCACCTTGCACGACGATGACGTGCACCGCTCGGTCGTCGTTGGCCAGTTCGACGGCGCGGGCGATCTCACCTGGCATGTGCTCGTCGATGGCGTTGAGCCGTTCGGGCCGGTCGAGCGTGATGACCGCCTTGCGGCCGCTGGTCTCGTAGCGCAACGACGTGAACTCATCGGTCATGACTGCTGTGCCCTCCGCTGGTTGACGATGCGCCAACCTTGACCGACTGGTCGAGCGGTGGTCAACGGCCGGCTCGGCGAGACCTCATCGCTGTACGATCGAGCGTTGTCGACACGTATGGGGGACGACATGGCGGGACCACTCGAGGGCTACCGGATCATCGACTTGACCCAAGTGGTTTCCGGCCCGCTGGCGACGATGGTGCTGTGCGACCAGGGTGCCGACGTGATCAAGGTCGAGCCCGTCCGCGGCGGCGACCTGACCCGCATCACCGGGGTGCCGATCGGTGGGATCGTGCCGTTCTTCGCCAACCACAACCGCGGCAAGCGCTCCGTCGCTGTCGACGTGCAGACCGGCGAGGGCCGCGAGCTCGTGCTGAAGATGTGCGAGACGGCCGATGTGTTCGCCCAGAACTTCCGTCCCGGCGTCATCGAACGACTCGGACTTGGTCCCGATGTCGTGATGGCGCGCAACCCCGACATCGTCTACGTCTCGATCAGCGGCTACGGCGCCACCGGTCCGTACGCCAACCGCCGCGTCTACGACCCGATCATCCAGGGCATCACCGGTCACGTCGCCGCGCAGTGCAACCCAGAGATCCCGTTCCCCGACGTCCACCGCACGATCGTCGCCGACAAGTCGACGGCGTGGACCGTTGCCCAGGCCGTCACTGCTGCGTTGTTGGCGCGTGAGCGCGGCCGCGCCCGCGGGCAGTTCGTCGAGGTGGCGATGGTCGACGCGGCCTTGGCGTTCTTCTGGTCGGACGGGATGATGAGCCGTTCGTTCCTCGACGACCCGCGTGAGCGGATGACGCTGGCACAGCTCATGCGAGTGACGCGCTGCCGAACGGGCGAGCTGATCTACTTCGTCGCTTCCGACCCCGAACGTCACGCGCTGTTCCGGGCGCTGGACCGCGCCGACTTGATCGACGATCCGCGATTTGGGACCGTCGCCGGCGTGTCCAGCGACGACAACCTGACCACGCTCGGCGCCATCTTGGAGGGCGAATTCCAGAAGTGGGACGCCGCCGAGCTGCTCGAACGGATGGTCGCCAACGATGTGCCGTGTGGTCCGGTGAACACGTTCGAGTCGTTGATCACCGATCCGCAGATCGTCCACAACGGTTCGATCATCGAGTGGCAGCACCCGACGGCGGGCCGCATCCGACACGCGCGCCCGGCACCGCGCCTGTCGGCCACGCCAATCGAGCCGACGTTGAGCGCAGCGTTGCACGGTCAGCACACCGATGCCGTGCTCGCCGAGATCGGTGTCGATGACGCGACGATCGCCTCGCTGCGCGAGCGCGGCATCGTCGCGTGAGCGAGCTTGCCCCCTCTGGCGTTCGTGTCCTCGGTTGCGTTTTGTCTCGGGCGGGAAGAAACGCGACCGATAACGCTGTCGACCGGGCGCGGCTGTTAGAACCGTTGCGTGGCAGCAGAGCTGGCGGAGCATCCTGATCCTGACGACGTCAAGCAGGTGATCGTCATCCGTCGTGATCTGAAGATGCGGCGCGGCAAGGAGATCGCCCAGGGCGCGCATGCCTCGACGGCGTGGATCGTGTCGATGCTCGCCGACGGCGTCGATCGGACAACAGGCACGGTGACGGTGACGATCGATCCGGTAGCGATGGTGTGGATGACGTCGTCGTGGCGGAAGGTGACGTTGCAGGTGACGACCGAAGACGAGCTCGTCGCTCTCCACGAGGCGGCGTTGGCACGTGGGCTCCGCAGCCACTTGATCCACGACTCCGGGCGCACCGAGTTCGCCGGCGTCCCGACGATCACTGCGCTCGCCATCGGCCCCGATCGCTCGGCCATGATCGACGAGGTCACCGGCGCCCTCACGATCTACTGACGTCGAGCAGGCGTCCGACGTCTGCCAATTGCTGGCTCTTCGACCGACCGAGGTCGAGCCGTTTCACCGAGGAGATCGCCTGGGTCGGCGCGCAGTCGGCCGCCGTCGTCGCTGTGCTGCTCGTCGCCGCATTCGCGCTCGCCCGCCGACGGAGCTAGTGGATCCAACAACTCGATGCGGTTGCCGGCCGGCATGGCGAGCTGTACGTGGTCGATGCGTACGATCCGAACGCATCGATGTTGCCACAACTACCAAGGACGACCAATGGAGCTCGCTGACGTCATGCGGCACATGCCAGGGTGCCGCGACTACGAGACGCGTGACGTGCCCGACGACGTTCTCTACCGCGTCCTCGACAACGCCCGCTTCGCGCCGAGCGGCGGCAACCGCCAGGGTTGGCGCGTCGTCGTGGTCCGCGACGCGGCGTTGCGCCGGCAGCTGCGCGACCTTTACCAGCCGCCGTGGCAGCGCTACGTCGCCGAGCACTACGGCCCCTACGAACAGATGACGCCGGATCGCCGTCGCCGCGTCGACGACGCCGATCGGATGGCGGAGAACCTCCACCTGATCCCGGTGCACCTCGTCATCTGGGCCGACGTCGCCACGATCGCAGTGACCGACATCGATGCTGAGCGTCCGAGCGTCGTCGCCGGCGGATCGATCTTCCCATTCATCCAGAACGTGCAACTGGCGGCGCGAGCCGAGGGACTTGGGACGCGGATCACGACATTGCTGTCGTACGAGGAAGCGGCAGTGCGGTCGTTGCTGCACGTGCCCGACGAGCTCGCCCTCGCCGCGCTCCTGCTCGTCGGCTGGCCGGCGCGTCTGCCGACCAAGCTCGGCCGCCAACCGGTCGAATCGTTTGCCTCGATCGATCAGTTCGATGGCGAGCCGCTGAAACCAGCCCACTGAGGCGCGTCATGCGTCGACGATGATGTGACGCTCGACGAACAGCCAACGACTGTCGACCTTGCGCAGCCGATCGCGATAGATGCCGGTGCTACCGGCGACTGTCGGCGGCTTGCCAACTGACAACGCCAGCAGGTAGCAGCGCATCGTCGCTACCTCGCCGTCGCCGTCGATCTCCAAGTTCCAGTTCCAGTGACGGGCATGACCTTTGGCGATCGAGAAGTGCGTCGTGGCGTACGCCCGCAGCGCCGCCGCGCCAACGTGCCGTCCGCCGAACGGGCTGCCGTCCGGAACGCCGGAGCACTCGAACGCGCCGTCATCAGTGAAGCACGCCGCCCAACTGTCCGAGTCGCCGAGGTCGATGGCGAAGTTGTACCGAGCCAACAGCTGCCGGATGTCCTCGTAGTCGAGCGCGGTCATCGCCATCCCGTCGTCCCCTCTCGCAGCGGTACATGATCGAACGGTACCGCGACGCATGCGTGCTTGAATGCGGGCATGCCCGATTCGACCACGCCCATGACGCGACCACCACTTCGCCTCGGCGCGCACATCGGGCAACAGAACATGGCGATGTCGGAGCTGCGCGCCACGTGGCGCCGTCTCGACGATCCGCTCGACTGGTTGTCGATCTGGGATCACCTCTACGAAGCGCCGCCACAGGGCGGCACGCTCGATCACTTCGAGGCGCTGACGACGCTCGGCGCGCTTGCGGCCGAGACGAGCCACGCCCGCATCGGCTGCCTCGTGTTCTACGTCGGCTATCGCACACCGGGCGTGTTGGCGAAGGCAGCAACGACGCTCGATCACCTCTCCGGCGGCCGCTTCGAGCTCGGTCTCGGCGGCGGTTGGCACGAGCAAGAGGCAAACGCGTTCGGCTACGACTTCCCTGGCATCGCGACGCGGCTCGACATGCTCGACGAAGCAACGCAGATCATCCGCGGGCTGCTCACGCAAGGGCGCACGACGTTCTCCGGCAAGCACTTCCGCGTCGATGACGCCTCGTGCTTGCCCAGACCGGTGCAGGCTCGCCTGCCGATCATCATCGGCGGTGTCGGTGAGAAGCGCACGCTCGGGATCGTTGCGCAGCAGGCTGACGGCTGGAACGCGGCCTACGTCAGCCCCGAGCGCTTCGCCGCACTCAACGCCATCTTGGACACCAAGGCGGCCGAAGCCGGACGCGACCCAGTGACGATCCGGCGCGGCATCAACCTCGTCTTCAACCTCTCGACGACGAGGGCGGGTGCCGCAACGCTCGACGCCGAGATGCGCGCCCAGTGGGGTCCGACGTTCGATCGCATCGCCGAAGGCGCTTTGCTCGGCACGCCCGACGAC
>Ga0209069_10001005_pt1 | contig 13994 bp, 12 predicted proteins | sample Str013_2_FD_187202 | JGI IMG/M metagenome (GOLD analysis project Ga0209069, IMG submission 187202) | Freshwater sediment microbial communities in response to fracking from Pennsylvania, USA - Straight Creek_MetaG_SC_2013 (SPAdes) (version 2) | ecosystem: Environmental > Aquatic > Freshwater >...
TAACCACTGATATGAAAAAGAGTATAATTGAACTGCACGCCCAAATCAATGAGCTTACCCAACTTTTTCCCATAAGCAAGCATTATCGTGGATTCGTTGTATGCGGCAAAGCCTGAATAAGCCAACTGAACACCCAGGCCCCCACCAGCGGCAGGAAATGAACAGGCCAACGAATAAAGATTGAGTTCAGACATTAAAAATCTCCGTTCATCATAAACACCAGCGGTTAGGCTTTCCTGTGAGGCCAACGAAGCAGGATTCAATACAAAACTGAAGGCATCTGCGAATGGTTTGATACCCGCGCCGATCCCCATACCTTCGATTCGAAGCGGATAGTGAATTGTTTGCCCTGCAGAAAAGCAGGCGATTTCAACAGATAAAACCCAACAACACAAAAATCTTTTCACAATTCAATTTGTAGTCGAAGTTAAATTCTACGTCGCCTCCTAAATAGGGGAAAATAACCCTATTTAATGTGGCGGGAACTATCCAAACCTCCGTACCAGTGGCTGAACACAAATGCAAAAAAGTTTGTCACGTCACCCTACCTTTGCGCCATGGAAATTTTAGACGGACAACTCACCTCGCAGGTGATTCGGGATGCACTGAAAATGCAGGTTGCTCAATTAAAATCAGAAGGCAAAAAAACGCCTCACCTCGCCGCTGTACTCGTGGGCAACAATGGCGCCAGCGAAACTTATGTGGCTGCGAAAGTAAAAGCCTGTTCGGAGATCGGTTTTACATCGACCATGCTAAGGCTGGAAGAAGACATCCCGGAAAATAAATTGCTCGCCGCCATTGAAGATCTTAACTCAGACATCGATGTTGACGGGATACTGGTACAACTACCATTGCCCAAACATATTTCCGACGAAAAAGTGATCAACGCTATTCATCCTTCAAAAGATGTGGATGGATTTCATCCCGTGAGTGTAGGAAGAATGGTGCAGGGCCTGCCAACTTTTGTACCCGCCACACCACATGGAATCATGCTCCTCTTCGAACATTATAAAATTGATACCCGCGGTATGCATGCCGTTGTCGTTGGTCGCAGCAACATTGTCGGCCGCCCCATGAGCATCCTGCTCAGCAGTAACACGAATCCGGGTAACTGCACCGTTACCATTTGTCACTCACACACCCGAAACCTGGAGGAAATCTGCAGGCAGGGCGACATCCTCGTCGCGGCATTGGGCAAACCGGAATTTGTAAAAGCCAATATGGTTAAAGAAGGCGCTATCATCATCGATGTGGGCATAACCCGCGTCCCTGACAGCAGTAAAAAAAGTGGATTCGCTCTGAAAGGCGATGTGCTATTTTCAGAAGTGGCTCCCAAATCGAGCTATATCACCCCGGTGCCGAAGGGTGTTGGCCCCATGACCATCGCAGCACTCATGAAAAATACTTTTAAAGCCTGTATGGACAAACATTGATTTTGATCCCGGCATTACCGTCCTGTTCGGCAGCGTTGCGACGCTCCGTTCAACGGTAGGAATGCTATTGAACTTTTTGGCTTAGTTCTTATTCTTACCCGATCGGCATTCATCTAATTATTTCTACGGAAATTTGCATTTCAATATGAGCACTGCATTGACAATCTCGACCCAAACACTTCCAGTAATGGAATCTTTTTACACGTTACAAGGTGAAGGTTTTCACCAGGGCAAAGCCGCGTATTTCATTCGGCTCGGCGGTTGCGATGTGGGTTGTGTTTGGTGTGACGTAAAAGACAGTTGGGACGCGACTAAGCATCCACAAAGAGAAATCAGCGATATTGTAGCAGAAGCTTCAGTACATCCAGGAAGAATCGCTATCATCACCGGAGGAGAACCATTAATGCATGATTGCGCCGCCCTGACTGACCAATTGCACGAGGCTGGCTTTGACAACCATATCGAAACCTCCGGAGCGTGGCCACTCACGGGTGAATGGGATTGGATTTGTCTTTCTCCCAAAAAATTCAAAGCGCCATTACCCGATATCATTCCGTTGGCAAATGAGTTAAAAATCGTTGTGTTTAATAAGAATGATTTCGACTGGGCCGAAAAATATGCAACACAGGTAAACCCATCTTGTAAACTTTTCCTTCAACCCGAATGGAGCAAATCAGAAGAAATCACCCCGCTCATTATAGAATATATTCAGCAACACCCGAAATGGGAGTTTTCACTGCAACTCCATAAATATATCCACGTTCCCTAACGGTTCCGTATAGTCGATAATTACAGACTTCATGCCCTCAGGCTTTTCACCGGATTTTCATTGGCAGCCTTCACGGCCTGGAAACTGATCGTTACCACTGCAATCAATATCACTACCACTGATGCCACCAGGAAAATTGAAGCCGCCAGGGGGGTCCTGTACTCAAAATTTTGCAGCCATTTGTGTCCCACCCACCATGAAATCGGCGTGGCAATCACAATCGCAATGAGTACCAGTTTTACGAAATCCCGAAATAGAATGCCCATAACCTGCGTGCCGCTGGCTCCCAGCACCTTTCGGATACCGATCTCTTTTCTGCGTTGCTCTGCCATAAACGCCGACAAAGCAAACAACCCAAGACATGCGATGACTATTGCCAAGGCTGCGAAACTTGAGAAAATAAGGCTCATCCGCTGAACATCCGCATACATATTGGCGAAACTTTCGTCCATGAAAGTGTAGCGTATCGGCTGGTTGGGAGAAAATTTCTTCCAGGCATCCGTGACAGACGAAATCAATCCTTTCATATCTGCCGTATTCACTTTCACGGATACTATCGAAGGACTAAGACCAAGGAACATCGCCAGCGGCTCAATTTCCTGGCGGATGGAATTGAAGTTAAAGTCTTCCACCACTCCGATAATTCTCAGCAGATTTTTTCCATCGCTATAATTGGTAATGATTTTCCCGATGGGTTCTTTTAAACCAAGTTTGCGGACCATTGATTGATTGACGATGACCGCAGAAGTATCGGAGGGCATATCAGGAGAAAAATTGCGACCGTTTATTAAATGCATCCCCATGGTGCGGAGATAATCATAATCAATGATCCAAAACTGTCCACCTTGTCCGGGATCTATTCCTGTTCTGCCGTCTATCCAGAATGAATTTCCATTTCGTTTGGTGCCAGTAATGGGCAAATAGTCACTAATAGAAACGCTTTTTACCTGCGACAGCTTTTGCAGTTCCATTTTCAGGGTTCTCACTTTCTCGTCGCCCATCGTATTCGTACCTTGGATCAACATTACCTGGTCCTTATCAAAACCCATTTTTCGGTTGAGAATAAACTGCGTTTGCTGATAGATGATAAAAGTAGCAATGATCAATATAATGGATGCCGTGAATTGAAATACCACCAGCAGGTTTCTCAGCGATGCATTTTTACTTCCCCGGCTCAGCTCGCCCTTCAGCACTTTTGAAGGATTGAATCCACTCAAATAAAATGAAGGATATAAACCCGCCAGCATTCCGATCACAAAAGCAGACACTATTAATGTTGGAATGAACCACCACTCACTAACGGGCATGGTCAGTGTTTTTCCTGCGAGTTTGTTGAAGTAAGGCAACAAGAGCAGCGCGATGCTAAAAGCAATGAAAAATGAGAGAAAACTCTGCAATACGGATTCCGAAAGAAACTGTATGATTAATCCTGAGCGGTAAGAGCCCACCACTTTTCTGATGCCTACCTCTTTTGCCCGGTTGGCAGATCTGGCTGTAGAGAGATTTACAAAGTTGATAATGGCCAGCACCAGGATAAAAAGCGCTACCGCGCCAAAAAGCCAGATGAAGCGGATGTCACTATGCGAAAGGTCATCCAGGATATTATAAGAATAAAGATTGATGTCCTTCAATGGCTGAAGCCGGATACGAAACCTCTTTTCATAACTCGCTGCATCAGTAAAACCATCGCTCGAAAAGGCAGATACTATATATTTTTTGACAAACGCGGGAAATTTTGCTTCCAGTTGGGTAACGCTCACACCCGGTTTCAGTAAAACGTAGATGGGATAATTTGTCGCTACCCAATAATTCTGTTCACCCTGCCAAAGCTCATGGTCTTTTAACGAAATGAGATAATCATAATGAAGGTGGGAATTTTCAGGAAAATCCTGCATTACGCCACCCACCACCAAAGGATGTACTTTATCATTGTTTATATAAATCAACTTCCCAACCGGATCCTCGTTTGGAAAATATTTGTCGGCCTTGGTCTTGGACAAAACAACTGAGTTGGCTTTCTCAAGCGCATGGCCCCTGTCGCCAAAGGCCATCGGCAACTTTAGGATGTCGATCATTTCCTGGTCGGCATAGGCAAAACCTTCTTCATATATATTCTGACCGTTTTCTCCCACCATCACCTCATTACTTCCTGCGCCATAGAAAAGCGGGCTCGACATCAGGCGACCTGCATTTTCTACCTCGGGGAAATCTGCTTTCAATGCCCTGGCCATAGGCGGCGCAAAATCAGCTCCTGAGAATTCTTTACCATGGTTGTCAAAATCATAATACACCCGATAGATCCTGTCGCCATTCACATAAGAACGATCATAACTCATCTCGTGTCGGATGTATAAAGTGATCAGCAGGCAGGCTGCAATACTCAGGGCAAACCCACCAATCGTCACGGCCGAATACAGTTTCTGTTTCTTCAGGTGTCTCAGGGCGATTTTTAAATAATTACTTAACATGATGCGATGAATGGTTACCATTGGCCGGCAAATTGGGTGCCTGTTAATTATTCACTGAAAACCATAGAAGTATATTTTTTCAGCTGAGTTGCTACTGTCCGGTTTTGATATACTAAGGTGTTCGGATTTATTTTTATCAAGCCCGGAAGCAGTTGTTATTTCGTGCCGGGACCACCTGACCATGAAAGCTTTGGTACCAGACCATTCATAAAGAATAAATCAGCATAACCAACGTTTTAGGTTTTGATTTGTAATTTTCCAATATGAAAAGCCTTGGTCTTCTTATCATCCTGCTATTTTCACTTCGGTCTGCACAAAGTCAATACGACCCCGACAAGGTTAACAAGAAAGCTAAACAACTATATACCAAAGCAATCCAACTAACTCAGGATGATCGCCTTAAAGATGCCGCCGCGACATTGGAACAGGCAGTTTTGATCGACAATCGTTATGCAGAAGCGTATCTATCATTGGGTGGTATGTATGGCGAATTAAAGGATTATCAGAAGGCCATCGAAAATTACGAAAAAGCAAAGGCCATCGACAGCGCTTATTTTAAAGAATATAATCTTCCTTATTCTATTGATCTGGCGGGAAAGGGATATTTCGACAGGGCACTTGAGTCTATCGATGAGTTTCTCAGTATCCCTGATCTCAATGAAACGAGCCGTAAAATTGGAGAATACAGGAGGAGAACCTACCAATTTGCTGTAGACTATGCAAAAAACAAAAACATGGGGGATTATAAATTCTCTCCACAAAATCTCGGTGATAGTGTAAACAGTTCAGTTTCGGAATATTATCCTACCATCACGCTGGATGGCAGCACACTCGTGTTCACGCGTCGCGTGAACGATATGAATGAAGATTTTTATGAAACGGATAGACTTCCTTCCGGCTGGAACAAATCGCAGGCACTCGTTGGAAATATCAACACCAATATGAATGAAGGTGCGCAAAATATTTCGCAGGACGGGCAATGGTTGATTTTTACGGGATGCAATTTCCCGGAGGGTCTTGGAAGTTGTGATCTTTATATTTCTTACCTGACAGCGGATGGCTGGAGCGCTGCTGAGAATCTTGGACGCACCGTTAATACTGAATATTGGGAATCTGCTCCTTCCCTGTCGCCTGATAAACGGGACCTTTATTTTGCCAGCAAGCGTCCCGACGGATATGGAGGTAGTGACATCTATGTGACGCACCGCTTGCAAAATGGCAGATGGAGTCAGCCCGAAAGTCTGGGACCTATAATCAACTCTGTGGGTAATGAAGGAACTCCTTTTATCCATGCCGATAATCAAACCCTGTACTTTACTTCGGATGGGCATCCGGGTTATGGCGGAGACGATTTATTTGTGTCGAGAAAAGGTCCGGATGGAAAATGGGGTAAACCTGAAAACTTAGGCTACCCAATTAATACGATCGAAAACGAAGGCAGCCTGGTCATTGCTGCCGATGGAAAAACCGCCTATTATGCCAGTGATCGCGCCGACAGCCATGGCGGACTTGACTTGTACACTTTTGAACTTCGATCTGATATCCGACCTGCAAGGACACTTTGGGTGAAGGGAAAAGTATTCGACCAGAAAACCAATAAAGGACTCCCGTCCTCTGTGGAGCTGATCGACCTGTCATCACAAAATACCATCAGCAAAGTGCAAACAGATGAAACCGGCAACTATTTGGTCACCCTTCCGGTTGGAAAGGATTATGCGTTCAACGTAAACCGCCGGGGATATTTATTCTTCTCGGAGAATTTTCCACTTGGGCAGAAAGAGGCTGATTCCACCTATCACATCGACATTCCTTTGCAGCCCCTGGCTACCAATGCCGCGGTGATTCTCAAAAATATTTTCTTCGATTTAAACCGTTACGATCTGAAGCCCACTTCCGAAGCGGAATTGGAAAAGCTGGTGCAGCTTATGAAAGAAAATCCAACACTCGTAATACAAATCAATGGCCATACCGATGATATTGGCAAACCCGCCGATAACCTCGTACTTTCTGAAAATCGCGCGAAAGCCGTCGTGAATTTCCTGATTGCGAAAGGCATTGTCTCAAAGCGCCTGTCCTATAAAGGTTTTGGCAGCAATCAACCTGTAGCCGACAACAACACAGAAGCAGGACGGGCCAAAAACCGAAGGACGGAAGTGAAGGTTGTTAGCAATTGATTTTTCCCAAATTCCCATCTCTGCGAAATTTACGCAATGTGGAAACGGGTTAAAAAACCCTTCCTTTTCCATTGGACTTGAATTAGCTTGAAGCCTAATTATTATGAATGTCCACCGAGCTTTTCTACCAGATCGCATTGACCCTGGTTCCTCATATCGGTAATGTACATGCGAAAATACTGGTAGATCATTTCGTAAAGGCAGAAGAAATTTTCCAGGCAAAGAAATCTGTGCTGGAAAAAATAGATGGTATCGGATCCATACGGGCGAAGCAAATTAAGACTTTCGGAAATTTTGCGAGGGCCGAGCAGGAAGTTGAATTCATCAGGAAATATAAAATTCAACCTTTATTTCTCAGCGATCCAACATACCCGAAACGTTTGTTGAATTGCTACGATTGTCCAACCATGCTCTACTACAAGGGTAACACCGATCTCAATCATCCGAGAATTGTTTCGCTGGTTGGAACGCGCACTCATTCCGAGTATGGCAAACAGATCACAGAAAATCTCATTCGCGATCTCTCCGTGCCAGGCGTGCTCATCGTTAGTGGGCTCGCATTCGGAATCGATGCGGTGGCTCACCGGGCTGCGCTGAAAAACAATCTTGCAACTGTGGGAGTACTCGCTCATGGATTGAATAAATTGTATCCTTCGGAACATGCATCACTCGCCAGGGAAATGACCGCGCAGGGAGGACTGTTGAGCGAATTCCGTTCTCATACAAAACCAGATAAACATAATTTTCCGATACGCAATAGGATTGTCGCAGGCATGTGCGATGCTACGATCGTCATTGAAACCGGAATCCGCGGTGGCAGTATGATCACCGCAGAACTCGCAAACGGATATAACCGGGATGTCTTCGCATTCCCTGGCAAGACCACAGATCCTAAAAGCAGCGGTTGCAATGATCTTATCAAAAACAATAAAGCCATTTTGCTTACGGATGCCGCACAACTAATTACTCTGATGGGATGGCAGGACAAAACGATTCCTAAGACAACCAAACAAAAAGCGATGTTTGTGTCGTTGAATGAAACCGAAAGGAAAATCGTTGATCTCCTCCAACAGAGCAGCAATATGCACATCGATGAATTACATCTTGCAATCAATATAAACAATAGTGCACTCGCCGCAGCACTATTGAATTTAGAACTCCAGGGAGTAGTCTCTTCACTGCCCGGGAAAATGATCCGCCTTACATAGAACAACCTGACAAGCAATGCCGTTCATTGAAAAAAATTCGAATTTTATAAAAATTTGGAGCCAATCCAGCCACTGCACTATCTTTGCACATGGCAAGAATAATTTCCCCTACCGCTAAGGCGGCCAATAAGCTCCCCAAATTTTTCGGCGAAGGATTAACTTTTGATGATGTGCTCCTCCTTCCTGCATTCTCGCAGGTGCTTCCCCGCGAAACAGATGTGCGCACAAGGCTTACCAAAGAAATAAAATTGAATATACCGATGCTGTCGGCGGCGATGGACACCGTTACGGAAGCGCCGTTGGCGATCGCGTTGGCAAGAGAAGGCGGTATTGGTATCCTTCACAAAAATATGACCATCGAACAGCAGGTAGAACAAGTGAGAAAAGTGAAACGAAGTGAAAGCGGACTGATCATAGATCCCGTTACACTGGATGCTGAAGCCACCATTGGTGACGCTTTAAGACTTATGAAGGAAAATAAAATCGGCGGCATTCCCATCATAGACAAAGGACAAAAACTCGTAGGTATTTTAACGAATCGGGATCTCCGTTTCGAAGATGACCGTCGACGCAAGGTGAAAGAAGTAATGACAAAAGATAATCTCATCACCGCCCCGGAAGGAACGGACTTAAGAATGGCCGAAAAAATCCTGCAAAAATATAAAATCGAAAAATTACCGGTGGTCAGTAAATCAGGCAAACTCATCGGTCTGATTACTTACCGTGATATATTACAACTAACGAGTTTTCCCAATGCAGTGAAAGACCGATTTGGCAGATTGTTAGTAGGTGCTGCACTTGGCATCACCAAAGACATGAGCGACAGAGCCGCCGCTTTACAACAAATCGGTGTAGATGTCGTATGTCTCGACAGCGCCCATGGCCATCACAAAGGTGTTCTCGAAGCGGTGAGAAAATTGAAAAAAGAATTCAAAAAACTACAGGTCATCGCCGGAAATGTGGGAACCGCTGCCGGCGCCAAAGCGCTGGCCGAAGCTGGTGCGGATGCCGTGAAAGTAGGAACGGGGCCCGGGTCTATTTGTACAACCCGTATCGTGGCCGGAGCCGGCGTTCCGCAAATTACCGCCGTGATGGAAGCGGCGAGTGTACTTCGCGCAATGAACATACCGCTGATTGCGGATGGTGGTATCCGTTATACGGGCGATATGGTAAAAGCACTCGCAGCCGGAGCTGATACGGTGATGATGGGCAGCGTATTTGCGGGTGTGGAAGAAAGCCCGGGCGATCCAATCATTTACGAAGGAAGAAAATTCAAGCAGTACCGGGGCATGGGTTCCATATCTGCAATGACAGAAGGAAGCAGCGATCGTTATTTCCAGGATGCTGAAGATGGAATAAAGAAACTGGTGCCCGAAGGCATTGAGGGAAGAGTTGCTTTTAAGGGAAACCTGAGCGAAGTAGTGGTTCAATACGTAGGTGGACTAAGGGCTGGAATGGGTTATTGTGGCGCCAAAGACATCAGGCAACTGCAGGATGCACAGTTCATCAAAATCACCAATGCAGGCATGAGAGAAAGCCATGCACACGATATCGAAATCACCCGCGAAGCACCGAACTACAGCAGGAGATAACAACTCGGAAATCAACATTAGTGAGAAAGTTGAAAGTGATCTGCAAAATCTGACAGCAATCGCTTTAAACAATGCGCGTGAATAGGATGCCAAGGTGAGGGCGGATAAAGAAGAAAAGAGAATGGTCAATGGACAAAAAGTGAAATTATTGCAAATGTCTGCCGAAGCTCAGAGTGTGAAATTTGTTTACCTGGGTTACTTTGCTTCTAACAACTCCGGCACACTTCAGTTTGTTTGCTTCACTACCGGAAACCTTTTAAAAATCATACGGCTGATTTCCAAAATCTCCTCAATGGTCTAGTAGTCTCTGCACAATAGTTAAGAAAGCTCTGTTTTTATCCGGGCCTTTTTTTTGCCTTATTTTTATGCAAAGTTTTAACCGTTGAAGAAAATCCATCCGGCTTATTTATCGTTACTGTCGGGTCTCTTATTGTACGCCAGCTGGCCCGTTTCACCATTTACCTTTCTTATTTTTATTGCTTTCGTACCATTTCTGTGGATGGAACAATTGTGCACCAAAAGGTCCAGATTTTTCGGCTGGACCTATCTAATGCTTTTTGTGTGGAATGCCGCCACAACCTGGTGGACCTGCAAAGCCTCTGTACCCGGAGGCATCAGCGCCATCATAGCAAATAGTCTGTTAATGAGCCTGCCTTTGATAGGGTTTTATAACATAAAGAGAAGAATGGGGAAACTGGTTGGATACTGTTCATTCATTATATTCTGGATGAGTTTTGAGTGGATCCATCTTAACTGGGAATTGAGTTGGCCCTGGCTCACCCTGGGAAATGTTTTTGCGACCCATCCCAACTGGGTTCAATGGTATGAGATCTCCGGATCAAGCGGCGGAAGTTTATGGGTATTGCTGGTTAACCTCTTTATTTTCCTTTCCCTGAGCAATCAACAGGAACTCAAAAGGATTAATAAAAAATATATTATTGGCTTACTATGCGTTTTACTGATTCCGTTTGGCATCTCGTATTTCCTGCTTAAATCTGAAGAGCATCGGGAACTGCGTAATGCTTCGGCGACGCATAAGAATATCGTATCAGTTCAACCTAACGTTGATCCCTGGAACGAAAAATTCGCCGCGGGAAAGCAGGAGGCTCAGGTCCACCACCTGATCAGTCTAAGCGAATCAAAGATAGATTCTCAAACCGCGCTGGTCATCTGGCCGGAAACCGCTATCCCCGTTGCCATTGATGAGGACTCTATGAAAAGAAATTATTTCATGGCTCCGGTGTGGGATTTTCTGAAAAAAAATCCTGGCATTACACTGCTTGCAGGTATTGAAGGGTTCCGATTCTATCCCGAAAATCGGAAAACTTTCTATTCGGTAAGAGTCCCCGGGACCAACTTGTATGCCGAAAGTTATAATAGCGCAGTAGTCATGGATAGTGATGATTTTAAAATATACCATAAATCCAAATTCGTACCGGGAGCCGAAACGCTTCCTTCTTTTCTGCATTTCTTATCAGCCTGGTTCGAAGAATTTGGGGGCACAACAGGGTCATATGTAGGGCAAAATGATCGGACGGTGCTAAAGACTTACAATAACGCTTACGCGGTAGCCCCCTCCGTTTGTTATGAAAGTGTCTATGGCGAATTCATGGCCGAATATATCCGTCGCGGAGCCAACATCATCGCCGTCATTACAAACGATGGTTGGTGGGGAAACACCCCTGGTTATCGTCAGCACGAAAACTACGCAAGACTCAGGGCCATTGAAACCAGGCGCTGGGTAATACGCAGTGCTAATACAGGCATTTCCTGTTTCATAGACCCATTGGGTCATGTTATTGATCCGCAGCCCTGGGACAAAGCTACCGCCATCAAATTCAGCGTTCCGATTTCGGAAGGTTTGAGTTTCTTCGTTCAACATGGAGATATCCTCTCGAGGTGTATTCTGCTGGCAACATTGATCCTTGTGATTTGGAATATTTTCATCATCCTAAAAAAGAAATTCAGGCGTGGATAAAAAAATCACGTTCGAATCCAAAGAGATTAGGTATCGTATTACCGGGCAGGGCTTTCCTGTTGTGCTGATCCATGGCTTTGCTGAAGATGGAAAAATTTGGAAAGATTGTGCTGGATATCTTGGGAAAAATTTTCAACTATTAATTCCGGATTTGCCCGGCAGTGGAAAATCGGAATTCAATTCAAGCATCAAGACCATCGAAGATATGGCCCGTACGATATGGGCGATTTTAGATGCAGAAAAAATTAGTCAATGTATTGTTGTTGGTCACAGCATGGGTGGATACATAAGCCTGGCGCTGGCGGAAAAATATCCGGAACAAATCAAAGCAATAGGACTTTTTCATTCGACCGGTTACGCCGACACAGAAGATAAGAAAAACACCCGACGCAAAAGTATCGGGTTCATTCGGGAACATGGGGCGAGTGAATTTGTAAGGATTTCATCGCCAAATCTTTTTTCAGCGGACTTTTCTCAGAGAAGTCCTGAAATAATTGAGTCCTACATCAAGGAGAATGAAACCTTTGACCCAAATTCCCTCATCGCGTATTACGAAGGCATGATGGCGAGGCCCGACAGAACTGCGGTGCTGAAGAATTTTCGGGGGCCTGTACTCTTTATCATGGGTGAAGAAGACAAGGCCGTCCCCCTGCAAGATGTCCTGCAACAAACGCATCTCCCTTCCATATCCTATATCAAATTGCTCAAAAAAACGGCACACATGGGGATGCTTGAAAATCCCGCGCCTGCTTTTGAAGCACTAAAGAATTTCCTCGATCAAACTCTGCAGTTTTATTAGCTTGCAATCATCAATCTCATACAGTGAATAAAATCGTTTTAATCACAGGCGCCACTTCAGGTTTTGGAAAAGCCTGCGCAGAAAAATTTGCAGCCAACCAATTTGATGTAATCATTACTGGAAGACGAAAGGACAGACTTGAATCTGTTAAAACAGCGCTGGAAGAAAAATTTAGAGTTAATGTGCTGACATTGTGTTTCGACGTACAGCAAAAGAAAAAGGTTTTTTCTACGATAGAAAATTTACCTGAACAGTGGAAAAAAATTGATGTGCTTATCAACAACGCCGGGTTGGCTTTGGGAAGGGACCTTTTCGATAAAGCCAGTCTGGACGATTGGGAGACGATGATCGACACCAATGTCAAGGGCCTGCTGTGGGTATCGCGCGCAGTACTTCCTTTCATGATCGCCGCAGGTAGCGGATTGGTCATTAATATTGGCTCCACGGCGGCAAAAGAAGTGTATGAAAAAGGAAATGTATACTGCGCCTCAAAATTTGCCGTGGATGCCATTTCAAAAGCCATGAGGATTGATCTCCTTCCACATCGGATCAAAGTGACAGCGATACATCCCGGTGCAGCAGAAACTGAGTTTTCACTGGTCCGTTTCAAGCAGGACGAAGCCCAGGCTGCTAAAATATATGAAGGTTACAAGGCACTTCAGGCTTCCGATATTGCCGAAGCAGCTTTTTTTTGTGCCCAGCAACCCTCACATGTATGTATAAATGAACTAGTTATCACCTGTACGGCCCAGGCCAATTCCTATTATACTTATAAGTCATTATAAGCTAGCATGTAGCAGAATTTAGGGCACAAAACTTGCGGGATTATTGCAAATCACAGCCCCATTGTGTATTTTTAGTTCCATAATCCCATTATCTCGAAAAACCCGAATCGTGAAAACTACCCTTCTTCGCACGCTGTTATTAACTGCGTTCATAATCACCACACATCATTGGCTTCAGGCCCAGGAAATCATCAAACAGGAAGCCTGCGATTCCATTCCATACAAAGTTCAGATCGACAGCCTGAAGAGCTATTTCAAAACAAAAGGTTTTGAGGTACTTAGGGAAGCTTCCATGCAAATGCAAAGTGAATACGAAATGCCGATCGTAGTTCCCATGCACCAGGGATCCTTATACGAATTTGTTTTTATTGGTGATCCAAGCTCAAGATTGTACGAGGTGAGAATGTTCGACTGGAATGAAAAGCAGGTTATTTACCGAAAGAATATGTGGGGGGATGTGGACGGGAATATTATAAGTTACGCTTATACACCGCAGTTCACCGAATATCACATGATCAAACCCGTACAGGTCAATAAAACCAAAAAGAAACTCTGCGGCTATGTATTGCTGCTAAAAAAGATGGAATAAGTTTCCCGGAAAATCTGCAAATTCATTGGATAGATCAAGCTCCATTACTATTAATTAATTACTTCTAATTACTTCGATGCCAAACATCCCCGGGTTTAAATGGGTCGATATAAAAAGTCTCCGGATTTCCTTGAACTGCAAACGTTTTACCATTCCATTTCAACGTCGACCGCGTATACATATTTTTACAGCCATCACC
>Ga0209069_10001009_pt1 | contig 13966 bp, 12 predicted proteins | sample Str013_2_FD_187202 | JGI IMG/M metagenome (GOLD analysis project Ga0209069, IMG submission 187202) | Freshwater sediment microbial communities in response to fracking from Pennsylvania, USA - Straight Creek_MetaG_SC_2013 (SPAdes) (version 2) | ecosystem: Environmental > Aquatic > Freshwater >...
ATTTACAACCTCAAACCCCCTTTGCATCCTCAGGAAGCCATCGCCATCCCCGTCATGTAAATACCTTGAAGTATCGTCACAATCATAAAACCGCCCATTGCCAATAAAATACCGCCAAACACTTTTGCAATGATTTTCATGGTAACGGTTACTTGTTCTGCCCCTCTGACACCCATACGAATTAAACCATGCTCAAATCCTTTTACTTCCGCCATGACCTGCAAACGCATTAAGTCATCTTCAGCCACTAATCCCGTTGTTAACACATCGGCAATATTCTCTATTAAAGTATCTTTTTCTTCCAAAATAGACAAGGGTCTGGTGAGTGGAAACGTTTTACTAACTGCTGGTACCGGTACAGTTGCGGCCTACAATGTTTCGTATGAAAACAGCGACAGTACCATGGTGATACAACCCTCCCCGGCATTGAATGCTATTTCAAAATATTCACTCAATGTTGTTACAGGTTTGCAATCACAACAAAAGGCAAAACTGCAATCAGCAGTTACACTTGATTTTATTACTGCAATTGACTCAACCGATAAATTTCCCCGTATATCTGATAGCGCATTGCTTGACCTGGTACAAAAACAAACCTTTAAATATTTCTGGGATTTTGGTCATCCCGTATCAGGTTTAGCAAGGGAAAGAAATTCATCCGGGGATGTAGTAACAATTGGCGGATCGGGTTTTGGTATTATGTCCATTGTTACGGCAGTAAACAGGAATTTCATCACCCGTTCACAGGGGTTGACGAAGATGCAAACCATTGTATCATTTTTAAAAAATACGGCGCAAAAATTTCATGGGGCATTTCCGCACTGGATGAATGGAATCTCTGGCGTAGTGGTTCCGTTTAGTCAGAAAGACGATGGGGCCGATTTGGTGGAAACATCTTATCTCATGCAGGGATTGCTTTGTGCACGGCAATATTTCAATACAGCTGATCCGGCTGAGACTACATTGCGAACCGACATCAATACTTTATGGAACGGCGTTGAATGGAGCTGGTTCAGGCAGAACAACCAGGATGTATTGTACTGGCACTGGAGCCCCACTTATAACTGGGACATGAATTTTCCTATTCATGGCTGGGATGAGGCTTTGATCACCTATGTAATGGCAGCTTCCTCCAATACATATTCAATCCCCAAATCAGTATATGACAATGGTTGGGCTGGAACGCCGGGATTTATCAATAATAATACATACTTCAGTTACCAATTACCTTTGGGCCCGGCTTTGGGTGGCCCTTTGTTTTTTGCACACTATTCCTTTTTAGGGATCAACCCAAATAGTCTTACAGATGCCTACGCTGATTATGCAAAGCAAACAAAGAACCATGCGTTGATAAACTACAATTATTGTGTGTCAAACCCGAAAGGCTATTACGGATATAGCAACGCTAGCTGGGGGCTTACTGCCAGCGATATCCCCAATGGGTATAATGCCAATTCACCGACTAACGATATCGGGGTTATAACCCCAACAGCAGCTTTGTCTTCTTTCCCTTATACGCCAACCGAATCGATGAGGGCCCTGAAATTTTTCTATTATACTATGGGAGATAAATTATGGAGTGATTATGGCTTTTATGATGCTTACGATTTGAAAGATACCTGGTTTGCCAATTCAACACTGGCTATTGACCAGGGGCCAGTTATAGTAATGATAGAAAATTACCGCAGTGGTTTGCTGTGGAATTTATTCATGAGTTGTCCTGAAGTAAAAACAGGCATGCATAACCTTGGTTTTGTAAGCCCTTATTTATAAACCTGAGATTGAATTGACCAATGAAAAAAACGATTGCCTTTCTATTTGTTGCAGGATTGACTATTTATACAATTCCTGGTTTTTCACAAAAGAAAACCATAACCCCTTCCAGGCAAAACAACCTGGCAATTCAGTCCAATCTTACAGATGAGGCATTACTGGACCTGGTAGAAAAGCAAACATTTACTTATTTCTGGGACTTTGCGCATCCTGTAAGTGGTATGGCAAGGGAAAGAAGCAATACAGACTTCGATTACGGCCAGGAAGTAGTAACCACGGGCGGTACCGGATTTGGTGTAATGGCAATTATAGCAGCTGCAGACAGGAAATGGATTACAAGAGATACTGCAGCAAAGCATCTGTTGAAAATGATAAACTTCCTGGTAAAGGCTAATTCCTATCATGGGGTGTTCCCACATTGGATGAATGGTGAAACGGGTAGGACCATTCCCTTTAGCCGAAAGGATGATGGCGCTGATTTGGTGGAAACATCTTATCTCTTTCAGGGATTGCTTTGTGCGCGTCAGTATTTTAATGGAGATAACCAGGTTGAAAGAGAATTGCGTAACAGGATCGGATGGTTGTGGAATGATATTGAATGGAACTGGTTTACAAAAGGCGGTGAGGAAGTATTGTACTGGCACTGGAGTCCAAATAATGGCTGGGCAATGAATTTTCCGGTAAGGGGATTCAATGAATGCTTAATAATGTATGTGCTGGCAGCCTCGGGGGAACATTACCCGGTGAGTGATGCTGTATACCACCGGGGTTGGGCGCAGAGTAATTTCTTTATCAATGGGAAGACTTTTTATGATATTAAATTACCATTGGGTTTTGATTATGGCGGCCCTTTATTCTTTTCGCAATATTCATTTCTTGGATTAGATCCACATGGATTGAAAGATGAATATGCCGATTACTGGGAACAAAACCGAAATCATACACTAATCAACCGTGAGCATTGTGTTCGTAATCCAAAGAGCTTTAAAGGATATGGACCCGATTGCTGGGGTTTAACTGCCAGTGATACCTATGATGGTTATAATGCGCATTCGCCCACCAATGATTTCGGAACCATTTCACCTACTGCAGCTATTTCTGCCTTTCCTTATACACCAGAATACAGTATGCAGGCATTGAAACATTTTTATTACCAGTTGGGAAATAAAATTTGGGGCCAGTACGGGTTTACTGATGCATTCAATGAAACGAAAGACTGGTATGCCAGTTCTTATCTTGCCATTGACCAGGGACCTGAGGTTGCTATGATAGAAAACTACCGGAGTGGTTTGTTCTGGAAATTATTTATGAGTTGCCCCGAAATAAAAAGAGGATTGAAAAAACTTGGATTTGAAAGCCCCTGGTTAAATAAATAAGGTATGTCATTGATTTCTTCCAGTTCCATATCATACGTTGTAAAGCGGTTTTTCATTTTCCTGTGTGCTTCTATCACCATTCAGTTAACACAGGCGCAAAAAATAAAAAAGGCCGTTTTCATAATTGCGGACGGTATTCCTGCCGACCTGATTGAAAAATTAAACTTACCAGCCATACGCGAAATCAGTAAAAAAGGCGCTTATACACGGGCTTATGTCGGAGGAGAAAAAGGTAGCTATTCCCAAACACCCACTATTTCTGCTGTCGGGTATAATAGCCTGCTCACCGGAACCTGGGTAAACAAACACAATGTATGGGACAATGATATTGCAGCACCCAATTATCATTACTGGAATATCTTCAGATTCTTCAAGCAACAATTTCCTGGTAAAAAGACAGCAGTTTTTTCTACCTGGCTGGACAACCGAACAAAATTAGTAGGAAGCGAAGCTGAAGCAGCAGGTAAACTGCAACCGGATATTTATTTCGATGGACTTGAACTGGATACTGTTAAATACTCACATGATAAAGAAGGATATTTTTATCACCCAATAGATGAAGCCGTTACAGATACTGCTGCAGCTTATATAAAAAGAGTTGCCCCCGATCTTTCATGGATATACCTGGAATATACCGATGAAATGGGGCATCGTCATGGTAACAGTAGGGAGTTGAATGAAGCTGTAATCAAGATGGATAAGCAGGTAAAGAGAATCTGGAATGCTATACAATACCGGGAGAAAATATTTAATGAAGATTGGCTACTTATAATCACTACAGATCATGGCCGGGATGCTTCGGGTTACAATCATGGGGACCAGGGAGATAGGGAAAGAACCACCTGGATGGTTACAAATGCACAACATTTAAATAAATATTTTTACAGTCAACCACCAGCTATTGTTGACATTATGCCAACAATAGCAAAATTTTTGCAGTTAAGTATCCCCGATGATCAGAAAAAAGAAATAGACGGAGTTTCTCTTATTGGAAAAGTATCCGCCTGTAATGCAACAACAAGCAAGCTTAATAACAATATAAAGATTAAATGGAAAGTATTGGACAATACGGGAATGGCCAGTATATGGATGGCAATAACCAATAATTTCAAAAATGGCGGAATAGATGAATACAGACTTATGAGCAAGGTACCGGTGGGAAATGGTGGAGACTTCATCGATATTGCTGAGCTTCCCTCGGATTTTTATAAAGTAGTAATCGAGTTTCCCAATAATACCCTGAACAGGTGGGTGATGGTTAAGAAATGAAGTACTGAATTTATTTACCTAAAAACCGAACAACATGATTAGACGACTTTGTATTGTAATAATATTATTTAGTTGCAGTCTAATTGCGATTGCTCAAAAAAATAAAAAACCTGCTGTACTCTATTCTGATTCAATTGCGCCAGTGGGGATAATTAAAGGTTTGTCTGATTCTGTTTTGCTGGACGTGATACAAAAACAAACCTTTCGCTACTTCTGGCACTATGCACATCCAGTAAGCGGCCTGGCAAGGGAAAGAAGTAATACCATTCGTGCAGATTATTTCTGGGACTATAACAACGAAGCTTACGATGAACCAAACTTTAGTAAAGGCACTTATGGCCCGGAAGCTTGTGCCATTGGAGGAACCGGTTTTGGAATTCTATCAACCATTGTTGCCGTGAATCGTCATTGGATAGGAAGGGACACTGCGTTGAAACGATTGGTGAAGATGGTTGATTTCTTAAATAGGGCCGACAGTTATCATGGCATATTCCCACATTTTATGAATGGGGAAACCGGGAAGACCATTCCATTTGGAAAACTGGATGATGGCGCAGATATCGTCGAAACAAGTTATTTGCTGATGGGATTGTTATGTGCCAGGGAGTATTTTAATGGCGATACTCCTTTGGAAAAATATTTCCGGAGCCGCGTTACCGGATTGTGGAATGTTGCAAACTGGAACTGGCACACAAAGGGCGGCAACACTATGTTGTACTGGCACTGGAGTCCATGGAATGATTTTGATATGAACTTCCCCATTCGCGGCTGGAACGAATGTTTGATTACTTATATCATGTCGGCCTCTTCCCCTACACATGCTATTGCACCGGAAGTATATTTCAATTGCTATGTAAACAGTACTTCTTATATCAACGACAAATCGTATTATGGCATTAAGCTGCCGCTTGGATTTGAATTAGGCGGTCCATTGTTTTTTGCGCATTATACATTTATGGGAATTGACCCGCATGGATTTCAGGACTGGCACACCAATTACTGGGAACAAAATAAAAATCATACCTTAATAAACAGGGCATGGTGCATCGATAACCCGCATAAGTATAAAGGCTATGGAGAAAACTGCTGGGGTCTTACGGCTGGTGATAGTTACAAAGGGTATGTGGCCCATTGTCCGCAGGAAGATTCCGGTGTAATACAACCCACCGCTGCCTTATCTTCTTTTCCTTATACCCCTGAATACAGTATGCAGGCGCTGAAACATTTTTATTACGACCTGGGCGATAAAATATGGAGCGATTATGGTTTTGTGGATGGATTTAGTGAAACAAAAAACTGGGCTGCGAAAAGCCACCTTGCAATTGACCAGGGACCCATTGTGGTGATGATAGAAAATTACAGGAGCGGATTAATCTGGAACCTGTTTATGAAAATACCTGATGTACAATCAGGATTGAAAAAATTGGGATTTAAAAGTCCATGGTTACAATTAAATAATTAACGCTTAAATCAATAGTATGAAAAGGTTTCTTTTTTCAACTGATCCAATCTGGTTATCGAAAGGCATCGGGTTAATACGAATTATTATTGGCCTGTTTCTTATATATCATGGCTCGGAAGTTTTTGATGTGGATAAAATAAAAGAATACACTACATGGGATTCTTTTAAAAATTCCGCTTCTCCCGCCGCCATGGTTTATCTTGGTAAAGGAGCGGAATTGGTGGCGGGTTGTTTACTTGCCATTGGCTTGTTAACAAGAGTAGCCTGCATAATTATTATTGGTACACTGGGCTATATATCTTTTTTTATTGGTCATGGTAAGATATGGTATGAGGATCAGTATCCCTTTCTATTCGTATTACTGGCATTTATATTCATCTTGACTGGTCCCGGGAGCTGGAGCCTGGATAAACTGGTTTATAAAAATAAAGCGTGATAAAAGATATAAACTATAATTAATGAAAGGTATTGGTTTTGTTTTTTGTTGCAGCATGTTGCTTGCGGTTCAATCAAACGCACAAAAGCAGCTTACTTATTGTAATCCCATCAACATAGATTACGGGTACACCCCCATTCCCAATTTCAGTGAATGGGGAAGGCATCGCGCAACAGCGGACCCGGTGATTGTTATGTACAAAGGAGATTATTATTTATTCAGTACAAATCAGTGGGGTTATTGGTGGAGCAGTGATATGTTGCACTGGAATTTTATTTCACGCTCATTCCTGAAACCTTATCACCACGTGTATGATGATCTTTGTGCACCCGCTGTATGCGTAATGGGCGATACCATGCTGGTATTTGGAAGTACCTATTCATCCAATTTCCCCATGTGGATGAGTACTGATCCAAAGGCAAATCAATGGAAAGAAGCAGTGGATTCATTTGCCATTGGCGGATGGGACCCGGATATTTTTCTTGATACGGATGGAAGACTATATATGTACAACGGAAGCAGTAACCGGTACCCTTTGTATGGAATAGAATTGAACAGGAAAACATTGCAACCTATTGGAACAAGAAAAGAAATGTATTTCCTGGAAGACTGGCGGTATGGATGGCAGCGTTTTGGTGAATATATGGACAATACTTTTTTGGATCCGTTTATTGAAGGATCATGGATGACAAAGCACAACGGAAAGTATTACCTGCAGTTTGGTGCGCCCGGAACAGAGTTCAGTGGTTATGCAGATGGTGTGGCTGTAGGGGATAATCCATTGGGACCATTTGAAGCCCAACCTGATCCTCTGTCATTCAAGGCTGGCGGTTTTGCACGCGGGGCCGGGCATGGAAGTACTTACCAGGATAAGTGGAACAATTACTGGCACATTTCCACCATTACAATAGCTGTAAAAAATAATTTTGAAAGGCGATTGGGCATTTGGCCCGCGGGATTCGACAAAGATGGCGTGATGTATATGAATTCGGCCTTTGGTGATTACCCGCATTATTTGCCCAATGGCGCTGTGGATCATTTGCTGAGTCAGTTTACCGGATGGATGCTGCTCAACTATAACAAACCGGTTACGGTTTCTTCTACCTATGGTAGCTATGCCCCCAACAACGCGGTGGATGAAAATATTAAAACCTATTGGAGCGCGGCTTCCGGAAACAAGGGGGAATGGATACAATCTGATTTGGGAAATGAAAGTACAGTCAATGCTGTACAAATCAATTATGCCGACCAGGATGCAGACAGCTCCTTCCTGGGGAAAATCCCTAATATTTATCACCAGTATAAATTGTATGCATCTGTGGATGGTAAAAAGTGGAACTTAATTGCCGATAAGAGCAATAACAAAACCGATGTTCCGCATGATTATGTTGAGCTGGCCCAGCCTATGCAGGCCCGGTATATAAAGTTGGAAAACATTCATATGCCTACCGGTAAATTTGCAATAAGTGGCTTGCGCGTGTTTGGAAACGGAAATGGTACAAAGCCCGATCCTTTGACAAGTTTTATTGTACTGAGAACAGAAAAGGACAAACGCAGTGCATGGCTTAAATGGTCGCCTATAGGGAATGCTTATGCGTATAATATTTATTTTGGAACCGCACCCGATAAACTTTACAATTGCATTATGGTTCACAATGCCAATGAATATTATTATAAGGGCATGGATTTAAAAAGAACCTACTATTATACTATTGAATCAATTAATGAAAATGGGGTATCAAAAAGATTTCCTGTTGTAAAAGTTGAATAATATAAAAGAAAAACATTTATGAAACGGTTACTGCCTTTGTTATTTATATCCTTCCTGTTTGCCACCTGCAGTTTTGCACAGGTACCATTTGCTGATGAAATTGCAGCTTTTAAGAAACTGGATGAGAAAAATTTTCCGCCAAAAAACGCCATCTTATTTGTTGGGAGTTCTTCTTTTCGCAAATGGCAGGATGTACAGGATTATTTTCCTGGTTATACCATCATCAACCGTGGGTTTGGTGGTTCTTCCTTAACGGATGTTATTCACTTTGCTGATGATATAATATTTCCATATCAACCCAAACAAGTAGTAATTTATTGTGGTGAAAATGATTTTGCTGCCTCCGATACAGTTTCAGTTCAAACAGTGTATTGCCGGTTCCTGCAGTTGTTTTCAATCATAAGAAAGAAAATGCCGGCTGTACCCTTGGTTTTTGTTTCAATCAAACCGAGTCCCAGCAGGAAACATTTGATGCCGAAGTTCCTTGAAGCAAATCTGCTGATAAAAAATTACATGAAAACACAATCACATACCGTTTATGCGGATGTATATTATAAAATGATGAATGCCGACGGAACACCCCAAAAGGAAATATTTACAGAAGACAATTTACACATGAACAGTAAAGGATATGCCATTTGGAAAGAAGTATTGTTACCCTGTCTGATAAAATAACCCAATTAATAACGCACATATTTATCACCTAAAAACTCAATGCTGTATGTTTAAACGATTATTGCTTGTGGCATCAATTGCATGCGCCGTTCAGTTGGCCAGCGCACAGGCACCGGATGCAAAGATGAATGCTTTTGTAAGCGACCTGATGAAAAAAATGACATTAGAGGAAAAGATTGGCCAGTTGAATTTATTAACGCCGGGTGGTGGTGTTGCCACAGGCGCTGTTGTAAGTAAAGATGTTGAAGGAAAAATTAAAGCAGGCAGTGTTGGTGGTTTGTTTGGGATAATCGGGGCAGATAAAGTATTGAAGGCACAGGAACTGGCAATGAAAACCTCCCGTCTGCACATTCCACTGATATTTGGTTCGGATGTAATTCATGGACATAAAACAACTTTCCCCATCCCATTAGGGTTGTCCTGTAGCTGGGATATGCCATTGATTGAAAAAAGTGCCCGTATCGCTGCCACAGAGGGGGCGGCAGATGGTTTATCATGGGCATTTTCCCCAATGGTAGACATTGCACGGGATCCGCGCTGGGGAAGGATTGCAGAAGGTGCAGGTGAGGACCCTTATTTGGGTTCGCAGGTGTCTGCTGCAATGGTACATGGTTACCAGGGCACCAGTTTGGCGAAAGATAATACACTTATGGCTTGTGTAAAACATTTTGCATTGTATGGCGGAGCAGAAGCCGGAAGGGATTACAATACCGTTGACATGAGCAGGATAAAAATGTATGAATATTATTTACCTCCCTATAAAGCTGCTGTTGATGCAGGTGCGGGAAGTGTGATGAGTTCATTCAATGAAATTGATGGTATCCCCGCAACCGGTAACCATTGGTTGCTTACTGATTTGCTGCGCAAACAATGGGGCTTTAAAGGGTTTGTTGTTTCTGATTATACATCTGTAAATGAAATGAGTGCACATGGCATGGGCGATTTGCAAACCGTATCCGCTTTGGCTCTTAATGCAGGATTGGATATGGATATGGTGGGAGAAGGTTTTTTGACAACACTCAAAAAATCAATGAAAGAAGGAAAGGTTACACAAAAACAAATTGAAGATGCATGCAGGAGAATATTGGAAGCAAAATACAAATTAGGATTATTTACTGATCCATACCGTAATGTTAGTATTGATCGGGCGGCAAAGGAAATATTAACCACTTCTACCAGGAAAGAAGCAAGAGAAATAGCGGCGCATTCATTTGTATTGCTTAAAAATGATAACCAAACATTACCACTGAAAAAATCAGGAACTGTTGCGTTGGTAGGGCCATTGGCCGACAGCAGGAGAAATATGCTGGGGACCTGGAGCGTATCAGGCGACTGGCAGCAAGCAGTAACAGTAATGGAAGGAATTAAAAATGTTGCAGGCAACGGTGTAAATATCATTTACGCAAAGGGCGCCAATATAGCCGATGACAGTTTACTGGTAAAACGTACCAATGTATTTGGCCCTGAAATAGAAACGGACAAGCGTTCTCCTGAAGAAATGATTAAGGAAGCAGTGGAAGCAGCCAACAAATCTGATGTGATCGTTGCTATAGTAGGGGAAGCCGCAGATATGACAGGCGAAGCATCCAGTCGTTCAAATATCAGCCTTCCACATAGCCAGCAAGTGTTGCTGAGAGAATTGTCAAAAACAGGGAAACCCCTGGTAATTGTTTTATTCAATGGAAGACCCATGACACTTAATTGGGAAAGTGAACATGCCAATGCAATGCTGGATGTTTGGTTTGGCGGAACAGAAGGAGGAAATGCTATTGCAGATGTTTTGTTTGGCAGTTACAATCCATCCGGGAAACTTACTACTTCATTCCCGCGTAGTGTGGGGCAGATACCTATTTATTACAATCACAAAAACACTGGCCGTCCTTATAATGGCGAAGAGTTTGCAAAATTCAAGTCCAACTACCTGGATATTGGCAATGATCCGTTGTATCCTTTTGGTTTTGGATTAAGTTATACTACATTTTCCTACAGTGACATTACCTTGAATAAAGCATCTATCCACCCCACCGATAAGCTGGAAATAAAAGTGACGGTTAGCAACACTGGAAATTATGATGGAGAAGAAACAGTAGAATTGTATATCCGTGACCTGGTAGGCAGTATTGCCCGTCCGGTAAAAGAATTAAAAGGATTCAAAAAGATTTTCCTGAAAAAAGGGGAAAGTAAAGAGGTTTCATTTACTTTAACGGTTAATGATCTTCGTTTTTACAATAAAGATCTTAAATATATTTTTGAGCCGGGCGAATTTAAAGTGTTTGTGGGTACAAGTTCACAAAATACAAAGGAAGCAGGCTTTATATTGTTGAAATAATTTTTTCTTAAAATACTTTTAATGGAATGGGGGTGGCGTTTTAGCGCCACTCTCTTATTTTTGTAATATATGATAGGAATACGGAATATCATTTTTGACCTTGGGGGTGTAATACTTAATATTGATTTCAGCCTTACTGCAAAGGCATTCAATGAATTGGGTGTAGAAGATTTTGCCAAAAATTTCACCCAATTTCACCATACGTCTTTTTTCCAGGATTATGAAACCGGGAAAATAGATGATGCCTCATTTATAAAGGGTATTCAATCATTATCGTCAAAGCCATTATCGGAAATTGAAGTGATTAATGCATGGAATGCCTTGTTGCTCGATTTTCCGGAAGAACGAATTGCATTGTTAAAACAACTTAAGATTAAATACCGGCTGTTCCTTCTAAGCAATACAAACGCTATTCACCTGGTAGCGTTCCAAAAAAGGTTTCATGCTTTAACTGGCGGTTACCTGGAGGATCTATTTGAAAAAACATATTATTCTCATGCTGTGGGAATGCGTAAGCCCAGCGAGGAAATTTATCAGCTGGTGGTAAATGAAAACAAGCTGGTGCCGGGTGAAACACTGTTTGTGGATGATACCGCGGCGAATTTCCTTGGTTCAGAAAAAATAGGATTGCGTTCTGCACATGTTGCTGCGCCCAAAACCATACTTGATCTGGGATTGCTTTTATAAATAAAAATTTGTTGTAAACCTATTTCACTTCTTCGAAGTCGATATAGTCACCAGCAGCTGTTTTTCTTTGCTGAGAAGTGTTATTGGGGGTTGGCTGCGGAGGCGGTTGACCGGCATTCATATGCTCATTCATTTGTTGCTGCATATTCCTGAATTGCCGGTGCATCTGCCTGGAAGCACTGAAAATGGGAAGTATTACATCAAAGACAATCTTATACAGCACGTAAATGGCCAGGGCCAATAATATATAACGTATCATAAGTGATATTAAAGGTACAAATTGGTAACAATGAATTCATGTTAATGTTTATTTAATCGCGAATTTGGATGGAATAGTGGCTTTACCTTACCTTTGCATAGGAAAATGATTCAAGAGAAGGGAACGGACACCGTTCCCTTCTTCTTTGTAGCAATGGCAAACGAAACGCAAATACAGGTTATTACAGGGATGATGATGGAGTTACTGGAAGCCAGCCCTGACTGTTTCCTGGTGGATGTACACATCAAACCAATTAATAATGTGCGTGTTATGATCGATGCTGACAATGGTTTGCCCATCGCGAAATGTGTCGAATACAATAGGGCCCTGTACAAAAAATTTGAAGAATCGGGCTTTTTTGCAAACGGAGATTTTTCCCTGGAGGTTTCATCACCGGGACTGGATGAGCCGTTAAAATTGCATCGGCAGTATGTTAAGAATATTGGAAGAAATGTAGAGGTTTTTCTTGCTGACGGAACCCAAACTACGGGTAAGTTATTGGCAGTATTGGAAAATGAACTGCAGGTAGAGGAAACAAAGGGTAAAAACAAGAAGAAGGAAGTCATTCAACATACCATTCCGTTTAAAAATATAAAATCAACCAAAATTCAAATAGTGTTTTAAAAATTGAAAGAGTTATGGCAAGTATTAACCTAATTGAGGCTTTCCAGGAATTTAAAGACGCGGAAAATATAGACCGCCCTACTATGATGAAAGTTGTAGAAGATGTATTCAAAACCTTGTTGCGTAAGAAATATGGAAGTGATGAAAACTTTGATGTAATTGTGAACGCTGAGAAAGGTGACCTGGAAATCATGCGCCGCCGGATGATTGTAAATGACGGGGAAGTAAATGACCCCCTTGCTGAAATTACCTATAGTGATGCTGCTAAAATTGAACCCGATTTTGAAGTTGGTGAAGAATTATACGAAGGCATTGACATTATGGACTTTGGCCGCAGGGCTATATTAGCTGCCAAACAAACATTGGCCAGCCGTATTGGAGATTTAAAGAAGAATGTACTGGTTAAGAAATACAACGAGCGCGTTGGTGAAATTGTAAGTGCTGAAGTTTACCAGGTTTGGAAAAAAGAAATATTATTATTGGATGAAGAAGGCAATGAATTGATCCTTCCAAAGAGTGAGCAAATCCCGCAGGATTATTTCAAGAAAGGAGAATCTATTCGCGCAGTTGTGAGAAGAGTTGATTTAAAAAATAATACGCCGGTAATTATTCTCTCAAGAACCAGCCCTGAGTTCCTGTCTAAATTGCTGGAGATTGAGGTGCCTGAAATTTTTGATGGCCTGATAGTTATCAAGAAAATTGTACGCGACCCGGGTGAAAGAGCGAAAGTTGCTGTTGAATCGTACGATGACCGTATTGATCCGGTAGGTGCCTGTGTGGGTATGAAAGGAAGCCGTATTCATGGTATTGTCAGGGAATTGAAAAATGAAAACATTGACGTTATCAACTGGACTGCCAATACACAATTACTAATACAACGCTCCCTTACCCCTGCAAAAATCACCAGTATGAACCTGGATAATGAAAATATGCAGGCAGATGTGTACCTGAAACCAGATCAGGTATCTTTGGCAATCGGCAGGAAAGGGGTAAACATCAAGTTGGCACAGGAATTAACGGGATATAGTATTGATGTATTCCGGGATAATGAAGGAGAAGTAGAAGAATTTGATATCGATCTGGAAGAATTCAGTGATGAAATTGAAACATGGATACTTGATGAACTGAAAAGAATTGGTTGTGATACTGCACGAAGCGTATTATTGCTAACGGCAGAAGAACTGGAAAGAAGAACGGACCTGGAAAGAGAGACAATAGACGATGTAAGAAAAGTATTAGAAGCGGAATTTCAAAAGGGATGAACTTTTATGCCAACAGGCAACAGTTTATCCCGCATAACAATAT
>Ga0209069_10001011_pt1 | contig 13961 bp, 12 predicted proteins | sample Str013_2_FD_187202 | JGI IMG/M metagenome (GOLD analysis project Ga0209069, IMG submission 187202) | Freshwater sediment microbial communities in response to fracking from Pennsylvania, USA - Straight Creek_MetaG_SC_2013 (SPAdes) (version 2) | ecosystem: Environmental > Aquatic > Freshwater >...
GCCCCGGGGTGGGTACGAGGGCTTCGACCCGGGCGACGAGCCGGTGGACGACGGTACCGACGGGCCGGCGACCCGCGAGTCCAGCGAGCAGCAGGCGCTACGGCTGCTACAGGAGGCGCTGGGCGCCGAGCGCATCGGCGAGGCGGACACCCGGTAGCGGGCCGGCTGGCCCCGGCCGGTCCCGCCGCTTGCCCGGCCCGGCGGCGGCTAGGCTGCGGGAAACGACGGAGGAGATGGCATGCGCCCCGGTGGTCAGCCGAACATGCAGCAGCTCATGCAGCAGATGCAGAAGGTCCAGCAGCAGATGGCCACCGCGCAGGCCGAGCTGGCCGCGGCCGAACGGACCGGTACCGCCGGTGGTGGCCTGGTGACCGTCACGATGGCCGGTACCGGCGAGGTGACGTCGATCCGGATCGACCCGGCGGCGGTGGACCCGACCGATGTGGAGACGCTGGAGGACCTGGTGCTGGCGGCGATCCGCAACGCGGCCGAGGCGGTACAGGCGCTGGCCGCCGAGAAGGTGGGCCCGCTGACGGCCGGCCTCGGCGGGCCCGGTGCGCCGGGCCGGCCCGGTTTCTGAGCCGCCATGTACGAGGGGGCGATCCAGGACCTGATCGACGAGCTGGGCCGGCTGCCCGGCATCGGGCCGAAGAGCGCCCAGCGGATCGCCTTCCACGTGCTGTCGGCCGACCCGACCGACGTCAAGCGCCTGGCCACCGCGTTGCGGCGGGTCAAGGACACGGTACGGTTCTGCGCCACCTGCTACAACGTGGCCGAGTCAGAAAAGTGCCGGATCTGCCGGGACGCCCGCCGGGTCGACGACGTGCTGTGCGTGGTGGAGGAGCCCAAGGACGTCGTGGCGATCGAGAAGACCGGTGAGTTCCGCGGCCGGTACCACGTCCTGGGCGGGGCGATCAACCCGCTGGAGGGGATCGGGCCGGATCACCTGCGGATCCGGGAGCTGCTGGCCCGGCTGGCCGGCGGAACGGTACGGGAACTGATCCTCGCCACCGATCCGAACACGGAGGGTGAGGCCACAGCCACGTACCTGGCGATCATGATCAAGCCGATGGGGATCGCGGTGACCCGGCTGGCCAGCGGACTTCCGGTCGGCGGGGACCTCGAGTACGCCGACGAGATCACCCTGGGCCGGGCGTTCGAGGGCCGTCGAGCCATCTGACCTGCCCGAATATGACTCCAGGTGACCGATGGGCTAAGGTCACGCGGGTGTCACGGTGTGGCGTGGAGTTGGTTACGAGGTCGGCCGGACCTTGACCGCAGCGGTCAGATGAGGCGAGTCTTCCACTGCGGCGGGGACACCATACCCGGTCGCTTCGCGTCGCGTTCGTGTGCCCCAAGCCCGCGACCACGGCGGGGGAAGTCAGCAGGAAACACCTACAGGTTGCCGACTGCCGCAGGGCCCGGTACGGCGGGAAGCGGTTACGCCTCCCGGCGGGGCTGTCGGTGACGCGTACCGGCAGCCGTATGAGGGGGCCAGAGCGTCGATGGTGATGGGGCCGGAACCACCGACCGCGACGTCGACGCAGGTCGTCGACGAGGCCGCGCTCGTACCGGACACGAGTGTCCAGATCGAGGGCCGCTCGCTGGGCCGGATCGCCTGGAACCGGCTCAAGCGGGACCGGGTCGCCATCGCCGGCGGCATCCTGATCATCGTGCTCGTCCTGGTCGCGCTGCTCGCACCGGTGATCGTGGGCCTGCTCGGGCACCCCCCGGACGAGTTCCACCAGAAGCTGATCAACCCCGACCTGCAGACCCCGTACGGGCGGTTCGGCGGGATGAGCCGTACCTTCCTGTTCGGCCTGGAGCCGGTCAACGGCCGGGACGTGTTCAGCCGGGTCATCTACGGCTCGCGGATCTCCCTGCTCATCGCGTTCTTCGCCACCGCGCTGTCGATGGTCCTCGGCACCGTCATGGGCGTCATCGCCGGCTACTTCGGCGGCTGGGTCGACACCGTGATCAGCCGGCTGATGGACATCTTCCTCGCCTTCCCGCTGCTGCTGTTCGCCTTCGCCCTGGTCGGCGTGATCCCGGACCAGGCGTTCGGGATGACCGGGGACACCCTGCGGATCTCCGTGCTGGTCTTCGTCATCGGGTTCTTCAACTGGCCGTACATCGGCCGGATCATCCGCGGGCAGGCGCTGTCGCTGCGGGAACGCGAGTTCGTCGAGGCCTCGCGCAGCCTGGGCGCCCGGGCGCCGTACATCATCTTCCGCGAAATGCTGCCCAACCTGGTCGCACCGATCCTGGTCTATTTCACCCTGCTGATCCCCACGAACATCCTGTTCGAGGCGGCGCTGTCGTTCCTGGGCGTGGGCGTACGGCCGCCGACGCCGTCCTGGGGCGCCATGCTCTCCGACGCGGCGCAGCAGTGGTACCAGGTGGAGCCGACCTACATGCTCTTCCCGGGGCTCGCCATCTTCGTGACCGTGCTGGCCTTCAACCTGTTCGGTGACGGCCTGCGGGACGCCCTTGATCCCAAGGGCCGATGAGCGAGCACACGGGGTACCTGACCTACCACACGGAAGACTGGTTCCACCAACCGAAGGGGTGTCCGCGCATGAGAAGAAGAACCGCCGTGGCGGCGGTGGCGGTGGGGACGGCGTTCGCCATGATCCTCACCGCCTGTGGCAAGAGCACTACCACACCGGGTACCGGTGCCTCGACCGCATCGGCCGCGTTCAACGCGGCGATCGGCAAGGTGTACAACCCGTCCACCAAGACCGGCGGCACGCTGCGCTTCGCCAACTCCGGTGACTGGGACTCCCTGGACCCGGCCGACACGTACTACGGCTACTCGTGGAACTTCATCCGGCTGTACGGCCGGGCGTTGACCATGTTCAAGCCGGTACCGGGTGCGGCCAGCAACGAGATCATCCCGGACCTGGCCGAGACGCTGGGCGTACCCAGTGACAACGCCAAGACCTGGACGTACAAGATCCGCAAGGGGGTCAAGTTCGAGGACGGTACCGCGGTCACGTCCAAGGACGTCAAGTACGCCGTCGAGCGGTCGCTGGACAAGGACACGTTCCCCAACGGCCCGACGTACTACAACGACTTCCTGGACCTGCAGGGCTACACCAGCCCGTACAAGGACACCGACCCGAACAAGCTGGGCCTGAAGGCGATCGAGACACCGGACGACCAGACGATCGTCTTCCACCTGAAGACCTCGTTCGCGGGCTTCGACTACTTCGCCATGCTGCCGGCCACGATCCCGGTACCGGCGGCCAAGGACACCGGTACGAAGTACAAGGAGCACGTGGTCTCCACCGGGCCGTACAAGTTCGACACCAACAACCTGGGCAAGAACTTCACGCTGGTCCGCAACACCGCCTGGGACAAGGCGACCGACCCGAACCGCAACCCGTTGCCGGACAAGATCGAGGTCTCGTTGAACGTCAACGCGGCCGACGTCGACAACCGGCTGCTGGCCGGTAGCCTCGACGTCGACGCCGCCGGTACCGGGGTGCAGGCCGCGACCCAGGGCAAGATCCTGTCCAGCCCGGACCTGAAGAAGCACGCCGACACCGCGTCGCTGGCCCGGCTGTGGTACACGTCGATCAACCCCGACGTGGCCCCGCTGGACAACATCGACTGCCGCAAGGCGATCGAACTCGCGGTGGACCACGAGGGGTACCAGCGGGCGTACGGCGGCACCACCGGTGGCGACATCGCCACCAGCATGCTGCCGCCGCAGATCCCCGGCGCGACCGGAGCCGACCCGTACAAGTTCAAGGACAAGCCGAACGGTGACCCCGACGCCGCCAAGGCGGAGCTGGCCAAGTGCGGCAAGCCCACCGGGTTCACCACCAACATGTCCTACCGGGCCGAGCGGCCCAAGGAGAAGGCGCTGGCCGAGTCGGTCCAGCAGTCGCTGTCGAAGGTCGGCATCACCGTCACCCTCAAGCCGTACCCGCAGGGCGACTACTTCAAGCTGTACGCCGGCAAGCCGGACTTCGCCAAGGCCAACGGCCTGGGCCTGATGGCCAACGGCTGGGGTGCGGACTGGCCGGACGGCTTCGGCTTCCTGCAGCAGATCGCGGACAGCCGGGTCATCCGGGCCTCGGGTGGCAACACCAACCTGACCGTCAAGGTCCCCGAGGTCGACGCCATGTTCGACAAGGCGCTGCTCACGACGGACAAGCCGGCCCGGGAGAAGATCTGGGGCGACATCGACGCCAAGGTCATGGACCAGGCGCTGGTACTGCCCGGCGTCTGGGCCAAGGTGCTGCTGTACCGGCCGGACACGATCACGAACGTGTTCGTGAACGACGGTCTGGGTGGCTACTACGACTTCCTCGCTATGGGCGTGAAGCAGTAGTTTCCCCCTGACCGGCTCGTACCGGTGACGGCCGGGTGGCCGGCGGCGCAGTCCGCCGGCCACCCGGTCCGCGGTACCCGAGTCCACCCGAAGCGAGGCGTGCGTGTTCAGGTACATCATCCGGCGGCTGCTCGCCGCGGTGGGTCTGCTGTTCGTGGTGAGCGCGGTCGTGTTCGGCATCTTCTTCTACGTACCGCGGCTGGCCGGCGCGACGCCGGACGACCTCGCCTCGCGGTACGTGGGCAAGACCGCCGACGCCGCCACGGTGCACCAGATGGCCGAGAAGCTGGGCTTCACCGACCCGCTGTACGTGCAGTACGGCCGGTTCGTCAAGTCGATCTTCACGGGCGCCGACTACGTCACCGGCCCGACCGTGGAGCACTGCCCGGCGCCGTGCTTCGGGTACTCCTTCATCACCCAGAACCCGGTCTGGCCGGACCTGCTGGACCGGATCACGGTGACCCTGTCGCTGGCCGCCGGCGCGGCGGTGATCTGGGTGATCTTCGGCGTGGCCACCGGCGTGCTGTCCGCGCTGCGTCGCCGGACCATCTTCGACCGCTCGGCGATGGTGGTCGCGCTGGCCGGGGTCTCCCTGCCGATCTTCTTCACCGGCCTGCTCTGCCTGTCGATCTTCTCCTACGGGCTGCACTGGACCGCCGCCGGCGGCAGCTACACCCCGATCACGGAGAACCCGGCGACCTGGGCCTACGACCTGATCCTGCCGTGGATCACGCTTGCCTTCCTGTACGCCGCCGGGTACGCCCGGCTGACCCGGGCCGGGATGCTGGAGACGATGAACGAGGACTTCGTGCGTACCGCCCGGGCCAAGGGGCTGCGGGAGCGGACGGTGGTGGTCAAGCACGGGCTGCGGTACGCGCTGACCCCGATCGTGACGATCTTCGGCCTGGACCTCGGGCTGCTGCTCGGCGGCGCGGTACTGACCGAGAGCACGTTCTCGCTCAACGGCATCGGCAAGTACGCGATCGACGGGCTGGGCGCCAACGACCTGCCGAAGGTCCTCGGTGTGGTCATGTTCGGCGCGGTGTTCATCATCATGGCCAACCTGATCGTGGACCTCCTCTACGCGGTCATCGACCCCCGGGTACGGCTGTCATGACCAGTACCCAGGGCGCGTCCCCTCAGGTGGCCGTCGACCGCCGCCCGCCCGAGCACTTCCTGACCGTGCGGGACCTGCGGGTGCACTTCCCGACCGACGACGGCCTGGTGCGCTCGGTGGACGGGCTGTCCTTCGGCCTGGACCGCGGCCGTACCCTCGGCATCGTCGGCGAGTCCGGCTCGGGCAAGAGCGTCACCAGCATGGCCGTGATGGGGCTGCACAAGCGCGGGCTGGCCACGATTTCCGGCGAGATCTGGCTGGACGGTACCGAGCTGGTCTCGGCCGACCCGGAGACGGTACGGCACCTGCGCGGCCGCAAGATGGCCATGATCTTCCAGGATCCGCTGTCCGCGATGCACCCGTTCTACACCGTGGGTCAGCAGATCATCGAGGCGTACCGGGTGCACAACGACGTGAGCCGTGCACAGGCCCGTACCCATGCCGTCGACCTGATCAACCGGGTGGGCATCCCGCAGCCGGCCAAGCGGGTCGACGACTACCCGCACCAGTTCTCCGGCGGGATGCGGCAGCGGGCCATGATCGCAATGGCGCTGGCGAACAACCCGGAGCTGCTGATCGCCGACGAGCCGACCACGGCGCTGGACGTGACCGTACAGGCGCAGATCCTGGACCTGGTCCGGGACCTGCAGGACGAGTTCGGCTCCGCGGTCATCATCATCACCCACGACCTCGGCGTGGTGGCCGAACTGGCCGACGACATCCTGGTCATGTACGGCGGGCGCTGCGTCGAGTACGGTCCCGCGGCGGCCGTGTTCGGCGCGCCCGAGCACCCGTACGCGTGGGGGCTGCTCGGTTCGATGCTGCGGCTGGACCGTACCGTGCGGGAGCGGCTGGTACCGATCAAGGGCAACCCGCCCAGCCTGATCAACCTGCCGTCGGGCTGCTCGTTCCACCCCCGCTGCCCGTACTCGGGCCGGGACGGGATCCCCTGTACCACGGTCGAACCCGAGCTGGCGCCGCCCGGTGCCGGGCACCAGGCGGCCTGCCACCTGGATCCCGCGCAGCGGCGCCAGATCTTCGACACCGACGTGGCCCCCGCGCTGTGAGCGGAGCGGGGCGCGGCGGCGCCTGGACGCAGGAGCGTCAGCGACGAGGGAAGGCGGCGCCTGGAGCGCCTCGCGCAGCGAACCAGCAGGCGCTGAGCGGAGCGGGGCGCGGCGGCGCCTGGACGCAGGAGCGTCAGCGACGAGGGAAGGCGGCGCCTGGAGCGCCTCGCGCAGCGAAGCAGGAGCAGAGGACCCGACCATGAGCGCCCGAGTGGGCTGGCCGAGGTCGGCAGCCGCGTACGAAGGAGGACGCCGTTGAGCGCCCAGCCGACCCCGGAGCCGGCCGTGCCGGCCGCCGACCCGCTGCTGGAGGTGTCGGGGCTGATCAAGCACTTCCCGATCACCCGCGGCATCCTGTTCAAGAGCACGGTGGGTCAGGTCCGCGCGGTGGACGGGCTCGACTTCGCCGTGCGTACCGGCGAGACGCTGGGCCTGGTCGGCGAGTCGGGCTGCGGCAAGTCCACCACCGGCCGCCTGATCAGCCGCATCCTGGAGCCGACGGCCGGGACGATCCGGTTCGACGGGCGGGACATCTCGCACCTGTCCACCGGCCGGATGCGCCCGCTGCGCCGGGACATTCAGATGATCTTCCAGGATCCGTTCTCGTCGCTGAACCCCCGGCACACCGTGGGCGCGATCGTCGGCGCACCGCTGCGGATCCAGAAGATCCCGGTACCGCAGGGGCGCAAGCGGGCGGTACAGGACCTGCTGGCGCTGGTGGGGCTCAGCCCGGAGCACTACAACCGGTACCCGCACGAGTTCTCCGGCGGGCAGCGCCAGCGCATCGGCATCGCCCGGGCGCTGGCCCTGCGGCCGAAGCTGATCGTGTGCGACGAGCCGGTCAGCGCGCTGGACGTGTCGATCCAGGCGCAGGTGGTGAACCTGCTCGATGACCTCCAGCGCGAGCTGCACCTGACGTACCTGTTCATCGCGCACGACCTGTCGGTGGTACGGCACATCAGCGACCGGGTCGCGGTGATGTACCTCGGCAAGATCGTCGAGGTGGCGGACCGGGAGACGCTGTACGCCTCGCCCCGGCACCCGTACACCGTGGCGCTGATGTCGGCGGTGCCGGTACCGGATCCGGCCCGCCGGGACCGGGCGCAGCGGGAGCGGATCCTGCTCACCGGCGACGTCCCGAGCCCGATCGACCCGCCGTCCGGCTGCCGGTTCCGGACCCGGTGCTGGAAGGCGCAGGAGATCTGCGCCGAGCAGGAGCCGCCGCTGGCCGCGCCGGCCGGCGGTACCCACCAGGTCGCCTGCCACTTCCCGGTGGCCGACGGCGAGCGTACCGGTGGCCAGCGGGCCGCCAGCCCGGCCGCCTCCTGACCCGTACCGGCAGCCCGGGTGTTCGCCGGTGACCCGGCCGGGTCAGCCCTCGGGCCGGTTGAGCAGTCCCAGCACGACGGAGTGGATCGCGTCGAGGTCGGCCGCGTCGTGCAGTTGGCAGCGGCCGCCGGTCACCACGTACCACTCGTCGGCGTCCTTGTACTGCACCCGCAGCGTCACCGCGAGGGCGTCGTCCAGCTCGCTGCACAGGGTCAGCTCGCCGGTCACCACGCCGACCTCGTCGGTCATCACGCCGCCGGGGCCGGCGGTCAGGTCCGTACAACGCTTGTCGCTCATGTGCAGGAGTCCAGCATCGTCGTCAGGGCCGCCTTCTCCGCCGCGGTCACGGTGAGCTTCCAGTACGCCTTGACGGTAATCCAGTCGGTGGCGTACGTGCACCAGAACGCCTGGTTCGGCGGCTTCCAGGTGGACGGGTCCTGGTCGCCCTTGGACCGGTTGTCGCTGGCGTCCACGGCCAGCAGCTGCGGGCGGGTCAGGTCGTTGGCGAAGTCGGTACGCTGGACGTCGGTCCAGCTCTTCGCGCCGGACTTCCAGGCGTTGGCCAGCGGTACCACGTGGTCGATGTCCAGCTGCAACGGGTCGCTGTAGCTCTTGAGGTTGTACGGGCTGGTCCAGCTACCCTTGGTGATCTTGCAGTTCCCGTCCGCGGCGACGCCCTGGCCGTCCCGCTTGAGGACCACGTCCCGGGTGTCGCAGTTGCCGCCCTGGGCGGCCCAGATGTGGAACCGGTCCCGGCTGTACCCGGCCATCGACAGGCCGCCGGCCACGGTCAGCGTGGCGAGCTGGGCGCCGGCCTGGCCGGGGGGCGCCGAGCCGCCGCCGCCCTGGCCGGTGGTCGCGCCGGTGACGGTACAGGCGGCCAGCGCCAGCACGGCCGCCGTGGCGAGCAGACCGGTCAGGCTTCGGGTACGGGTTCCGGACACGGTGGGGGTGAGTGTAGGCACCTGATCAGCTTCGACCGCCGGCGGCCATTTCTCCAGCAGGCTTCGTGGCGTGTCGATACCCGTACCGGGTGGTACGGCGCCGGCCGGCGGCCGGGGCCCGGGGCCGGTACCGTGGGCGGGGTCGCCGGGCGGCGTACCGGTACCGGGCGAGAAGAACGGATGGTGACCGTGCCGAACCCGCTGCGCCTGGCCAGCACCGCCGGCCGGGGTACCCTGCTCGCCGCGGTACTCGCCTCCGGCATGGCGTTCCTGGACGGCACCGTGGTGAACGTGGCGCTGCCACACATCGGTACCGACCTGCACGCCGGCATCGCCGGTCTACAGTGGACGGTCAACGGGTACCTGCTGGCGTTGGCGGCGCTGGTGCTGTTCGGCGGCGCGCTCGGCGACCGGTACGGCCGGCGCCGGGTGTTCCTGGTCGGGGTGGCGTGGTTCACCCTCGCCTCGCTCGCATGTGGACTGACCACGGGCACCGGCGCGCTGATCGCGGCGCGGGTGCTGCAGGGCTGCGGGGCGGCCCTGCTCACCCCGGGGTCGCTGGCGCTGCTGCAGACCGGCTTCGCCGAACAGGACCGGGCGCGCGCGATCGGTACCTGGTCGGGCCTGTCCGGGATGGCGATGGTGGCCGGCCCGTTCCTCGGCGGCTGGCTGATCGACGCGCTGTCCTGGCGCTGGATCTTCTTCCTCAACGCGCCGCTGGCCGTGCTCGCGGTGGCCGCCACGCTGCGGTACGTGCCGGCGGACCGGCCGGCCGCGCCCGCCGGCCGGTTCGACGTGGCCGGCGCGGCCCTCGGCGCGGTGGCCCTCGGCGCGGTCACCTACGCGCTGGTCGACGGCGGTACCAGCAGGCCGGCCACGGTCGCCGCGGTGGCCGTGGCGGTCCTCGCCGCGGCCGGCTTCGTGCTGGTCGAGCGGCACCGCAGGGACGCCGCCATGCTGCCGCCCCGGCTGTTCGCCCGGCGCCAGTTCGCCGCGATCAACGTGGTGACCGTGTTCGTGTATGCGGCGGTGTCCGGCCTGTCCTTCATGCTGGTGGTGGAGTTGCAGGTGGTGTCCGGGTACCGGGCGCTCGCCGCCGGTACCGCGCTGCTGCCGTTGACGCTGCTGCTGCTGGGCGGCTCCCGGTGGTCGGCCGCGCTGGGCCGGCGTATCGGGCCGCGGCTGCCGCTGGCCGGCGGCGCGGTGCTGGCCGCGGCCGGGGTCCTGGCGCTGTACCGGGTCGGCCCGCACACCCGGTACCTGCCCGACGTGCTGCCCGGCGCGGTACTGGCCGGGCTGGGCATGACCCTGCTCGTGGCGCCGCTGACCGCCGGCGTGCTCGCCGCCGCGCCGGACGACCTGGCCGGCGTGGCCAGCGGTACCAGCAACGCGGTGGCCCGGGCCGGGTCGCTGCTGGCGGTGGCCGCGCTGCCGCTGGCCGTCGGGCTGTCCGGGGACGGGTACCGGCAGCCCGTGGCGCTGGACCGGGCGTACCACCTGGCGGTGTGGTGGATCGCCGGCAGCTACCTGGCCGGGGCGCTGGCGGCCGGGCTGCTGGTACGGCGACCCGGCCCGGCCGGCGAACCCTGAGCCGGCCCCGCCGCGTGGCGGCGCAGGTGGCTGCCGGGCGGCCCCGGCGGCCGCCCGGCACCGGTCATGCGGGGGTACCCGGCCCCACCCGGTTGACCGCGCTGGCCACGGCGCGCAGCGAGGCGGTCACGATGTTCGGGTCCACCCCGACGCCCCAGCACACCTGACCGTCCACCTCGCACTCCACGTACGCGGCGGCCTGCGCGTCGCCGCCGGCGGACATGGCGTGCTCGGCGTAGTCCAGCACCCGTACCGCCACCCCGACGCCGGCCAGCGCGTGTACGAACGCGTCGATCGGTCCGTTGCCCAGGCCGGTCAGCTCGCGGGGCTGGCCCGCCACGGTCGCCGCCAGCGTCAGCTCCACCTTTCCGTCCACTGTGGACGTCGTGTACCGGTCCACCGCGATCCGGCCGGCCGGCTGGGCCAGGTACTCGGCGGCGAAGATGTCCCACATCAGCTCCGGGCTGACCTCGCCGCCCTCGCCGTCGGTGTGCCGCTGTACCACCGCGGAGAACTCGATCTGCAGCCGGCGCGGCAGTTCCATGCTGTGTTCGGAGCGCATGATGTACGCCACGCCGCCCTTGCCGGACTGCGAGTTGACCCGGATCACCGCCTCGTACGTGCGGCCCACGTCCTTCGGGTCGATCGGCAGGTACGGCACGCCCCAGGTGACATCGTCCACGCTCACGCCGGCGGTGTCCGCGTCGGCGGACAGGGCCGCGAGCCCCTTGTTGATGGCGTCCTGGTGCGAGCCGGAGAACGCGGTGTACACCAGGTCCCCGGCGTACGGGTGCCGCTCCGGTACCGGCAGCTGGTTGCAGTACTCCACGGTGCGCTTGACCTCGTCGATGGCCCGGAAGTCGATCTGCGGGTCGACGCCCTGGCTGAACAGGTTCAGGCCCAGCGTGACCAGGTCCACGTTGCCGGTACGCTCGCCGTTGCCGAACAGGCAGCCCTCGACCCGGTCGGCGCCGACCAGCAGACCCAGTTCGGTGGCGGCCACGGCCGCGCCCCGGTCGTTGTGCGGGTGCAGGCTCAGCACCACCGATTCGCGCCGGGGCAGGTGCCGGGACATCCACTCGATCGAGTCGGCGTACACGTTGGGGGTGGCCATCTCCACCGTGGCGGGCAGGTTGATGATGACCGGGCGGGCCGGTGTCGGGTCCAGGACATCGATGACCTTCGAACACACCTCCAGCGCGTACGCCAGCTCGGTGCCGGTGTAGCTCTCCGGCGAGTACTCGTAGTAGATGTCGGTGTCCGGGGTGAGGATCTCGGCGTACTTCTGGCACAGCCGGGCGCCGCTGGTGGCGATGTCGGTGATGCCGTCGCGGTCCAGCCCGAACACCACCCGGCGTTGCAGTACCGAGGTGGAGTTGTAGAAGTGCACGATGGCCCGGCGCGCGCCGCGCAGCGCCTCGTAGGTGCGCTCGATCAGGTGCTCCCGGCACTGGGTCAGCACCTGGATGGTGACGTCGTCCGGGATCAGGTCGGACTCGACGAGCTGGCGGACGAAGTCGAAGTCGGTCTGGCTGGCCGACGGGAAGCCGACCTCGATCTCCTTGTACCCCATCCGTACCAGCAACGCGAACATGCGCCGCTTGCGCTCGGGCGACATCGGGTCGATCAGGGCCTGGTTGCCGTCGCGCAGGTCGACCGCGCACCAGCGCGGGGCGCGCTCGATGCGCCGGTCGGGCCAGGTGCGGTCCGGCAGTTCCACGCTGAACTGCTGGTGGTACGGCTGGTAGCGCCGGTACGGCATCGTACTCGGGCGCTGCCGGGCGATCGGATCGGCGCTGGTGGTGGTACCGGACAGCGTCACAATCTCGGGCATATCAGTATCATCTCTCGCGCGGGAAACCGCCCTGAGCCGGGTGAGCCGGGATCGGGCAGGCGTCGGATCGTGGACCGGCGAGCGTCCGTACGCTCCCGGCGGACCGCCGGGGTGGATCAGCTCAGGCGCGCGTACACACCGCGACGGGGGCGCCGGCCGGATGGGGCCCCGTCGCGGCGGCGAAGGAGCAGCGCCTGCCACATGACGCGTCCACGCTACGCCACCGCCCACCACCGCCGACCGGCCTCCCGCGATCTGGGACCACCGGCGGTACCGGTCACCCGGCCAGGGTACCGGCTACGCGTGCGGTGACCCGGACGCCGGTACGGCGGGGGTACTGGCCGGCGGCGGTTTCGGCGGGGCCGCCAGCGGCAGCGGGTCCCCGTCGACCACCGGTCCGGGCAGCGTGACCGTGGCCGGCGCCGGTACCGGCGCCCCGGTCAACAGCAGCGAACCGACCGCCATCCGGGCGGCGGTGAGCGTACCGTCGCCGTCGAAGCAGTAGATGCCCGCGTCCATCGGCATGGCCAGCGCCACCGAGTTGCGCTCGACCGAGAAGCACTCGCCGCGGGCGCCCGGCAGCGGCGCCGCCCCGGCCACCGAGATCGCCGCCTGCCGGTCCAGCAGTACCGCCAGCCAGTCGGTGAACACGTGCTCCAGCCGGGGGTCCACCCGACCGGGCAGCGACGCGTGCGGCGAGCCCACCCGCATGCACTGCGGGCGCGAGGTCAACGGGCACTCGTACAGGCCGGCGCCGGTACCGGCCAGCGCGATGTCCACCTGGCCGCCCAGCGCCCCGCCCGGGATGGTGACCAGCCAGGAGCCGTCGGCCGCCACGGTCACGGTGACGGTACGCGCGGGCGCGCCGCGCCCGGTCAGCGCGTACGAGGCGACGTACCGGTTGTCCCGGGCCGCGGCGACCCGGGCGGCCAGCCGCCCCCAGGCGTCCGCCGGCGGGCTGGCCTCGGCGCTGCCGGTGGGCGGCTGGTTGGGCAGGTCGGGCGGGGTGCCGCCGCAGCCGGCCAGGGTCAGCGCCGCGCCGGCCGCCAGGGCCAGCGCACGGTACCGGACCGGCCCCGCCCGGCGTACCGGTACGGGCCGGCCCGTACCGGCGCTGGCAGCGGTACCGGGGCGGCGCACTGGACCACACACGGTCCCCATTGTCGGGTACCGGGTCCCCGGAACGTGGGATCGACTCTCCCGACTGCGCCGGCGCACCGGTAGGCTGGCCGTGATCAGCACCGAAGCTGAGACGCGCGCCGTCGGCACCGTACGGGCGCAAGGCCCGATGGTGGCGGCCCGCCCGCGAAGCGACCCGCCGCCGTGCCGCGAGCGACGGGAGGAGGCGCCCGGTGGCGCTGATCGTGCAGAAGTACGGCGGCTCCTCGGTCTCCGACGCCGAGCGCATCAAGCGGGTGGCCGAGCGGATCGTGGCCGCGCGCAAGGCCGGCCACGACGTGTGCGTGATCGTGTCGGCGATGGGGGACACCACCGACGAGCTGCTGGACCTGGCCCACCAGGTCAGCCCGCTGCCGCCCGGGCGCGAGCTGGACATGCTGCTGACCGCGGGCGAGCGCATCTCGATGGCGCTGCTGGCGATGGCGATCCACAACCTCGGGTACGAGGCCCGCTCGTACACCGGGTCGCAGGCCGGCGTGATCACCACCTCGTCGCACGGCCGGGCCCGGATCATCGACGTGACGCCGGGCCGGCTGCGCAGCGCGCTGGACGATGGCGA
>Ga0209069_10001012_pt1 | contig 13956 bp, 8 predicted proteins | sample Str013_2_FD_187202 | JGI IMG/M metagenome (GOLD analysis project Ga0209069, IMG submission 187202) | Freshwater sediment microbial communities in response to fracking from Pennsylvania, USA - Straight Creek_MetaG_SC_2013 (SPAdes) (version 2) | ecosystem: Environmental > Aquatic > Freshwater >...
CGGCTGGGCCGGTCCGTGCGGCTGGAACAGGAACGGATCGGCTTTGACTGGGTTCGCCGGGCGATCGCGGCGGCAGTGGGGCGCGGTCACGAGTCATGATGGGTGATTCGTGTTGGCGCTGGCAGAGTGATGCCGGTGCGGTTGCTGCGCGCGTCGCAACTCAAAAAATGTGGATACAGGCTCGAATGCCACTCCGGATCATTGATCGAAATGGTCTTCGCGGCATAGCTTCCGCGCATGCTCAAAGAATCGCACGCGATGGCCGGGCAGGACGCGCCGGCGCAGGCGCCTTCGAAGCGGAGTCGTGCCAGCAAGGCAGCGCGGGCACGCGCCGTCCTGGAACGGCCGCCTCAGTCGCAGGGCTGGAACACCACCGACGAGGAAGAGATCACGCTTCGCCGCTGGCGTGGGCGTACTGAGATCACGGCGCTGGAGTTGCTTGAGCCAAGGCAGCCGGTCTTTGGCACGTTTCGCGTCAAATCCGAGAGCGGCAGCAGCTATGAGGTCGAGATCCGCAGCCTCGATCAGCATACGAACTCGTGCGGCTGCGTCGATCATCGGGTCAATGGCCTGGGCACCTGCAAGCATGTCGAAGGGGTGCTCGCGGCCCTGCGCCAAAAGGATGCGAGGGCGTTCGAGGCGGCGGCCGCTGCAGGCAACCCAAGGGTGGAGATTTTCCTCGACCGGCGCGACACAGCGCGTCCGGCCATCCTTTTGCCCGCCTCCGGTGCAGCGACCAAGTCAGTACGCAATTGGCTCAATCCGTTCACCAACCGTGATGACGATCTCAATGCCGATCCAGGCAAGATCGCCGCCCTGTTGTCTGCGTGGCAATCTGCCCCCGCACAAATACGCCGCACCATCCGCGTTTCCCGCCATCTGAACCCATGGCTCGAACGGCAGCAACGCCAGCGGTCGCGCGTGAAAGCACGCGAAAAATTCATCGGTGAGGTCGAGCGCGGCAAGGCGAGTTTCGATCTCGTCAAGTTGCCGCTGTTGCCCTATCAGCGCGACGGCCTGCTGCATCTGGCCTTCGGTGAACGTGCGCTGCTGGCCGACGAGATGGGCCTGGGCAAGACAGTGCAGGCGATTGCCGCCTGCGAGCTGCTCGCCCGGCGCAAGGGCATCACGAAGGTGCTGGTGGTGTGCCCGGCTTCGCTCAAGGCGGAGTGGGAGGAGCAGATCGCGCAGTTCACCGGCCGTCCGGCAAAATCCATTTTCGGACCTCGCGCTCAGAGACTGTCCGCCTACCGCCAGCCTGTCTTCTTCAACATCGTCAACTATGAGCAGGTGCTGGTCGACTCCGAGGACATCAATCAGCTGCTTGCGCCCGATATCGTCATCCTCGACGAGGCCCAGCGCATCAAGAACTGGCAGACCAAGACCGCCCGGCACGTCAAGCAGTTGCGCTCGCCCTATGCGTTCGTTCTGACCGGCACGCCGCTCGAGAACCGCATCGACGAGCTTTATTCCATCGTCCAGTACCTCGATCCGGAGCTGTTCGGGCCGCTGTTCCGCTTCAACCGCGACTACTATCAGCTCGATGAGCGTGGCCGCCCGGTCGACTACAAGAACCTCGGCCAATTGCGCGACCGCGTCGCGCCGGTCATGTTGCGGCGGCGCAAGGCGGACGTGGAGCGCGAATTGCCCGGCCGCACGGTCACCAACTATTTCGTACCGATGGCTGCGGAGCAGCGGACCCGCTACGAGGACTACAAGGGCCAGGCAGCCCGTATCATCGCTATCGCGCAGCGCCGGCCGCTGCTGCCGAAGGAATTCGAGCGGCTACAGATGCTGCTCGCCTGCATGCGGATGATCTGCGACACGCCGGCCATACTCGATCCCACCTGCCGGGTCAGTCCGAAACTCGAGGAGCTGGAGCGCATCCTTGGCGATCTCCTGGAGGAGCCGGACCGCAAGGTGATCGTGTTCTCCGAGTGGGAGCGCATGCTGGAGATGGTGCGCGAACTGGCGGGCGAGATGGGGATCGAGGTCGCCTGGCACACCGGCTCGGTGCCGCAGCAGCAACGGCGCGCGCAGATCGTGCGTTTCAAGCAGGACCCCAAATGCCGGCTGTTCCTGTCGACCGACAGCGGCAGCGTCGGGCTCAATCTGCAGGTGGCGAGCGCGGTCGTGAATGTCGACCTGCCGTGGAACCCGGCCAAGCTCGAACAGCGGATTGCCCGGGCCTGGCGCAAGGGCCAGACGCGCGGCGTGACCGTGGTCAACCTCGTGTGCGAGGATTCGATCGAGCACGCGATGGTGCATCTGCTGGGCGCCAAGCAGGCCCTGGCTGATGGCGTGCTTGACGGCCAAGGCGATCTTGCCGCGCTCAAGATGCCCTCGGGGCGCGGCGCCATGGTCGAGCGCATGCAGGCGCTGATGCAGACAGCCGAAACGGTGAAGCCCACGGGCGCAGCTCCGGCCGCCGCGTCCGCCGAAGCGACGATCGCTGCTGATCTGCTGCAAAGCCACGGCGAGCGGGCACTGCTGATGGAGGCGCACCAGGGCGAGGATGGACGCGTCCGGGTTCTGGCGGTTCTCGATCTCGATCCACACGCACTCAAAGCCGAGGCGCGCAGACTCGCCGCCGCCGGCGACGGCGGTCCCTCGGTCGAGATCATTGACCGGGCGACTTGGCTCGCCCTGCGCCGGTTGCAGGCAAGCGGCATGATACAGATCACTGGTGGAACTCCCCGCGTGCTGCACCGCGCCTGCGGGCTGGGTGATACCGAGGCCGAGGCGTTGGATAACGCACTGAAGGCAAGGATGGCGGTCCTTCGCGAGCAAGCGGATCGCGCGCTGCGGATGGCCTGCGTGTTGGCCGCTGGCGGCTTCCCCGAGGAGGCGGGGCCGCAGCTGGCCAACGCGATCGGATTTGCAGCATCGGCAAGGCTCGCCGTACTTGGCGAGCTGTCGGCCGAGGCCGCCCCGGTCACGCCTGAACAGATAAGGGCCCTCGTCGGCCGCGCAAGTCTGCCCGTGCCGGCGCTGGCCATGATCGAAGAATTGGCGACCGTGGCAGGCAAGCCGTCGGCGCTCGATTTCGCGAGGCTGTTGAAGGCAACGGAAGAGGTCTTGTCCGCCAGCTTCGAGGATGCGCGCGCGGCAATTGCAGCCGTCAGCGAGCGAACCGGCTCTATGGCGGCATGATCATTTGCGCATCAGACCGGGCCGGCAGCGCGCTAAACTTTCATGCGTAACATTTGGTAGGAATAGGGCGGCAGGTTCACGCGCAACTCCGTTCCATCGACGGTGGCGCCTGTGCCGTTCTTGGGCGCGACATTGGTCTGATCCTTCAAGGTGTTTGCCGCGTCGAGCTGCTTGTGGGTCATGACCTTGTGCTCGATGACCGAGGCCCTGCCGAAGCCTTGCAGGCTGAATTCGGCCTCGATGCTCTCGGACCCGTGGCGGTTGATGGCAAAGAAGGCGAGCGTTCCAGCCGCCTCGTCATGGACGCCGGCAGCATCGACGTAGGGCACATTGTCTGCCACATCGGCATCGTACCCCGGCGATTTCACGACCAGATCAAGCGCTGAGCCGCGACCGTGGATTGAGGCGAAATAGTAGGGATAGTAGATGGTCTGCCGCCAGGCCGCGCCCTTGGGCTCGGTCATGATCGGGGCGATCACATTCACAAGCTGCGCGATGCAGGCGATGCGCACAATGTTGGAGCGGCGGATGAAGGTGTTGAGGATGCAGCCAACTTGCAGCACGTCCTCGAAGTTGTAGATGTCCTCCAGCAGCCGTGGCGCATGGGGCCAGCCCTTGTTGCCGCCGAGAATCTCCTTGTCCTGAGCATTGGAATGGTACCACACGTTCCACTCATCGAACGAGATCGACACTTTGCGCTTGGAGCGCTTGTTGGCTTTGACAAGGTTGATAGTGCCTTCGACGGTCTTGATGTAGGCATCGAGTTTGTGATTCAGCGCCAGGTAGTTGGCTGTGTTCTTGGCCCGATTGTTGAAATACATGTGCAGTGAAATGTGATTGACGGAATCATAGGTGTGTTCGAGAACCACGCGCTCCCATTCGGGATAGGTCCTCATATCGGAGTTGGATGATCCGCAGACCACCAGCTCCAGCGACTTATCGAAGGCGCGCAGCATGTTGGCGGTTTCACCTGCGAGGCGGCCATATTCGCCGGCGGTCTTGTGGCCCACTTGCCAGGGCCCGTCCAACTCGTTGCCCAGGCACCATAGCCTGACATCGAAGGGATCAGTGCGGCCGTTCTTCTTGCGCAGATCGCCCCAATAGCAGCCAGTGGGGCCATTGACATATTCGACAAAATCGCGCGCCTCATCGAGCCCGCGGGACCCGAGATTGATGGCGAGCATCATTTTAGTATCAACAGCTTCGCACCATTTGGCAAATTCGTGGATGCCGACGCGATTGCTCTCGGAGGTGTGCCAAGCAAGGTCGAGCCGGGTTGGCCGCTTCTCGACCGGACCGATGCCGTCCTCCCAATTGTAGGCCGAGACGAAGTTGCCACCAGGGTAGCGCACGCAAGGAATGTTCAGCTCTTTCACCAGCTTGATCACATCGCCGCGCATTCCGTTGTTGTCGGCGGTGGGATGGCCGGGCTCATGGATGCCGGTATAGATGGCGCGGCCGAGATGCTCCAGAAAGGCGCCGTAGATCCGATCATCAATTTTGGCGATCGTATAATCCTTGTTGGCGATGATCGTGGCCTTCACGCGCACCTCCCGCTGTGCCGGTTTCTGTGTCCGCATCTGATTTTTCGGTACGTAATCATCTGCCGCAGTTTTGCGTCAAGAGAAAACGCGAGGCGTCCAGCAGCGCGGCATCAGCGGCGCATGTTGAGCCGCAGCACGATGTCCTGGTCATAGTTGCCGAAGCCCCGGCCGAAGATATTGATGCCGCCGCGGTGGCGCGCCTCGTCCTTGACGCCAATGCGCAGGCGGATGGAATGGTGAACGCCGAGGTCGAGTTCCTTCAAGGAAACCGGCGATATCTTCATGCCATCGACGTAGGAGCCGTCCGTGGTGACGCGCCAGCTTTTGAGCTTGCCATACTGGCTGCCCTTCAGCTTCCACCAGGCCGGAGTATACACGCCGCGCTTGTCGCCAAAGTCGCCTGGCGAGGTCCAGGTGCCGATGTCGACACCGTTGATCGACACTGTGATGTCGGAGGGCCAATCGGCCGCCGTGCCGGGCACCTCTGACGATAGCTCCATGGAGAATTCCATCGAGTCCAGGCTGCGGTTGGCCAGTTTGGCATTGTTGGGAAACTGGTATTCGACAAAGCCGCGCGTGAACCAGATCAACCCCGCGCGCATCCGGTCCGGGTCGAGAAAGGTGTTGGGCACGTCGAGCAGGCCGATGATGCCCAGGGTCGAGCACAGCCCGCAGGGCGCCGACACCTCGCAGCTGGTGTAGAGCCCGAGCGGCATGGCCACTTCTATCATGTTGGCGTTGACGGGCGGTGCGTCCTCCTTGAACATCACCAGCACCTGATCGAAAGCGGTGTGGCAAATCTTCTGGTTGCCCTTGCGCGCGCGCTTCGTCTCGGTCCGGATCAACGCGGCGTCTTCCAGGATCTGGATGTTCGCGGACACTGTTGACTGTGGCAGGTCCAGCGCGGCGGCAATATCGTTGACGTTCATTGGCCCCCTTGCATGCAGCAGCTTGAGCACCTTGACGCGCGACGGCGAAGCGAAGGCGTGCAAAACCTCGTGACTTTCCTCTGGATCGACGACTAGAAAATTGCGGCTCATGCCAGGGAACGCTCCAAGTTTTCCGGGATAGCAGGCGTATGTATCAGAGTCTCCGGTTCGGTCAAACGAACCACCGTTGAGGGAGAAGAGCATGGAAACGCCGCAGAATGGGCAGACCGGCGGCAGACATGCCAGGACGCTCGACGGCCCCTGGCAGTTCCAGCACGCCAGTGATGGGGTCTGGCGCACGGCGGCCGTGCCGATGCCGTGGCAGGCGGAATTTGCGGATCTGCGCCACGAGTCCGGGCGCGCGCTCTACCGCAAGACCGTCGAACTGCCAGCCGATTGGGCAGGCCTGACCATGGTGCTGATGTTCGGCGCTGTCAGCTATATGGCCGAAGTAAGTGTCAACGGCCACGTCGCCGGATCGCACGAAGGTGGTTATCTGCCGTTCGAATGCGAGTTGCCGGCTGACATCCTTAGCGCCAGCAACACCGTCGAAGTCTCGGTATTGCTTCCCGATGGCAATGCCGCAGCCTCGCCTGAATTCCCGTTCGCCGAAATCCCGCACGGCAAACAGAGCTGGTACGGGCCGATTGGCGGCATATGGCAACCGGTGAGGCTGGAGGCGCGCCAGCGGCGGCATCTGCTCAACGCCCGCATCGAAGCGGTTCTGGCAACAGGGGTCATCAAGCTCACACTTCAGCTTTCCCATCAATCGGTTGGCGCGCCACTCACTATCACCGTGCTCGACCCTGCTGGCTCGGCAGTGGCGACGGCAACGTCAACTATTGTGGCGGCTGGCGAGAGCCATTCGCTTTCCGTTTCAAACGCCAGACCCTGGTCGCCAACCGCGCCAAACCTCTACAGTTTGCGCATTGACATTGGCGAGCCAGACTCGATGGATTCCACCACGCACACCTTCGGCTTCCGCCACTTCGAAACCCGCGGCGGGCGCTTCTATCTCAACGGGGAGCCGTTCTATCTGCGTGGCGCACTTGACCAGGACTACTATCCCGAGACCATCTGCACGCCGCCTTCCACAGCCTTTATCGAGGACCAATTCCGCAAGGCGCGCGAGCTCGGCCTCAACATGCTGCGCTGCCACATCAAAGTGCCGGACCCCCGCTACTACGAGGTCGCGGACCGCACGGGCATGTTGATCTGGACGGAGATCCCGAATGTCGCAACCTTCACGGCACAATCGGCGGAACGATTGCGGGACACCATGCTTGGCATCCTCAAACGCGACTTCAACCATCCCTCGATCGTCATCTGGACGATCATAAACGAAGACTGGGGCACACGCACCGTTGAAGACGCAAGCCACCGGCGATGGCTGAAGGAGACCTATGACTGGCTGAAGGCACTCGACCCCACCAGGCTGGTGGTCGACAATTCCGCCTGCCACAACAATTTCCACGTCAAGTCCGACATCAACGACTACCACTACTACCGCTCGGTGCCCGAACGGCGTGCCGAGTGGGACAAGCTGACGGAGGAATTCGCCGGCGCAGCTGGCTGGACGTTCAGCGCCCATGGCGACGCGGAGCGGCGCGGCGACGAGCCCTTGGTGGTGTCGGAATTCGGCGTCTGGGGCCTACCCGATCCTGCCAAAGTTGTTGATTCCAAAGGGCAAGAGCCCTGGTGGATGGAAACGGGAGCTGGCTGGGGCGACGGCGCTGCCTATCCCCATGGTGTGCAGAACCGGTTTGCGGCTTATCGACTTGGCGCGGTTTTCGGCAGTTTCGAGAATTTCATCGCCGCCGCGCAGTGGTATCAGTTCGCCAATCTCAAATACGAGATTGAGACCTTGCGCGCGCGCAGCCAAATCCAGGGCTATGTCATCACCGAGTTGACTGACGTACACTGGGAATCCAACGGCCTGCTGGACATGAACCGCAATCTCCGCGTGTTCCACGACAGGTTCGCCAGCATCAACGCCGATCTGGTCATCGTGCCCAAAATCGCGCGCTACTCGGGCGCCAGCGGCGATCAGTTCCAATTCTCCGTGGCGGTGGCAACGGGGGGTGTCTCGATTCCGGCGCGTGCGATACTCCATTGGGCGCTGAACGGCGGAGCATCGGGCGCGATTGAGGTTCCTCCGGCCGATAGTCTGTCAACAACAGATCTTGGCGAAGTCACCACAACCTTGCCGGAAGCTCCGGCAAACCGCATGGCTGAGCTGGAATTTCGGCTTAGTCACAACGGCCAGACCCTCTCGCGCAACAATGTTGAGATTGCGCTGTACGCCAGGCGCGCCATCGCCAATCTGCCCACAGTCGCGGCGGCGGACGATGTGATTGCCGCCTTCGCGCGCGGACTGGGCTATCGAGTGGCCGCACCCGGCGCCGCTGACATCCAAGTCGTGCGCGCACTCGGCAAGGCTGACATCGCCGCGCTCCAGGCCGGCGCACGCTACCTTGTGCTCGCTGATGGCAGCGCCAGGACGCACGGCAATCTGCGGCTCGATGCGCCGGCCCGCGAGCAGCCGTTCATGCCCATAGTTGACGGCATTGCCGGCAATCTGCCGGGCCCAAAGAGCCAGTTGCCCAACATCACGCTCACTGCCCGCCATGGCACGATGTGGCGGGGCGACTGGATCGCCAGCTTCTCCTGGATCCGCAGGGATGGTCCGTTTGCATCTCTTCCGGGCGGCCCGTTGCTCGATCTGTCGTTTGATCGGGTCGTGCCCAATCATGTGCTTGGCGGCTTTGAGCCATGGGAGTATGGCGGCCCGGTGCAGGCTGGCCTGGTGGTGGGGTGGGTGCACAAGGCGGCCGCGACGATAGCAACGCGACGGGTCGGGAGTGGCGGCCTGACGGCCACCACATTCCGCTTGTTGAGCGATCCGCCCGGCTCTGATTCCGTCGCCTCCGCCCTGTTCGATGCGCTGACCGCCCAGACCCGGGTAATGGTTACCGGAGGTCCGGCATAGGTCCGCAACCGGGGTGTTGTGGACCTGTTTTTGACCTCCAGAATTGTCGTATTCCGTCGTGCATGACCCTGCATTTTCCTTGTTAGAATCTCCATCCACCCAGGTCTTTCATTGTATGACACTGGTTGTCTCCACTCCGGTCGATCGGTACATTTCCGCATGAATATCCGACCTTCCGGTACGTATCGCTTGATGTGTTGACAGCCGGAGTCGGTTTGATAGGCTCGGCCAGCGACGTCTGGACTCGGAATTCGATCTGGCCGGACTGCCAACGCCAACAGCCTGGCCCTCAATCCAATCGTGGCGAATCGGGCCCCGGCCAAACGGGAGCCCTGTACAGGGAGACTCCCATGCTAGGCAGGCTATTGAGCGCGGCTATTCTGTCCACGGCGTTGTTCGCCGCTTCGGCGCAGGCCAAGGAAACCGTCGTCTGGTGGGACTTCCTCGGCGGCGGCGACGGCGTGCGGATGAAGCAGCTGATCGGCGACTTCAACAAGGAGATGGACGGCAAGATCGAGATTCAGCCGACCACGCTGGAATGGGGCGTGCCGTTCTACACCAAGGTGCAGACGTCCGCCGCCGTCGGCGCCGGGCCGGACATGATGACCTACCATCTGTCGCGCCTGCCGCTTGGCGTCACCACCGGCGCGCTGAGCGAGATCACGCCCGATGACCTTGCCAGCGTCGGCCTCAAGGCTTCGGACTATGCCGATGCCAACTTCAAGGCCGGGCAGGTCGGCGGCAAGCAATATGCCGTACCCTTCGATATGCACGCGGTGATCCTCTACTACAACAAGGACATGCTGGCCAAGGCCGGCCTGATCGGCGATGACGGCCTGCCCAAAGGTCTCGATGGCATCGACAATTTCAGCGCCGCGCTCAAAAAGCTGCAAGGCGCGGGCGCGCAATACGGCGTGTCCATCCATTCGGCGGCCGGCGACAGCATGTGGCGCATCTTCTATTCGCTGCTCGGCCAGCAGGATGGCGTGTTCCTCAAGGACGGCAAATTCCTCGACGGCGACAATCTCGACAAGGCGGTCAAGGCCACCGATGTGATCCGCAACTGGGTCAAGGACGGCTACGCGCCGGCAACGACGGAGTATCCGGCCTCGATCGCGCTGTTCACCGGCGGCAAGGCGGCCATGCACATCAATGGCGTGTGGGAAGTGCCGACGATGACCGACCTCAAGGCCAAGGGCAAACTGTTCGAGTGGGGCGCCATCCAGTTGCCGACCTTCTTTGCCCATCCCGCAACCTGGGCCGACAGCCATGCCTTCGCCATCCCCAACAATGCCGGCAAGGCCATGACGCCGGAAAAGAAGAAGGCCGTGCTGACGATCATCGCCTGGATGAACAAGCACTCGACCTTCTGGGCAACGGCCGGCCACTTGCCTGCCTACAATGCCGCCCGGATGAGCGACGAATTCAAGAAGATGCAGCCGAACGCCACCTATTCGAAGCTGGCCGAGCACGCCTTTTTCGATCCGAGTTCCGTGCTGGCGGGCGTCGCCTCGCCGGTCTACGAGTCCGCCGGCAACTTCCTGATGCCGGCCATCAACGGCGAGAAGGAGTCCAGGGACGCCATGGCAGGAATGCGCGATGACCTGCAAGGCCAAGTGAAGTAGGGTTCCGCCAAGCGGTGTGGTCGTTTTATCCCCTCTCCCCCTTCTTTAGGGGGAGAGGGTTAGGGTGAGGGGCGGCCCAAACGCGCGGCTGCCCCTCACCCCAACCCTCTCCCCTTAGCGTGAAGGACGCGAAGGGGAGAGGGAGGTCGTCTTGGGCTTGGGAGGTCAGCAGAAGATAACAGCGCTGATCCTGGTCGGCCCGTTTGTTCTCGTCTACGCGCTTCTGTTTGTCTACCCGACGGTCAACATGGTGGTGATGACCTTCACCGACTCGCCGCTGATCGGCTGGGGCAAGTGGGTCGGGTTTCAGAACTACATCAAGCTCGCGTCGGACAGGCTGTTCTCAACCGCCGTCTGGAACACGCTCTACTTCGTCGTCCTCAGCGTTTTCCCCTCGACGCTGCTTGGGCTGATCATCGCCCTCGGCGTCAACCGGCTGACGGGCTACTGGCAGAGCGCCGTGCTCGCCGCATTCTTCATTCCCTACATCCTGCCGGTGTCGGTCGTGTTCCGGATCTGGCAATGGGCGCTGGACGGTGAGTTCGGAATCTACGAGCCGCTGTTCCGCGGCTTTTTCAGCAGCAACATGTCGATCTACCGTTTCATCCCGGCCTTCATGCCGGTGGTTGCGGCCGTCACGGTCTGGTGGCTGGTCGGCTTCAACGTGCTGCTGTTCATCGCGGGCCTGCGCAATATTTCCAGCGAAATCTATGAGGCCGCCGAGCTCGACGGGGCGACCCGCTGGCAGATGTTCACCCGCATCACCTGGCCGCTGATCTGGCCTGTGACGGTGCTGGTCGCCACCATCCAGCTCATCCTGCAACTGAAGATTTTCGATCAGATCTACCTGTTCGCGAACGGCGGCAGGACAGAGGCAACCATCAGCCTGGTGCAGCTGATCTACCGCTCGGCGTTTTTCAAGAACCAGGGCGGCTATGGCGCCACCGTGGCGCTGGTGCTGTTCGTGCTGATCGTGGTGGTGTCGGTGCTGCAATATCAGCTTCTTCGCGTCAGGGGCAGCCGATGAGCGTGGCGGACGCGGCCGATGTTGCCGTTGCAACGGCGGTCCGGGCGGAGACGGGCCGGGGGTCCTTGAGGCCGGTGGATGGAACCGGCTTCGTGCTGACGCTGTTGACGGTGCTGGGAGCGCTGTTCTGGATCTTCCCGATCTACTGGGCGCTGGTCACCTCCTTCAAGCCCGAGGAGGACGTGGTGCAGCCCGGCATCAAGCTGTGGCCGGAGCACTTCACCTTCGAGAACTACAGCTTCGTGCTGCTCAACACCAAGATCGGCCTGTGGTATCTCAACTCCCTGGTCACTTCGGGCGCGGTGACCATCCTTGTCATGCTGATGAGCGCGATGGCCGGCTACGCCATATCGCAGCTCGAATTTCCGGGACGCAGGCTGCTGTGGTGGTTGATTCTCGCCAGCTTCATGGTTCCCATCCCGGCGCTGATCGTCAATCATTTCGTGCTGATGAGCCAGTTCGGCCTCATCAACACCTGGGCTGGGGTGATCCTGCCGCAACTGATCGCGCCGGTGACGGTGATGATCTACAAGCAGTTTTTCGACAGCGTGCCCAAGGACTTCCGTGAAGCCGCGATCATCGACGGCGCAACCGAGTTGCAACTCTTGTGGCGGCTCTACCTGCCAATGAACAAGGGCATCACCACGGCGCTGGCGATCATCACCTTCATCGCCGCGTGGAACAACTTCCTCTGGCCGTTTCTGGTCGCGACCTCGGAGCCGATGATGAACATCACCGTCGGCATCACCCAGGTGACCGACGCCTTCGGTGTCAAATACGCGCGCTGGCTGGCCACCGCCGCGCTGGCCGCGCTGCCGGTCGCCGCACTCTATCTCATCTTCCAGCGCCGGGTCACTCAGGCCATCATGCTGACGGCAGGCATCAAGGGATAGATAACGGCATGGCCTCGGTTGACCTCAAATCCGTGACCAAGCGCTTCGGGGCAACCGAGGTGATCCATGGCGTCGATCTTTCCGTCGCCGACGGATCGTTCTGCGCGCTGCTCGGCCCCTCCGGCTGCGGAAAATCGACGCTGCTGCGGATGATCGCGGGCCTCGAACCTGTCACTTCCGGCACAGTGCTGATTGATGGCGCCGACGTCACCCTGGTGCCTCCCGCCAAGCGGCGCATCGCCATGGTGTTCCAATCCTACGCGCTCTACCCGCATCTGACTGTGCGCGGCAATATCTGCTTTTCCATGTCGCTGGCGGGCGAGCCCAAGGCCAGGCAGAATGAGCGCGCGGACCGGGTCGCCAGGATGTTGCAGCTCGGGCCGCTGATGGACCGCCGCCCAGCCCAGCTCTCGGGCGGTCAGCGCCAGCGGGTCGCCATCGGCCGCGCGCTGGTGCGCGACCCGCAGGTGTTCCTGTTCGATGAGCCCCTTTCCAATCTTGACGCACAGCTGCGCGTGGCCATGCGGCTGGAACTCGCCAACCTGCACAACACGCTGAAAACCACCATGATTTACGTGACCCACGACCAGGTGGAGGCGATGACGCTCGCCGGCAAGATCGTGGTGCTGGACAGGGGGCGGGTCGCGCAAGTTGGCTCGCCGCTGGAGCTTTACAACACGCCCGCCAACAAGTTCGTCGCCGCCTTCATCGGCTCGCCTGCCATGAATTTCCTGCCCGCATCCATCCGGTCCGGCAACGGCGCTTCACTCGAAGCGGCGATTGCGGGCGACAGATCGCTGACGGTCGCCAGACGGAACGGAACGGCGCTGGCCGGTCCCGGCAATTGCGAGATCGGCGTGCGGCCCGAGCACATCCAGCTCGTCGATCCAGGTGCGCCCAATGCGATCATCAGCGGCACGGCCTCGGTGGTCGAGCGGCTGGGCAATACGACTTACGTGTACGTCGATACCCCATCCGGCCGCATCATAGTCGAGGCGGGCGGCGCCTCGCCAATCGCGACGGGGGCCAACGTCGGATTGTCCGTAGACGCCTCCCAGGCTCACGCATTCGGGGCGGACGGGGCGGCGCTTTAGGCAACCAGAACGAAACCGGCGCTGACCGGCTCACAACAGGAGGAACGCATGGCATTGAAGTTCAAGATTCTGGCGAGCGCGGCGCTTGCCGCCGGATTGCTGGCGGCGCCCACGGCCTCGCAAGCCAGCGAACTCAGCATGTGGGTGCGCGCCAGCGGCGCCAACGCCGCCACGCATCTGGTCGACCTTTGGAACACAGGCCACCCCGACAAGATCAAGCTGACCGTCATCCCGGACAACCAGGTCGTCTCGAAGCTGGCGATCAGCGTCCAGTCCGGCGACGTGCCCGATCTCATCTCCTTTGACCTCATCTATATGCCCGATTTCATGCGCGCCGGCCTGCTGACCGACGTCACCGATCAGCTGAAAGGCGACCCGAACTTCGCCAAGGTCGCGCCCGCCTTCACCAACCTCGCAACGTATAAGGATCGCATCTACGGCACCGGCTTCACCCCGGACGTCTCGATCCTGGTCTACAACAAGGAGCTGTTCAAGAAGGCCGGTCTCAATCCCGACAAGGCCCCCACCAGCTTGCAGGAGGTGCATGAGGATGCCAAGAAGATCCGCGCGCTCGGCGGCGACATCTACGGCTTCTACATGTCGGGCGCCTGCCCCGGCTGCAACATCTTCGACATTTCGCCGATGATGGTGGCGTCCGGCGCCAAGATGCTGCCCGCAAGCAGCGCCGACGAGCCGCTGTCG
>Ga0209069_10001014_pt1 | contig 13950 bp, 15 predicted proteins | sample Str013_2_FD_187202 | JGI IMG/M metagenome (GOLD analysis project Ga0209069, IMG submission 187202) | Freshwater sediment microbial communities in response to fracking from Pennsylvania, USA - Straight Creek_MetaG_SC_2013 (SPAdes) (version 2) | ecosystem: Environmental > Aquatic > Freshwater >...
CCCGATGAGGAAACCACCGACTGGAGAGCCGTATGCGGGAAAACCGCCCGTCCGGTTCGGAGGGCGGGGTCGGCAAAAGCCGATTCCGACCCCTATCAACGCTGGGAGACATGGGAATCTTATATATGGGTCAGAACAGTAGAAACGTTTATCAAGGCACGCAGCGCACAAGATTGTCGGGCGCGCGCGTCCAGGTCATGGTCTCACCCAGCGCCTTCACCCCGAGATAGCCGTGCACTTGCAGCGACTTGCCCTCCTTTGGGGTCAGCTCGACCGAATAGCTCTTGCCTTCCTCCGGGTCATACACCCAGCCGCCGTCCCATGCGCCTTTTTCTGCCGGGCTGCCCTCGCCGATGATCTGCAGGCCGCAGATCGGCCGGCTGCGCTTGCTCATATCGGGATTGTTCTGGTCCGTCAGCATCTTGCCGTTCGGTTGCTTGGGATCCTTCAGCCACACGATGGTGCCGCACACCCCGCTGCTGCAGCGTTTGATCTCGATGCCGGCGCGTCCCTCGTCATCGATCCACACACCGCTCACGGCGGCGGCGGGGTCGGACTGAGCCGATGCCGATGGCGGCAGTGCGGCGGCAGCCAGCAGCGTGGCAATAAATATGCGGCGCAGATACGAAACGGACGTCATGAGCGTTTGGTCCCCCAGTTTCGCGGCTTGCCGATGACGGCATTGAAAGCCGCGACGATGCGATTCAGCACGGCTCATGTGGGTTTACTCCGCCGCCTCGGCCGAGCGGTGCTTCGCCGCTTGGCCGCGCCGCACGAAATAGATATTGCGGGCGTAGACCAGCACGCCGAACTGGCCGACCACGAGCACCGGGTCGAGCCGGTAGAAGCCATACGCCATCACCAGCAAGCCGCCGAAGAAACTGAAATACCAGAAGGCATCCGGCACGGTCGAGGCGCGCTTCTTCTCGCTCGCCAGCCATTGCACGATCCAGCGCCCAGAGAACATCGCCTGGCCGAGCAGCCCGACGCCGAGCCATGCCAAGTCCGTCGGCGATTGCGCCGCCCACCACTGCGCAAGCTTGCTCATGCGACGCTCCATCCCCCGTGACGACGCGACCAATGACTCAGGCGGATTTCTTCGGCCCATCGCTACGCCGGCCGAGGCGTCCGGACAGGTCGGCAACGCCACGCGCCGCGCCGGCATCCTCCACGATCGTCGGCACCCTCGTGCGGCGCCTGAGCCAGCTGACCCCGACGAGATCGTAGATACCGATCAGCGCTCGGTTGAGATTGTTGTACTTGGATACCCCGCGCAGGCGCGCCCGGTCGTTGACCGGCTCATACGCCACCTCGTGGCCATAGCTCTGGAACAGCGCCGGCAGATAACGATGGATGCCGGAAAAGAACGGCAGGCGCAGGAAAGCCTCACGCCAGAACACCTTGATGCCGCAGCCGGTGTCCGGGCAGTCGTCCTTGAGCACCCGATCGCGGATCCAGTTCGCGGCCTTGGAGGCGAAGCGCTTGCCGCCATCGGCTTTCCGTTCGATGCGGATGCCGCCCACGAGCGCGGCTCCGGAGCTTCCGGGCGGCGCCAGCTTTGCCAGCAGCTTGGCGATATCGGCGGGATCGTTCTGCGCATCCCCATCCATGGTCGCGATTACGCCGTTGGTGGCGGCCAGGATGCCGGTCCGCAGCGCCGCGCTCTGGCCTGCGCGTTCGCCATGCCGCAGGTAACGCAGTCCCGGGCACTCGGCGAACAGCGCCTTCACCTCATCACGGGTGCTGTCGCTGCTGCCGTCGTCGACCACGATGACCTCGGACAGCATCTCGGCCGGCACCTTGCGATAGGTCTCTTTCACCAGCTGGCCAATATTGCCGGCTTCATTGAACACGGGGATGACCACCGAAACGCGCATCTGCTTCCTCTGCCGCCGATCGATGCCATAGGCTGTCGCGGGATTGGCGTCAACATTTTGAGTCGATGGCTGAATCCTTCTCAGAAGGGCGTGACGTTGGCCGTAGAGACGATGAATGGAATTGCCTGAATTCAGGCGCAATCATCACCCTTCCGTGACGCTCGGCGACCGGTTAAACCAGCGGCAGCCTCAGCCTCATATCCCAGGATCGCACAGAGACAATGCCGATATCCCATGCTCGTGACCACACCGGGGCGGCGACGTCCCGGCGCACGACGCTGCTCTCGGCCTTGACCGGGATCTTCGCGCTGCGGCTGCTTGCGCTTTATCTCAATCGCACCGACCTGTTCGTGGACGAGGCGCAGTATTGGAGCTGGAGCCTCACGCCGGCGTTCGGCTACTACTCCAAGCCGCCGCTGATCGGCTGGCTGATCGCAGGCGCGCGTTGGATCGGCGGCGACAGCGAATTCTGCATCCGTTTTCCCTCGCTCATTTGTCACATGATGACGGCGGCGCTGATCTATCCCATCGGCAAGCGCCTCTACGGCGAGACGACCGGTTTCTGGTCGGCCGTGGTCTATGCGACCCTGCCGGGGGTTTCGGTTTCCGCCGGCGTGATCTCGACCGATGCCCCGCTGTTGACCTGCTGGGCACTGGCGCTGCTGGCGTTCATCGAGCTGCTGGAGGCGCCCTCATGGCCAGCAGCCGCGGTCCTGGGCCTCGCCCTCGGGATCGGTCTCAACGCCAAATACGCGATGGCATATTTCATCCTCGGCATCGCCGTGTTCCTGATCGTCGCGCCCTCGCGGCGCACTGCATTGCGCGATTCGCGGCTGTGGGCGGCGCTGGCGATCGGCTTTCTGCTGATCGTGCCGAACCTCGTATGGAATGCCACCACTGGGTTCGTCACTTTCGCTCACACCGCCGAGAAATCGCACTGGGGTCGGGTGCCGCTGCACCCGCTCGAGGCCGTGCAGTTCGTGCTGTTCCAGTTCGGTGTGTTTGGACCGCTGTTTTTTGCCGCCCTGCTGAGCTTCCTCTGGCGCAAACGCCGGAGCTACCGCGCATTGGCCGAGGCAGACCGGTTGCTGCTCGCGTTCACCCTGCCGGTGCTGATCATCATTCTGCTGCAGGCCCTGTTGTTCCATGCCCAGGCCAACTGGACCGCCGTGTCCTATGTCTCGGCGACCGTGCTGGTCACCTCGGTGCTGCTGCGCGAGCGCGCCAACCGCTGGTTTCGTGCCGGGCTCGGTCTCAACATCGCTATCGCGGTACTGATCGGCATGGCGACCTGGCAGGCGGGGAACTTCGCGCTGCCTTGGATCGGCGATCCGCTCGCCCGCAGCCTCGGCAACCGCGAGCTGGCGGCCGAGGTCCGGGCCGAGCTCGCGGCAGCAACAGCCGCCGCCCAACCGTTCCGTGCCATCGCCAGCGATGAGCGCAAGGTCACCGCGGCGCTGCTCTACTATCTGCGGGATGCCGACTTGCCGATCCGCGCCTGGCGACGGGGAGGACGGCCGCGCGATGAGTTCGAGTTGAGCCGGCCGTTCGTTCCGGGTACCCCCGAGCCGGTGCTCATGGTATCGACCAAGGATCGTCTGTTCGGCGTGCGCGAGCATTTCCGCGAGGTGGTCGCGCTCAGGACCCGCCAGACGGCCGCAGGACGCTTCGAAAGCCACCCACTCCACCTTTATCGCCTCTCCGGCTACGCCCCATGATCGAGGATGCCCGACACATGCCATCGCGCCACCTGTTGCGGCAGCCGGACCAGGCCGAGGAAAGCCAGACATCGCAGGCGCGCTTCCGTCGCCGGTTTCTAGTCGCGACGATGGTGGTCGCCGTCGTCGCCGCGGTGGTCTTCCTGGCCTATCCCGGTATTGATTTATGGGCGGCCCGCCACTTCTATCTGCCGGGCTCAGGGTTCCATTGGAGCCGCACCGCCATCAGCGATTGGACCCGCAACGGCTTCCGCCTGGCGTACGGCGCCACGATCGCGACCGCGGTGCTTGGGCTGGTCGCATCCGTATATGCCTGGCGCCGTCCGCTCGGGCTCGACTTTGCGAGAAGCCTGTATCTGCTCGCTTGCCTGGCTGTCGGCCCCGGCCTTATCGCCAATCTCATCCTCAAGGATCACTGGGGCCGCGCGCGTCCGGTGCAGGTGACTGAATTCGGCGGCAAGGCGCGGTTCACCCAGCCATTGGTCCCAGCGAGCGAGTGCCCAAGGAACTGCGCCTTCGTCAGCGGCGAGGCGTCCAACCTTTATGCCATGTTCTTTGCACCGGCATTCCTGTTCCCGGCATGGCGGGCCGCGCTGCTGGCCGCCGGTGTCGTGGGTGGGCTCGCCGCAGGGCTGATGCGGATGGCGCAGGGCGGACATTTCCTGTCGGATGTGATCTTTGCCGGAGTTTTCATGGCTGTGACCGCCATCATGCTCCATTGGCTGATGTTCAGTGTCCGGCCGAACTGGTTCGCCGAAGGGGGCCCGCTGCATACCCGGCTGCTCGCGCTCGTGCAGCGCAGGGCAGCTTAGTTGCTCCGCACACACACTCAGCCTTGTTCCTTTGCATGTCCAATGCAATATGAAGCTCGAGCTATATGAAGCTTGAGCTCTCCCAATAGGTTGCAAAGGACACCGCCATGCCCCTCACCCTGTCGCTCGCCAGCAAAACTGCCGTCGTGACCGGCTCGACCTCCGGCATCGGCCTGGCCATCGCCTGTGCCATGGCCGAGGCCGGTGCCAATGTTGTCGTCAACGGGCTCGGCACCGATGACGAGATCAAGCGGGCGGTCGAGCAGATCTCACGCGCCAAGACCAAAGTCGCCTACAACGGCGCCAATATGCTGAAACCGGCCGAGATCGCCGATCTGATCAACAAGACCGAGAAGGATTTCGGCAGCGTCGATATACTGGTGAACAACGCCGGCATCCAGCACGTTGCCCCGATCGAGGAGTTCCCGATCGAGAAGTGGGATCAGATCATCGCCATCAATCTGTCGGCCTCGTTCCATGCCATCCGCGCCGCGGTCCCCGGCATGAAAAAGCGCAATTGGGGGCGCATCATCAACATCGGCTCGGCACACTCGCTCGCTGCCTCGCCGTTCAAATCGGCCTACGTTGCGGCCAAGCATGGCCTCGCCGGGCTCACCAAGACCGTCGCGCTGGAACTGGCCGAGCATGGCACCACCGCCAACTGCATCTGCCCCGGCTTCGTGCTGACCCCGCTGGTCGCCAAGCAGATCCCCGACCTCGCCAAATCCAACAACATCTCCGAGGAAGCGGCCAAGAACCAGATCCTCGCCAAGCAGCCGACCAAACAGTTCGTCAAGGCCGAGGAAATTGCCGCGTTGGCCGTGTTCCTCGCCTCCGAGCCGGCGGCCAGCATCACCGGCTCGATGTACTCGATCGATGGCGGGTGGATGGCGGAATAGGACCGCGTGGCGATCAATGCTGATGCCCGGCGGCGGGCGCTTGCACGCTCGCGGCGGCGTCATCGGGAGGCGCGGTCATGCTGACGACCGCATTCACGGCAAGCACCCCCGCGGTCTGGAAAGTGAGCTTGAGCGGCAGCGTTTCGCCGGCCTTGAGCGGCCGTTTCAGTCCGAGCACCATCAGGTGCAAACCGCCGGGATTGAACTCGGCGGACTGTCCCGGGGCGATGGCTACGTCGTCGACCCTCCGCATCCGTGCAATATCGCCATCCATGACGTGCATGTGGATCTCGATCGCGCTGGCAAGCTCGGATTGTGCCGCAACCAGCCGATCCGGCTTGCTGCCGCTGTTGCGGAGCGTCACATAGCCTGCGGTCGTCGCGCTGGCACCGATCGTCGGCCGCGCCCAGGCCCGCGATACGGTTATCGCCGCATCTTCGGCCCGTAGTGGGGTCATCTCAAGCCATGCCAGTATCGGCACGATCAATAATCCGAAACGCATCACCCCTGGCATCCGCCACCGCAAGCAGCCCTTGAGCCGATCCAGGAGCATGCGCCGACCTTCCATTTATGCAACCCGCAGCAGCTTCGCTTGCCGGCTATGGCTTCAGCGGCGGCCCTTTGCCATCGCCCGAGGCAAGCCGCGCGTTCGCCTTCTTGAAGAGGTCGGTCTCGTTCAGCCAGGCGGAGCCGACAAAAGCGGCAGCTGCGAGAGTCAGGAGTGTCGCGAGGACAATCTCCCGTGACCACAGCTTGATGCGATTGCGGTACATTCCCGTCTCCGGCGTCGTGAACACTCCGCCGATACAAGGAGCGTTCGCGCTGCGTCGCCAGTGGACAGAAAGCCGCGCGACAGATAATTCCAACGCCGGTTCAACGATTTGTCTGCTTTTGCGGGGTTCGCTTGGGGACCCTGCGGCAACGCGTCCCGGCAGCAGTTTGGTCTCGACGGCCGCGGTACGAAAGCTCAGAAGCCACGGATCAGATTGCCGAGCAGCAAGACGATGTAAGCGGCCGCCAGCGCCGGATAGCCGCTCGCCCCGATCACGGGCACGTTGATGCCGAGCGAAGCCGCCAGCGCCGCCAGGGCCAGCACCACCGAAATCAGAAACATCAATATGCCTGGTGCTTTCAGCCGCATGTCATCCCCCCATCAAAGTTGCCGACCGGCCCCTGCGGACGACCCTCAAGCACGGCGCTTGCCGCCGGGTCCCGTTGCCCGAACCGATGCCGCAGGACGCGCCCGGCGCGGGGTCAGCAGACGTTTAAACATCAGCAGCAGAATCAATGCAAGCACACCCAGCGCAGCCACCGAAGCGGGATGCACTTCCGCGATCAAAATCGGGCTCACCCGCCCTTGCGCCATCAGCTCGAAATCCTGCTTGAGCCCTTCCAGATCGATCGGTCCCGCGTCGGCTCGCAGCGCCACACCGACCGCCGCGGCCTGGTCCTGGCTGCGCAGCAGCGCGTCGCGCACGTAGGATTTGGTGAGCCACTTCATCTTACGCGGATCGGCGGCCACGGCGTTCATCACGCGCTGTGCCGCGCCGCGTTCCAGCCCGGTCTGGAACACCGCCAGCGAGGCAAGCTCTCCTGTATCGAACGTGCGCGCCAGGCTCCGCAACGCGCCGGTCTCCACCTCGCTCAGTACCTCACGGTCCGCAGCCTTGAGGCTGGCAAGCCGCAGGATCGCGATCCGATCCTCCACCGCCAGCAGCTTGCCAAGGCTCGCTTTAGTGAAGTCTGCGGGCGCAGCCTTACGATAAATCTCAAGGTCTTTGACCTTTTCGATATCGCGTCCCGCCACCGCCTGCCAGCCGAATGCGGTCTCGAGCGAGCGGGTCTCGCGCGCGATCTCGAAGGCGGCGGCCGGCATCAGCGCGACCGCGCTATGCAAGGTGCCGTCCGAGAGACGTTTCAGCACCCCCGCCTCGCCTTCGTTCGCCAGCACCAGCGCGACCGTCTCGTCGAGCCGCGGCATCTGATCGGCCTTGACCGTATCCAGGAACGCCTTGAAGCGGGGCTGCTGCTCGGCAAGATCCAGCACCTTGGCGTGCGCATTGCGGAATTGCCGCCAGACCTCGACCACCCGGTCCGCCGTCTTGGCCGCGATATCCTTGATGTTCTCGCCGATCTGCTCAGATATCGCCGACGCAACCTGCTCCTGCACCGTATCCTTGGTCGCCCTCGACTTCATTTCGCTGGCAATGGTGGGCAGCACGCCGTTCCGCAAGTCCCATACGTCCTTGGCGATCAGGATGGCGCCGATGCCGCCGGCAATCATGCCGACGAGGCGGCTCAGTACCGCGCCGACCACCCGCTGTCCGACCCGCTCGGCCATCCGCGCCAGCTGGTTGCGGACCAGGATCACCACCGCTCCGGCAATGCCCTTGCTGTTCTCCAGCACCATGCGGCCGGTTGAAATCTCGGCCGCCGCCTTGTTGGGATCGACCATGAACTCCCGCCGCGCGTCCTCCCCGACGCTGCCGGCAACGACGCTGCCGTAACGGGGACCGAGGAACGCGCGCACGCACTCCATCGCCGGCTCGGCCGCATCGGAGGTGGCCAGCTCGATGCGTTTGCCGATGTCCTTGCTGGCATCGTTGGCGAGTCCTTCCAGCGCCTTCTTGAAGCCATCCGACCGGAACACGCGTTCCGATAGGGTGGTGGCCATCGCCTTGGCTTTTTCCTGGTTGAAGATCGTGCCGCTGCGCTCGAGGATCGAGGTCTCATTGGTGACCGCTTCGACCGCCTCGTCGACCTGCTTGTCGACCAGCGCATCCATACCCGTCCGCCGCCAGCTGTCGCCGATCAGCGCCCGGTAATCGAGATCCTTGAGCCCCTTGGCCAGCGCGGCTAGGGTCAGGGTCTCGACCGCTTTGCGAAACCCCTCCTCGTTCTGAACGGTGCATGCCTCATACTGCGTCTTGTCAAGCGCGAGCGCGGGCCGCACCGGGGCCACGGCGGGGGTGACCATGGCGGTGATGGTCAACACTGTGACGAAGCGGCGGCTGGATCGGATCACGTCGGGACGGGGCTCGCCTTGAGGGACGGGAATTTTTTCGGCACGCGGCCAGCAGAGTATATCCGGAAGATTGGGGGAGAACAGTGGCGGTACAAGTGGAGATAGTGGCGGTGGCTCCTCTCCCTGCGCATTGACCGTCCTGCGTCTGCATTGAAATGAGGCGCCAAGATCGATCGATTTCGCCACCATGACGGCAACTCCGCGGCAAGGGGACGCGGCAGTGTTGTCGACGTCAGCCGGGGAGAGAAGGGGCTATGAATTTCGTGCTGCTGGCCATGCTCGGCTACGTGATCGCGCAATTTATTATCGGCGCCGCCGTCTCCCGCCGCATGACGAGCGAGACGGACTACATTCTCGCTGGCCGCAGCCTCGGCACCGGTCTGGTGGTATTCTCGGTTTTTGCGACTTTTTTCGGCGCCGAGGCCATCGTCGCGTCTGCCGCCGCGGTCTATGAAAAAGGCCTTGCCGGCGCCGCCACCGACCCGTTCGGCTATTCGGGGGCGCTCGTCATCGTCGGCTTCGTGTTCGCCGGCCGGCTCTGGCGGCGTAGGCTGACCACATTCGCGGATCTGTTCCGCCAGCGATATTCGCCAGGTGTCGAGCGGCTGGTGGTCGTCATGCTGCTGCCGGGCTCGATTTTCTGGGCCGCCGCTCAGATCCGCGCGTTCGGCCAGGTCATGAGCGCCAATTCCGGCATGGGCCTGGCCACCGCGATCACGCTGGCCGCGGTGCTGGTCGCGGCGTATTCGGTGGTCGGCGGTCTGCTCGCCGATGCCGTCACCGACGTCATCCAGGGCACCGCGGTCGTCATCGGGTTGGTGCTGCTCGGCGCCATCGTCGCAACTGCGGTCGGGGGCGTCGGCACCGGGCTTGCGGAGGTGCCGGCTGAACGTCTGCGCACCTTCGCCGGCTCGGATGGGACCCCGCTCGAAAAGCTGGAGCGCCTCGCCATCGCCATTTGCGGCACCGTGGTCGCGGTCGAGCTGATCTCACGGCTGCTGGGCGCGCGCAGTGCCGAGGTGGCCGCAGCCGGCACCATGCTCGGCGGCGTTCTCTACCTTGCCGTCGGGCTCATTCCCGTATTCCTCGGCTTGGTCGGGCCGCGCCTCATCCCGGGTCTCGCCGAGAGTGAACAGATCGTGCCGCGGCTTGCTGAGCTCTATATGCCGAAGGCGCTGTTCGTCCTGTTCATCGGCGCGCACATATCGGCGATTCTATCGACGGTGCATTCGGCCCTGCACGCGCCATCCGCGCAGGTCTCCCACAATATCGTGGTGCGGCTGGCGCCCGGCATCGGTGAACGCGGCAAACTCTGGTCGGTGCGGCTGACCGTGATGGGGCTCAGTCTGGTGGCTTTCCTGCTGGCGCTGTCCTCCCAGCACATCCGCGATCTGGTCGACACCGCATCCGCGTTCGGCAGCGCCGGGGTGTTCGTCGTTACGGTATTTGCCTTGTTCACCCGGTTTGGCGGCGAGCGCAGTGCCTATGTCGCCATGCTCGCGGGAATGCTGGTATGGGCCGTCGGAACCCGGCTGCATTGGGCGACACCCTACCTGGCCGCATTGCTGGCGGCGCTGATCGGCTACGTTGCCGTTGCCCTGGGTGAGCCCCGCGCCACCGGGATCGCCGCAGGCGTTGCCGCGTCTCCGGCCGGCGATCGCGAATAGTTTTCGCGGCTAGGCGTTGTCATTGATCGGTGTCATTCGCCCGCCGCGACCGCTTCGCGATGTTGAGGTGCAATGCGCGACCGTGCGATCATCGAGTGAAATCTCAATAGCGACGGGAACCAATCATCAGAATCGCGCGTGTTTTTTGCCCTTTTCTCGCCATAGCGAGCGTCTCTTGTGCGCTTGGAACCCAGCTGCAGATATTAGAAAACTGAGTGAATTCAATGTTTAAAAGGTCCGTATGCATAGCGTTTGTGGCAGCTGTCAGCGTTGCCGGCGCCTCACTCATGAGTTATGCGCAGGATCGCCGGGAGGCGCGCGCGGGCGCGCTCAATGACAGCTCCGAGCGCGCGCGCATGAACGAATGGACGGTCGGCCTCGCCGCCGGCCTTCCCGACGGCGGCTTCGTGCGGTTTGCCAGCGAGATGGCGCGGACCATGGAGGACGGCGACAAGATGCGCCTGATCCCGATGGTCACGCGCGGCGCAACCTCCAACATCGCCGATCTGTTGTATCTGCGCGGCGTCGATATCGCCATCACCTATGCCGATGCGTTCGACTTCTATCGCACCAAGCCCGGCACGAGGAACATCGATGACCGGGTCCGCTACATCATGCAGTTCTTCGTCTCGGACATTCACATCTACGCCCGCAAGGAGTTCAAATCGCTGAGCGATCTGAAGGGCAAGAAGGTGGCGGTGGGAACGCCCGCGGTCGCCGCTGCGCTGACCGGGCCGCTGATTTTCGAGCGCCTGGGCATTCCGATTGAAACCGTGCCGGTTGGTGGTCCGATCGCGCTTGAAAAGCTGCGCAAGGGCGAAATCTCGGCTATGGTGTACGTCGCGGCCAAGCCGTCCGAGCTGTTCGCCGGCATGAAGGCCGATCCGGCTTTGCACTTCCTGCCAGTGCCCTTCAGCGAGAAGTTCGAGGACTATTATTATCCCTCGAGACTGAGCACCGGCGATTATCCGGGCATGCTGACCCAGGAGAGCGAGGTGGAAACCATCGCCGTTCCCTCGGTGCTGGCTGCCTACAACTGGCAGCGCAGCACCGAGCGCGCCCGCCGCGTCGACCGCTTCGTCGATTACCTGTTTCAGAACTTCGACAAGCTGAAAAAGCCGCCATTCCACCCTAAATGGAAAGAGATCAACCTGGCCGCCAAAGTGCCAAGCTGGAAACGCTATCCCCATGCCGAGGTCGCGCTCGAACGGCTGAAGGCAAGTCTCGCAGCCAGTCAATCGCCGACCAGAACCGCCGAACCCCAAACCGCTCAGGCTCAAAAGCAGCGTTTCGACACGTATCTGACCAATCGCAGCATCCTGCCGAAGTCCGACGCCGAGCGTGACCAGCTGTACAAGGGATTCCAGGAGTGGAGCCGCAAGCAGGCGAACTGATCTGATGCCATTGAGGAAACAAAATCGGTTGCTGGCAAGGCGAGCCACCTCTCCTGTGGCGGGGCGTGGCGTCGCGTCCGCGAGCGGTCGTCTTTCTCGGGCGGCATGCGCGGTGCTGCTGGCGGCAATAATTCCCGGGGGATCGTCTGCTGAGACACTAACCCAGCTCATGGTCACGCCGTCGCTGTCGGCGGAAGCCGGCCAGTCGGTCAATCTGCCGGTACGCGTCGAGCCGGCCGAGGGCATTGTTCCCTCGAGCTACGTTGTCGTCCGCGGCCTGCCACAGGGTGCCACCCTCAACCGTGGCTATAGCATCGACCTCGGCGTATGGGTGATCAACGTGCGGGCGTTGGAAAAGGTCGAATTACAGCTGCCGCGCAACGAGGTGGGGCGCCTGCTGATCAGTTTCGATCTTGTCACCAGCGATGGAACAGTCAGCTCGCAGGGCTCGCTGGCGCTGACCATCGTACCGGTTGCGGCGGCTGGCATGACGCGGCCTGAAACGCCTCGTTCCGTTCTCCCGCCGGTTCCGGCCGAGTCACCTCAGATTTCACGTCCCCTGGCCGCACCACCACAAATAGCGGTTCCGCAACCCCCTCCGTCGGTGACCGCTTCCCAGCCGGAGGCCGTCAAACCCACACCTGCTGTGCCGGCGCCCGCCACGTTGCCCCTCGGAAGGTACGGCGCTGCACCAAATCCCAACGCCGGCCTCAAAGAGCTGCAGCGGGGCCGCGATCTGCTGAAGGGGGGCGATATTCGCGCCGCGAGGTTATTTTTCCGGCGCGCCGCCGAAGCGGGCAACCCCGACGCCGCGCTGGTGCTTGGCTCTACCTACGACCCCAACACCATGCGCGGGTTGGGTGTGATCGGCATGGACCCGGATGCCAATGAAGCCCGCAAATGGTACGAGGAGGCCGAGCGGCTCGGCCTGCCGCAGGCCCGCTCGATGATCAGCGCGTTGCCGACAGATCGCAATTAGCTGACGGCTTGGTTTTTTGGCTCAACTGAGATCGATCTCGCCCTCGACCACGTGATTGAGACTGGTGCCCGCGGCGGTCAGCACCATTTTCACCTTGAGTCTGCCGCCAGCGCCTTGCTTGCTCTCCCGCACGATGCGCTCGATCTCGCGTTGCGAGGTCACGCCGACATGTTTCAGGAACTTGCGCAGCGAGATATTGAATTTATCGTCATCCATCGCTCGCCTCCAGTTTATGCAGGACCGGCGCGGGCCGGGTCAGAGCCGGACGTTGCCTTTTTCAGTATAGACCGTGCTCGATGAAAAATCGAGCGCGCGGAAACCCAATACCATTACCGCGGTCAGGGCGACCAGCAGCAAAAGGCTGAGGAGGAAGGCTTTCACGGGATCATGCTCCGATGCGCGTGTTGTGCAGGTCTGCCGCAATCATTCGGCCGGCGCCGGACGGGGTGGCGCAGTTCCCGAGCTGCTGCCATCCTGCGATCGCAAGGCTTGCTCGGCCCAGATGCTGTGATGCTCCTTGGCCCAATTCACGTCGACCTCGCCGGTGCCCATCGCACTGAACGCGCCCTCCATGCCGATGGTCCCGATATAGATATGGGCGAGGATCACACAGGACATCGCCAGCGCCAGGATGGCATGCCACAGCGTCGCGTATTGCATCTCCTCGACCGGCGTCAGCGCCGTTGGCAGGCCGGGGTTGTAATGCGCGAGCTGCGCCATCCAGTTTATCGCGCCGAACGTCTTCGCGAACAAACCGAACTGGAACGGAAACAGGAGCGACAGTCCTGACACCAACAGGGACACACCGCACAGCATCACCAGCCAGAAGATCACCTTCTGGCCGAAATTGAATTTCTTGGCCGCCGGATGCACGCCCTTGACCAGGATGCCGCCGCCCTTGGCGATCCACACGATGTCGGTCACATCCAGGAAATTGTGCCGCACCCATCTGACGAAGCTGATCAACAGCCCCACCGCGAACGCCAGGGCGACATGGTTGTGCAGCCATTTACCCCACATCGTGACATCGGCGAACAGCGCCTCTCCCAGCAACGGCCGCACCACATATCTGCCGTACAGCACGTTGAGCCCGGACAACGCCAGGATGATGAACGAGGTCGCCATCAGCCAGTGGCCGACTCGCTCGATGGTATCGAACCGCACCAGGTGGAAGCCGCTGAACCCGTGCTCGACGCGCACCTTGCCGCGCACCAGATAGAAGCCAATCAGCAGTGCCAGCATGCCGGCGAGGGCATAGGCGCCGTAACGCGACAGCGGCCCGTTGCGTGTGTTGCGCCAGATCTCTCCGCCCGATTGCACCAGCGTGCCGGCCTTCTTGTCCGGGATCGAGACCTGGCCCTGCAAACCCTTGCGGACGTTCCGCCACATCTCGGGATCGTAGTGTCCTGGCCGCGGCTCGCCTGTCGACGGCGCTATCGTCCCCGGCTGCGCGGGAGTTACCGCGTTGGCCGGCGGGCGTACGTTGGAATTGGGATCTCCCTGCGCGCGGACCTGGTTTCCCGTCACCGAGAGTACAAAAATCCAGGCGATTCCCAGTGCAAGCAGCGCAATCAGGCGC
>Ga0209069_10001015_pt1 | contig 13945 bp, 10 predicted proteins | sample Str013_2_FD_187202 | JGI IMG/M metagenome (GOLD analysis project Ga0209069, IMG submission 187202) | Freshwater sediment microbial communities in response to fracking from Pennsylvania, USA - Straight Creek_MetaG_SC_2013 (SPAdes) (version 2) | ecosystem: Environmental > Aquatic > Freshwater >...
GGCTCATGCAGCAGCGCCGAATGCGCGCGCAACAAGGCGGAGAGCCGCTCGCTATGGCGATGCGCAGCGTCGGCGCGCCGCTGGCGGGCATGCAGCTGCACGAGTTCGAATTGCGCGGCAAATTGCATCCTGAGGATGCCCCTGGCTTCGCCGGTTGCCTGCAGTGAGTCCAGCAGGCTCAGGGCCTGATCCTGCCGACCATCAAACTCGGCCAGCTGCGCCAGGGTTCGATAGGCGAGCATCAACGCTTCCGGAAGCCCGTAGTGCTCCAACGTCTCCATGCGACCGGCGAGCAGTGGCCGCACCTCCTCGACCCGATCGCTTTCCCAGCAGGCGTGGGCGAGGACAGCGGCGAGCATGCAGGTGACAGGGATGTATCGGCCCATCTGCTCTTCGCACCTGGCGAGCGCAGGTCGCAGCACATCCAGTGCCATTGCATAGCGACCCTCCCAGCAGTAACTGAGCCCGATGCCATAGGCGGCATAACCAAAGGAGACGGGGGAGTAGGCCTCGTTTGGCGCATTGTCCGGAACCATGTTCCAGAATCGGCGCGCCTGCTCGGGCTGTCCGTCGTAGAGTGCCTGCAGACCACGCCCCACATAGTAGACCCCGACGTCGGCGGGCTGCGCTTGCGCGGGCGGCTCGCTCCAGGCGCTGACCAGGTCACTGAGTTTCTCCAGCCGATCCGAGAAACCCGCCACCGATGCGCCGATCAGCGTGGCTTCGAACCGCTGCGCCACGGACAAACCGGGCTGGGCCAGTATCAGTTCGATCAACTCCCTGGCCTCGGCGTTCCGGTCGCTCGTCGCGAGCGACCATGCGGCCGGAGCCCACAGTCCCGGATGCTGCCGGATCTCCATCGGTGAGAGCCGCTGGTACCAGGCAAATATTGTGGCGCCCCGACCCTGGATCGTCATCTGCTGCGAATGGCGCTCCACCAGATCGAGCGCCTCGTCGGCGTCGCCCGCGAGCAGCGATTGCTCGGCCGCGGACTCATAGAGCCCGTAGCTTGCATACCATGTCGAGGCCTTGCGTGCGATCTCACTGCGCAGCGCCAGTGGCAGTTGGCCCCAGCGTTCGCGCAGGGCTTCGCGCGCTAGCGGATGCATCCGCACCCAATCTCCCTCTTCGGCGCGCGTCATCAGCGGCGTGTCGTCGCACAGCCGCGCGAGTTCGTGCACCAGCGCATCGGATCCCAGCACAGCCGCGCACAGGCCTGGGTGGATGGTTTCGAATGCCGAGAGCCGAACCAGCATGTCAATCGTCTCGGCAGGCTGGCGCTCAATGACGGCGTCGAGGAAATAGCGGCGGATATCCGCGCTCGCAGCGGTCAGCATCGATGGCAACTCGCGGCCGCGGTGCAGCGCGACCGCGGCGAGTCGTATGCCAAGCGGCCAGCCCTCCGCCAGTTCATGCAGCCGGACGGCCGTGTCCGGAGGGCAGGGCTTGCCCATCACGGTGGAGAGGACGGCCAGGGTTTCCGAGACTGTGAAGCGCAGGTCGGATGCCAGCGCTCGTGCGGCAGGGGCGATGTTCAGCGTGCCGCCGGCCCTCAGCGCCGCGGTCGGCCGGGCCGCCAGCGCGACATGCACATTGGCGGGGAGGTTGCCCAGCATGTATTCAAGCACCTGGCTGCGCGCGGAAGTGGGCAGCAGATCAACATCGTCCAGGAAGAGCCAGACCTCTTTGGCCAATTCGGCCAGCTCGCCCAGCAGGCCCGTCATCGTTTCCTGCGGATCGTTGCTGCGCGCAATCCACTGCATGAAGGGCTCGTTGAACGAACGCTTTCCGCAGACGGCCTGTGCTGCCTGAGCCAGACCGCGCACGAGACGCAGCGGATCATCGCGCCCGTCCGCCGTGAACCAGACGGTCACAGCGCCGCGCGTGAGGGCTTCCCGGCGCCAGCTCGCCAGCTGTGAAGTCTTGCCGAAGCCGGTCGGCGCCAGTACGGGTACCACCTGTGCTCCGGCGCGCAGCAGTTGGTCGAGCCTTAGCCGTTCCCGCTCCAGAAAGCCCGGGCCCACTTTCGGCGCGGTCGACTTCAACAACAGCGCCGGATCTTTGGTTGGCGTGGTCAATCCTCGCTCCACAAGGTGCGCAAGTCAGCCAGCAGGGCCTTGCGTCGGGTGGCGGGAATTCTTTCGAGCAGTTCCTTCTCATGAGTGATCACCGCCCGCATGGCCTTGGCGGCAATGCGGGCGCCGCTGCTGGTCAGCACCAGTCCATACGAGCGACCGTTAATCGGTTGACGTTCGACGATCTCTCGATCAGCAAGTCGCGACACCAGTGGCGCCATGTTGGCACTGGCGATGTCGAGCATCTTGCCAATTTCGCTCTGGGTGATATTCGGGTTGGCATCGACCACCATCAGTACGGTGGCCTCCGTCGGGCGCAAGTCCAGGGCGGCAAACCGGCGCGCCAGCTTGGCCATGTTGACTGCCGAAGCACGCCGCAGGGAATACCCCGGGTAGTTTTCCAGCGGATCCTTGGGCATAGCGAGAGTCTCGATACCTCAGATTGCTGAGTGCGCTTAGATTGCTATATATTATAGCGTTCTTAGCGCAGTGCTCCAATCGGCCCAGGGAATGCTATGAAATCCGGGCGAATCAACACCATTAAATTTCAACTGGCCACGCCGCGCCGCACCAATGAAGTCCGGACTGTGAACGCATGAGTCCAATGGCCCGCTTGCCCTATGCGCCGGAGCTCTGGCTGCGCAACTACAGAGCGGGCCACAGCGCGCATCTCGATGCGCCGCCTATGAGCGCGCTGGACCTGTTCGACGCGGCCAGGCGCCAGGACGAAGACCGGCGGGCGTTGGTCTATTTTGACCGCTCCATCAGCTACCGCCAGCTGGATGAGATGAGTGACGCTCTTGCTGCGTTTCTAGTCGAGCATGGTTTTGTCGCCGGCAACCGGCTGGCCGTCTACCTGCAGAACATGCCCCAGTTCGTCATCGCCGTGCTGGCGGCCTGGAAGCTCGGCGGCGTCGTGGTGCCGATCAGCCCGATGAACCAGGAGCGCGAGGTCAACACCATTCTGGTGGACTGCCAGCCGCACACCCTGATCTGCCTCGACCACCTGTACGACGACATCATCTCGCGCGACGAGCAGGTGCGGCGGCAGGGGATCCTGGTGATTGCAACTTCCGCTCATGATCTGCAGGGCAGGAACGATCGGCGCATCCTGCCCGATGCAGCCTTGTCGCGGCGCAAGCGCGCGTGCATCGACCTCTCCCAAATTCTTGAGGCGCATCGGACGCTCGCGACCCGCGCGCGAGTCCAACCTGACGATCTGGCCTTTCTGGTCTACACGTCCGGCACGACCGGGGTTCCAAAGGCAGCGTTGATCACGCACAGCAATGTCTCCGTCAACGCCCGCAGCATTGCAGCCTGGTACGACTTCCCGCCCCAAGGGGGTCCGGTGTTGGCCATTGCGCCGCTGTTTCACGTGACCGGGCTGGTCGGCCATATGGCGCTCGCCTGGGCCTTGTCGGCGCCACTGATCCTCATGTATCGCTTTGAAGCCGCCGTCGTCATCGATGCCATCCACGACAATCGACCGGCATTCACAGTCGGTGCCATTACGGCCTACAACGCACTGATTCACCATCCGGCCGCCACGGCGGATCTGTTCGACAGTTTTCACGTCCTGGTTTCCGGCGGCGCTGCCATTCCGCCGTCCGTCGTAGAGGAAATCCGGGCCAAGACCAGCCGCTATGTTCATAACGGCTATGGCCTGACCGAGACCAGTGCGGGTGTGATTTGCGTACCGTTCGGCGCAACGGCTCCTGTTGACCCCGTCAGCGGTGCACTGTCCATTGGAGTGCCGACCTTCGATGTGCACGCGTGGATCTCGGACGATGCCGGAGAGCCGGTGCCCATTGGTCAGATCGGAGAAATAGTCATCAGCGGCCCCACCGTCGCCCGCGGCTATTGGAATCGACCTGAAGAATCGAATGCCAGCATGCGACCCGATGGCTTCCGCACCGGCGACATTGGTATCGTCGATACGGACGGCTGGTTTTACCTGGTCGATCGCAAGAAAGACATGATCAACTGTTCAGGCTACAAGGTCTGGCCGCGCGAGGTTGAAGACGTGCTCGTGAGTCACCCGGCAGTCTACGAGGCGGCCGTGATCGGAATTCCCGATACCTACAGGATTGAAAGCGTCTGCGCCATCATCAGTCTGCATCCCGGCGTTCCCTTCGATCTTGAAAATCTCAAGGCGTGGTGTCGCGAACGCATGGCTGCTTACAAGCGTCCGCGCGAATTTATCATTCTGGATGCCTTGCCGAAGACGGCTACTGGCAAGGTGCTGAAACGCGAGCTCAGAATGCTGGTTGCCAGTCGGCCGAAAGATCAGGAATAGAAGTCCGGGATTGTCCCTGAAGACCGACCGTCGCCGGCAGTGTGGGTATCAACCAGCCTGCCGGCGACGCTCCGCGCACCTATTTCGCGGGGACATCCTGGGCCGCCTTTTCGATGAGCGCGGCTACGGCTGCGGGTTGTGACACATAGACGGCATGGCTCCCTTTCACCTCGACGACCTGTGAACCCGCCCGCTTGGACATGAATGCCTGCGCCGGTGGGGGAATCATCTTGTCGTCGGTCGCCACGAGGTACCAGCTGGGCTTGGTCTTCCAGGCCGGAGTGCTCACGGCACCGCCGAGCGCGCCCACGCCCCAGGGCACCTGCGAATTTGCCATGAACTCCGCTTTGCCCTTCTCGACATCCGCGGCAAAGCTCTCCGCAAACTTAACCTTGTCGAGGAACAGGTAGCCGTCCTGCGGCGGAAGGATCGGGGGCACGGGAGCGCCCGGTACCGGATTCGCGATCAGGGTCGATACCGATTCGCCGGCGTCCGGAGCAAAGGCGGCGATATACACCAATCCGGCCACCTTGGGGTCATTGCCGGCTTCGGTGATCACTACACCGCCGTAGGAGTGGCCCACGAGAATGACGGGCTGTGTCTGCTCATTGATGACGTGCCTGGTGGCCGCCACATCGTCGGCCAATGTGGTGGTCGGATTCTGGACGATGCTGACCTGGTACCCATCCTTCTTGAGGATCTTGTACACATCTTCCCAGCCGGAGCCGTCCACAAATCCGCCGTGAACGAGAACGATGGCCTTCAGGGCCGTAGTTGCGACATTGATCATGTGATTCTCCTTTTCAAGCCGTTTGGGTTGCGATGAGCCGACTGCCGTCCAGTCGCTGAAGCTCTGGGGAGAAGCCTATGCCCGCACGCTATGCACCTGAAGTTCATATTCATTGATAACTCATGATATTCTCTCACCAATGGAATTCACCTCCAGGCAGCTCCGGGCCTTTCGCCTCGTGGCGCAGCATCGCAACTTTGCGCGCGCGGCCGAGGCGCTGTTCATCACGCCATCAGGGCTCAGCGTCCTGATACGTGAGCTTGAGAGTCATCTGGGCTTCCGGCTGTTCAACCGCACGACGCGTCATGTGGAACTCACGCCCTACGGAGACGAGTTCCTGGCGGTAATTCGGCCAACCCTCGAGACACTGGATGCGGCGATCGCACAAATCGGGCGCACCGCCAAGGGCGGCGGCCAGACAATTTCACTCGGAACGACGCCGCTGGTCGCCGCGAACGTTCTGCCGCCGGCGATACGGGAGTTCCGGCGTCATCGTCCGGACCTGCGCATTCAGTTGTTCGATGCGGACCTCCCCACGTTGATGCAGATGGTGGAGGCCGGTAAGCTCGACATGGCCATAGGCATTTTCAAGGGTGCAGCAGGAGTACGTCGGGTACCGTTCTTTCGGTTTTCGCTGATGGCGATTCGTGCCGGGCAGAGTGATGCCGCAGCGCGCACAACCACGACGTGGTCGGCGCTCCAGGGCCAAACCTTGATTTCGCTATCTCCCACGCATCCGCATCAGCAGCTCATCGACAGGCAGTTGGCGAAAGCGGGTGTGCGGTATCAAGCCGGCGCGGTCGTCAACCTGCTGGATACACAGATTGCGTTGGTCGAGGCGGAAGAGGGGGTTGCGATTATTCCGTCGTTTGGTCTGCCGGCGTGTCGCGATAGAAAAGTAGTCATGACCAAACTGATCAATCCAGTCGTGCACCTCGAGTTTCACCAGATCAGCGACCGTGGCAAGAAGCTGCCGCCGGGCGCCGACGAATTTGCGGCCTTCCTGAAGAGCTACATCGCCCGGTGGGCAGGCCAGGCCGGTGTGCTGTAGCCGTCGCACCGTCGCAGATGCATGGGTCTTCGCCTATTCAAACTTTTCGGACGGATAGTGGATGGCTTCCCGAAGCGGAACCCGAATCTCCCTGCGCTTACCCATGAACGCGCTATTTGATCGAGCACCGCTGGTTGGCAGTTGTGGTTGATGAATGAGCCCGGGTGAAACACCCTGACACCGCCTGGCTCAGCGCTCAGGCGACGTAGGCGCCCGTTGCCCGCGGGGCCAACGCCTCACCTATCTTGGTAACAGGGACTTTTAACTACTTTGTTACCCGCAAAGTTACCCAGATGGGCCCTGGGCTGTGGTGACACCGGGTGGGACGACCGGCCTGAAAATATCCCAATCCCCACGCGTACTTAGAAAACTGGTACTGTGCGCGCCCTAAAAAGCAGGGACTCGAAGAGTCTCTTTTTTACTGGAAGTTTTGTTTGTACGTTATTGATTATAATATAGTTTTAGTGGTGCCCAGGAGAGGGCCACAGCTAGGCTGAAATCAGCAAGCGAATCATATGCTTACTGGTATGGTCGGAAATGTTACCCGCGTTCCTACCCATGACTCGTCGCGCTGCTTTTTGGTGTCAGCGCGTTCCAAGTGGCTCCAACGTTAAGTTTTCATCGGCCTCACTGCATCATGCAGTTTCAGGTGGTTCCATCGCAGAGCACCCGGTTTCAGCGCGCCCTGAGCCAGCCAATGCCCAATAACCTACAATCGGCCAATGGCGATTCGCAAGGTTCAGCAGCCCAGATGCATTGTCATTGCCGGTCCGAATGGCGCGGGCAAGACGACCTTCGCGCGGGAGTTTCTGCCCCATAGCCGAAAGGTCTTCAACTTCGTGAATGCCGATCTGATCGCCGCCGGATTGTCACCACTGCGGCCACCCTTGGCGGCCCGCGCCGCCGGGCGCTTGGTTCTTGCCGAGTTGCGCCGGTTGGCAGTGGAGCGCGCTGACTTCGGCTTCGAGAGCACTTTGAGCGGCAGGGGCTATATCGAGCATCTGCGTCACTGGAAAAGTACCGGGTATCATATTGAGATTATTTTTTTGCAACTCTCGTCGCCTTCCCTGGCGCTCAAGCGCATTGCCGCACGTGTCGCGCAGGGTGGCCATACCGTGCCACGCGCGGATGTACTGCGCCGCTATATCCGCGGATCGGCCAATTTTGAACACCTGTATCGGCACCTGGCTGACAGTTGGGAGTTGTACGACAATTCCGGTACGAAACCCGTCTTGCTCAAGAGGTCTTCATGAAAGCTGTGCGACGTTCAAAATCATTGCCTTTGACGACAGCTGCGGGAAAGGCGTTGGTTCGCGCTGGCAAAGTCGCTCGCAAGACTGCACGCATGTACGGTACGGCGGTCTACGTCGAGAAGAACGGCAAGATCGTCGCCGAAAAACCCTAGCCTCAGAGTGGCTCAGTGCCGTTGACGGCCATTTCCGGCCACCTAAGCGCGTCAAATAGCGATTCGGTGGCCGAGGTCCGGCTAGTTCCTCGACTCTGCTTCTATGAGCACTTTTAGCTTACGTCGAGCTCGAACCGCCGCGACGTCCACCGACAGCAGAACCGGCTCCAGGTCCCAGAAATCCTGATCCCCAATCTGGGTTTGCTGCCTTTCAAGCATAGGCTTGTCCTCAATGGAGAACGCGTGCGTGATGGCGCCGCGCAGATGTTCTGTGAATGCTATGTCCCCGGTAAGGTAGGGGCGGGTGCTGCAATAGAAATAATGAGTGGATCCTTGGTTCTCCGGGGTCATATTGTGAAGCGTAAGAGCAGTGCCGTGCGAGGTACGCGGCGTGCCCGACGGTGCGGCAAAGGTTGACAGCGTCATTACGGCAGGGGCGACCCAGCGCACCTGGATCCAAATATCGCCGCGTTGTGGTGAAGGAATCAACCCCTGAAAAGCCCTCGGCGGAACGCAATCTCGCGCATCCCAATCGACCACCACGTGCTCGCCGTCCACGCTGGTTGAAGTCTTGGCGCTCGTCATCATTCCGCCAAGACTGGTTGGATGCAGATAATCCGCGTGACTGAGGTCCAGTATATTGTCGGAAAGCAACTCGTAGTTCGCCCGGGTAGGAAGATAACCCGCGATGCGCGCGGTTTCCGGGGTTGCATCAATGTACGACAAATCGGGTATGCGAGAGGCGTCGGCGTCTTCGCTCCTGCCAAGCCATATCCATAGCGCAGTATGGCGTTCAACGACTGGAAAGCTCGCTACCTTCATGGCGCTGGAGATTCCGCCGTGAGGGTTGTGAACGCAGCGCCCCGATCCATCGAATGTCAGGCCGTGGTATCCGCAGGTGACACTCCCATTCTTGATGATGCCAGCAGATAGCGGCGCAAAGCGATGCGGACAACGATCAAGCAGCGCCGCAATGCCGCCTTTGCCGTCGCGCCAGAACAGTAGCGGGATTTCGGCAATGGTACGAGCCAGCGGCACATCCTGTGTCAGCTCGCTGCTCCATCCGGCTTGGTACCAGCAGTTCCTCAGGTAGCGCACTGCTCTAACCTGCGCTCGGATCCTGGAGTTCACTATCGGAACTTTGGAGATTCAGTTCGGCGCGAATCTGCACGGCAAGCCGACGTCGGACGTGAATTGCACCGGCATCGGCCAGGCAGCTGAGTTCACGCCGTGTGGAAGCGAACTGCGGTACGTTCACCTCTATGGCTTCAATGGCCTCAAGATCCTGCGGCTGGATAAGCGCTCCCATGGCCAGGTTGGCGGCACTCAGGGCTTGATCCTTCACGCGGAAGTTGCGCGCCGTCATGACAAAGTAGTGCACTGAGGTGGGCGATTCCGGTGTGATGCCGTGCAGGAAATTCGTAGTGCCCAGGGGTTGAACCTTCGCGGCGGGTACAGAAGCTGACGCGCGAATCGCGCCGCCGGTGCGAATGAGGTTGGGTCCGAAGTATTCGGCGTCGAAATGGTGATCCACAGGCCCGGAATACTCGGGGAACAGAAACTGCATATGGGGGTTGCTGGGCAGTTGCCGTCCGATGCGCTCGATGTTGTAGCTCGCTGGCGTGTCGGAGATTTGCGGTGGTATTCGAACGACCGCACCCCCGCCAGGAATGGTCGTCGCATGAATAAAACTGATGTGGCTGAGGTCGAGCAGATTGTCGATCAGCAGCTGATATCGGCCGCGAATGGTAACGGGCGGGTGATATTCGACGGCCCAGTCGCTGGAACCCGGACCCATGGATTCCAGGTTCGGTAAACGCGCCGGATCTGCACTTCCTTCCGCTCCGCTCCATATCCATAAGAGTCCGCCGCGCTCCATGACCGGGTAGCGTCGAATAGCAAAATTCGGTGGCACCGAATCTTGGGAGGGAATGCGGATGCAGCGGCCGGTCTTGTCGTAGGTGAACCCGTGGTAGCCGCACTGCACGGTGTCGCCAACCAGGCAACCCTTGGCCATAGGAAAAAGTCGGTGTGGACACAAGCCAGCGAGCGCGACCGCTTCGCCTGCCTCGGTCCGGTAGAACACCGCCGGCCGTCCCAGGATTGTCCGACTCGCCAGGGTTCTGCCGATCTCCGAGCTATAGGCGGCAATCCACCACTGGTTGAACGGGTAGGGTTGCGGCACATTGAGCGGATACAGGTCGGTGGCGCTGTCCACAATACCTCTGAAAGTCTGGCACCTCAGGCGAGGCCTCCATACCTTACTATTTGTTTGGTCATGTGACAAACTATGAAAATGATGCACTGTCGAGCACATCGTGCCTAAACATGTAACAAAGACCGCCCCACAGCGAGGGGGTCCGCGGCCGGCCGGTGTCGCACGTCGGCGCGCGATACTCGATGCGGCACTCACTGTATTCGCCGACCGCGGTTTTGACGGGGCGAGCACCCGGGCGATTGCGGCCGCCGCAGGGGTTGAACAGGGTCACCTCGCGTATTACTTCGAAACTAAGGAGCTGCTATGGCGCGAGGTCATCAGGACCCATACCGCCGAGATTGATGAGTTGCTGGAAGTCGGTCTCCGGAATGCGGATCTTCGCAAGTCCGCATCCCTCGCCAGGAATCTGCTGCCCCGTTTCCTGGCTCAGATCGCCGAGAACGGCCGATTGACCCGTCTCATGCTGCAGGAGTTTTCCGTTGCTTCTCCGCGGCATGATTGGGTTGTTCGTGAGGTGGGTCGCCCAATCTGGAGGCGGTTGGAGCCGCTGTTCGGGGCACTGCACGCACAAGGCATTACAGCCGGAGCATTACCGACCTTCAGCTACTACATGATGGTCGGCGCGGCGCTCGTGTTCTTCGGATCAAGGCGGGAAGTGCAGGCCATTGCTGGTATTGATCCCGTCGCGAGAGAAAACGCTAGGGCCTTTGTTGATTACCTGATCGAATCCGCATTTCATGGGAAGGCGCGGATTCGGCGCCGCTCCATTCGGACAGCAGCCGATTTCAGTAATCGAATCAATCGCTTGCCGATATGGCGCGAATAGGTACCCGCGGTCGTACCCATGACTCATCGAGGCGCATTGCGGTGTCAGAGGGTTCCATGCCGCTGCAAAATTAAGTCTTCGTACGCGGACTGATTCAATTCACTTCACGTCGTATCAATGCAGCCCATGCCGTTTCAGAGGGGTTCGGCGCAGCGCTATCAAAATGCTGAAGTCCAGAAACTGGTATTAACCAGTTAGCTCTGACAATCAGGTCATATTGTCTCAGTCGTAACGGCAAGGTACAACAAGGTCAACATCTCCTGGCCAATTGGCAAAAGTGACGCCAGCTATGAAGAGCCGCACTCAAATCGTTATTGTCGGTGCAGGGCCGTCTGGCCTGTTGCTGGGTCAGCTTTTGCACCGAGCGGGCATTGCCAACATTGTGCTGGAACTTCGCAGCAGCGACTACGTCCTGGGCCGGATAAGGGCCGGGGTGATCGAAGCCGGTACGGCGGAACTGCTCGACGAGTGCGGGAGTGGGGCGCGCATGCGGCGCGACGGATTGTCGCACCAGGGATTTGAATTGTGCTTCGGCGGCGCGCGCCACCGGATTGATCTGCACCGGCTCGCCGGAAGAAATGTGCTGGTCTATGGGCAGACGGAAATCACGCGCGATCTCATGGAGTCGCGTGCGGCCAGCGGTGGCGAGACCATTTATGAGGCACAGCAGGTTCGCCTCGAGGCGATTGAATCGCAGCGTCCGGTCGTTCACTACGTAAAGGACGGCAAGACCGCTGCGATTGAATGCGAATTCATCGCGGGCTGCGACGGCTTCCATGGCGTAAGCCGCAAGAGCATTCCCGAAACCGTGATTCGCAATTACGAGCGGGTCTATCCCTTTGGCTGGCTGGGTATCCTCGTCGACCAGCCACCGGTGTCCGATGAGCTGGTGTATGCAAATCACGAGCGCGGTTTTGCGCTGTGCTCGATGCGTTCTTCCACACGCAGTCGCCTGTATGTGCAATGCCGACTTGATGATCACGTCGAGGACTGGCCCGATGAGCGATTCTACGGTGAGCTGCGTTTGCGCCTGGACGCCGAGGCCGTGCGACACCTGGGCAGCGGACCATCCATAGAAAAGAGTATCGCTCCCTTGCGCAGTTTCGTGGCCGAACCCATGCGCTTTGGCAACCTGTTTCTCGCCGGTGACGCGGCGCATATTGTGCCGCCGACGGGCGCCAAGGGGCTCAATCTTGCGGCCAGCGACGTGTACTACCTGTGGCAGGCACTCAGTGAGTTCTATACCCAAGGCTCGCGCCAGGGCATCGAGGCTTATTCAGCGCGCGCACTGCAACGGGTGTGGAGGGCGGAGCGCTTTTCGTGGTGGATGACCTCAGTGCTGCATCGCTTTCCGGAAGGCAGCGGCTTCGACCAGAAGCTGCAACAGGCCGAACTTGAGTACCTGGTCAGTAGCCAGGCCGCTATGACCGTGCTCGCCGAGAATTACGTCGGTCTGCCGTATTGAGCCCATAGATCGGCGCGTTGGGGCGACCAGCTTGCCCGGGAACAGCGAACAACCCCGCAACCGCGCGCTACCGAACTCAATCAAAGCGCAAGTGGCGCAGCTCTGTCTCCGGCGGTAGCTGGGGAATAGACGCGGGTCCCCCCTGCATGTTTCCTGCGCGTGCCTCGAGGGGGTAGTCAACCTCCACGAGGCTGTGGCAATTCAGCCAGCTCGACAGATTTATATTGAAATCGTGGTTAAAGTATAGAATAATCGATACTTCGCGCTAGTTCCGGTATCTGGCGGACAACACAGCATTGCAACAATTCATGGGGGTATACCAGTGGCATCTATAAGTACTGGGGTGTGGTCATCTGCGCTCGCTTGCGCCATAGGGTTCATGGGGCCGGTTGCAGCAGACGAGTCCAGACCTATCAAAAGTCCAGAAGGTGATCCCAGCGTCGCCAGCCCCACCAGTGGCGCGAAGGACCCCAAACCCTCCCCGGACACCGTTCGGGTGGCTCAAGCCAGCCCGGCACCGGCGGCCACTGCCAAAGACACCACTCAATATGGCAGGGGCACGAGCAACACCACCCTGGAAGAAGTGATCGTTACGGCTGAGCACCGGAAGAACGATGTCCAGAACGTGGCCGCGTCGGTGAGCGTGCGCACGGGCGAGGAGTCGGCCGCGCTGGGCAGGTACACCAACCGGCAGATCCTGGAAGACATCCCGGGCCTCAGCGTCGTCGACAACAGTTCTCTCAACGTCGGTGGCGGCGACGTACAAGGCCTCAATATCAACATCCGCGGCATTACGCCCGCAACCACCACCGGGGGCGGGACCGCGCCCAGCGGCATCTCGCCGACGCCCGGCGTGGCGGTCTATGTAGACGGCGTGTACGAAGGCGTTGGCAGTGGCTACGATCTCGACCGCGTCGAGTTGCTGCGCGGGCCGCAGGGCACACTCTATGGACGCAGCGCGACCTCGGGTGTGCTGGCCTTCCATACGCGCGATCCGAGCCTCGACGGGGTTGCTGGGGACGCCAGCGTGGAATTCGGCAATTACAGCCTGCAGCACTACAGCGGCGCGGTGAACCTGCCACTCGGAAACACGCTGGCCATCCGCCTGTCAGGCGACTTGCGCGATCAGGGCGACGGCTACTATGGCCAGGCCATAGGCGGTGGTCCGGCGAGTGGCGAGAGTACAGGCGGGAAGGGCAAGAGCACCAACGGGCGCGCGAAGGTGTTGTGGAAACCGAGCGACGCCTTCTCGCTGCTGGTGGGCTACGCCTACGGCAAGAATGATGCGTTTTCGGGTGGCAACTCGACCGTGTTCAACCCGACGAACAACACCTATACGACGACACTCTCCCCGATTTCCCCGGCCCAGAAAGTGCAACGGCAGTTCTGGGCAGAGGCCAACTGGGACGTGGGGCCGGTTACCATCACGTACCTGCCGGCGTACCGCAGCTGGCAGCAGGACGATCATCTGCTGGTGTCGCCCCATTTCTTCGGCGGCCCCTTGGCCCAGAAGCAGAACTTTCTGACGCCCAAGGATGATTTCATCACCCATGAGCTGCGCGTCGCCTCCAGGGACGACTCCGCCGTCAAATGGCAAGCGGGCGCTTTCTACTACGACAATCAGCTGCGCAATGCCAACCACAACTTCATCGTGAACGCCGACGGGACTGAGCACGCCGTACTCTCGGATACGAAGGACAAGAGAAATACGACGAGCCTTGGGGTATTTGCCGAGACGACCATTCCGCTGACCACGTCCCTGCGGACGACGCTCGGCGTGCGCTACGACGATACTCAGGTCGTGGTCAGCGGAATGGTC
>Ga0209069_10001016_pt1 | contig 13941 bp, 14 predicted proteins | sample Str013_2_FD_187202 | JGI IMG/M metagenome (GOLD analysis project Ga0209069, IMG submission 187202) | Freshwater sediment microbial communities in response to fracking from Pennsylvania, USA - Straight Creek_MetaG_SC_2013 (SPAdes) (version 2) | ecosystem: Environmental > Aquatic > Freshwater >...
CAGCGGGCGGGCGGCTTGCCATGGTGGCGGCAGCGCGACCGTTGCGGCTGGAACCCGGCGTATAATGACCTTGCGGCATCTGAGACCCGTCCTGCCTGGGGAAGGCCCCGGGCCGTCCTTTTGGGACCAGTGCCCGCCATTCGAAATCCACGAGCCGGGCCAGCTGGCGGTGCCGCTGGTGTTTTCCTCGCCCCATTCTGGGCGGCATTATCCCGTTGATTTCATTGAGTCTTCGAGGCTTGGCCTGGAGCGGCTGCGGCGCTCGGAGGACGCCTATGTGGAGGAGCTGTTCGCTGGCGTGACGGGGCACGGCGCGCCGCTGCTGGCCGCCCGCTATCCGCGCGCCTTCCTCGATCTCAACCGCGAGCCGTTCGAGCTCGACCCCGACCTGTTCGAGGACGCGCTGCCGGCCTTTGCCAACACGCGGTCGCTGCGGGTGCAGGGGGGGCTCGGCACCATCGCGCGGGTGGTGGGCGAGGCCGAGGAAATCTACCGGCGGCGGCTGACCGTGGCCGAGGCGCTGGCCCGCATCGAGCGGCTGTACTGGCCATACCATTCGCAGCTGTCAGCCCTGATCGAGCGGACGAGGCGCTGCTTTGGCCTGGCGGTGCTGATCGACTGCCATTCGATGCCGTCGGGCGATGCCAGCAGTTCGGGGCCGGGCAGCCGCGCGCATTTCGTGCTCGGCGACCGCTTCGGCTCGGCCTGCGCACCGGAGCTCACCCGCTTTGTCGAAGCCGTGCTGAAGGGCATGGGCTATGACGTGGCGCTCAACCGGCCCTATGCGGGCGGCTACATCACCGAGCATTACGGCGCGCCGGCCCAGGGCGTCCACGCGCTGCAATTGGAGATCAACCGGGCGTTGTTCACCGACGAGGCGCGGCTGACGCTGAGCGATGGTTTCACGCCTTTGCGCCGCCAGCTCATGCAGCTGGTGGCGGGAATGGCGGACTTCGCGCGCACCTTGCAACCGATGCGGGCGGCCGCGGAATAAAAAAAGGCCGTCGGAAAACCGGCGGCCCAAGTCTAGGGAGGAAACGCCCAAGGAGGGCACCGAAGAACGGCAAGGCCGTCGTTCGGCAATGCAAAATCTAGTTTGCGATGCAGCAAAAAACAAGAGCAATTTTACACCAGCCATGCATTGCTGGCATGCAAAAACCGAGTTAATCCATGTTTGTTATGCGTTTTGTGCCCAAAATAAAGGCTGCCAGCGGAAAACCATATCGCAATGCGGTAATTTTGGTGATCTGGGCAAGAAAAAAGGGCCTGCGGGTTGACCCTGCGGCCCAAGTCTAGGGAGGAAACGCCCAAGGAGGGCATATGGGGACGGGAGAGCAAACTCACCGTACCCACCAGACCTATATGGGCGCTCATACTGAGTCGTTCAAGCCGCCCCGCCCACTGCGGCTCATTTGCCCCGTTACTGTTGCCCGTTAGCAACGTTAGCCTCCCTTCACCCTGGACCATGACGCCATGACCGCATCCGAGTTCGACGCCCTGCTCGATTTCGCCCTGCATCTGGCCAAGGCATCCGGCGAACTGGTGCTGCCATTCTACCGCCGGCCCATCGCCATCGAGGACAAGAACATCGCCCTCGGCGTCGCCGAGTTCGATCCGGTCACCGCCGCCGACAAGGCCGTCGAGGAGCTGATCCGCCGCGAGGTCGAAAAGCGCTATCCTGGGCACGGCATTCTCGGCGAGGAATACGGTTCGACCCGCCCCGACGCGCCCTATCAATGGATCATCGACCCCATCGACGGCACCCGCGCCTTCATGATGGGGATGCCGACCTGGGGCACGCTGATCGGGCTGACGCACAAGGGGCAGCCGGTGCTCGGCGTCATGGGCCAGCCGTTCACGGGCGAACTGTTCTGGAGCACCCGCACCGGCGCAAAAACCAGCGGACCGCTCGGCAAGCTGGACCTGCGCGTGCGCCCGTGCGCCAACCTCGCCAGCGCCATCCTCGGCTGCACCTCACCCAGCCTGTTCAAGACCGCGCACGAACGCGCCCGCTTCGAGGCCGTGGCGCCGCTGACCAGAATGATGCGCTATGGCGGCGACTGCTATCTGTTTGCCTTGATTGCGGCCGGCCAGGTCGATCTGGCAATCGAATCCAGCCTCAAGTCCTTCGACGTCGCCGCCCTGATCCCAATCATCGAGCGGGCGGGCGGCATCATCACCACTTGGGCGGGAAAGCCGGCGCTGGAAGGCGGGCAGATCATCGCGGCGGGCGACCGGCGCGTCTATGACGAGGCGATAGCCGTGCTGAACGCGAGCGGCTAGCCCCAGATCGCCACGCCCCAGACCAGCGCCGTCAGCGCCAGCGACAGCACCGGCGTGCCCCAGGACATCAGATCGACGGTCTTCAGATCGAATCCCCAGCCCATGTCCCAGACCAGATGCCGGATGCCGCCCAGCATGTGGTGCAGCACCGCCCAGGTGAAGCCGAGCAGCACCAGCCTGCCTGCCCACGTCCCCAGCAGCCAGCTCACAGCCGCGAACTGCTCAGGGCTGAACGCCGCCGCCACCAGCCACCAAGCCAACAGCAGCGCGCCAAAATACAGCGCCGCGCCGGTGATGCGGTGGATGATCGACATCATCATGTTGATGAGCGGCCGGTACACCTGCAAGTGCGGCGACAGCGGGCGATCGGCGGCGGAGGGCGTGGTGTCAGACATGGGTGGCTTGATCGCTGGCTTGAATGAGGCTTGGCGACTACACTAGGCCGCCGCCGCCGAGCGGGCAACCTTCAGACCTGGCAATTCACCAATGCCTCTCAGCCCCCAGGAGATCGACCGCTACAAGCGCCATCTGGTGCTGCACGATGTTGGCGGCGCGGGGCAGCAGAAGTTGCAGGCCGCGCGCGTGCTGGTGATCGGCGCGGGTGGGCTGGGCTCGCCGGTGCTGCTCTATCTGGCGGCGGCCGGCGTCGGGACCATCGGCGTCATCGACGATGATACGGTCTCGCTCAGCAATCTCCAGCGCCAGGTCATCCACGCCACGCCGGACATCGGCCAGCCCAAGGTTGAGAGCGCCAAGGCGCGGATCGCCGCCATCAATCCCCACGTCACGGTCGAGGCGCACAATGAGCGGCTGACGGCGCGCAACGCGCTGGAATTGTTCACGCGCTACGATCTGATCGCCGACGGCAGCGACAATTTCTCGACCCGCTATCTCGTCAACGATGCCTGCTATTTCGCGCGGCGGCCCCTGGTCACGGCCGCACTCGGGCCATTCGAGGGATACCTGGCGACCTACCGCGCCTTCGAGACCGGCCCCGGCGGCAATCCGCTGCCGTCCTACCGCTGCGTCTTTCCCGAAGCGCCGCCGCCCGGAACGGTGCCGAACTGCTCGGAAGTCGGCATCCTCGGCGCGGTGGCGGGAGTCATGGGCACCTTGATGGCGGCCGAAATCCTCAAGGAAATCCTGGGGCTCGGCGAGAGCATGGCGGGACGGATGCTGATCTACGACGCGCGGGCAACGTCATTTTCGACCGTCAAGGTCGGCTGGGATCCGGACAATCCGCTCAATGGCAAATCGCCGACGATCCGTAATCTCTCCATCCACCTCAAAAAGGAAACCTCCACATGACCGGCCAGATGATCACTTTCGCTTCCAACGGCGGCACGGCCAACGGTTACCTCGCCACGCCAAAATCCGGCTCGGGGCCGGGCGTGATTGTGCTTCAGGAATATTGGGGGCTGGTTCCCCATATCAAGGATGTGGCTGACAGGTTTGCCGCGCAAGGGTTTACGGCGCTGGCGCCCGATCTCTATCACGGCAATTCGGCATCGCACCCGGACGAAGCCGTGCGGCTGATGATGGCCATGAACATCGCCCAGACCGAGAAGGATCTGCGCGGCGCGGCGGCGGTGCTGAAGGCCAAGAGTTCCACCGCGAAAATCGGCTCGGTGGGCTTCTGCATGGGCGGCTCGCTGGCGATGCTGGCGGCCACACTCAATCCCGAATATGGCGCGTGCGTCACGTTCTACGGCGCCAATGCGCGGATCAAGCCCGATTTCAGCAAGCTCAATTGCCCCGTTCTCGGATTGTTTGGCGCAACCGACGACTACATCACGCCGCAAGCCACGGCGAAAATGGCGGGCGAGATCAAAGTGGCTGGCGGCGCCTGCGATTTCCACACCTATCCGGGCGTTGGCCACGCCTTCTTCAACGACTCGCGCCCCGAAGCCTACAACAAAGCCGCCGCCGATGATGCCTGGACGCGGACGCTGGCATTCCTGCGCCAGCAACTGGCGTAGCCGGCTACGCCCCCGGCTTGGCCAGCCGGTCGAGCTGGCGCTGCATGGCGGCGAGTTGCTCGCGCATCGCGGCGAGGTCACCGGATTCGGGGGTTCCCTGCGGATCCGGACGCGGCTGGGGCGCTGCCGCCCGCGCCGCCTCGGCTCCATTGCCATTGGCGGCGCTCATGCCAGGCATCGCCCCGGTGAACGGCGACCACAGGCTCATGGCCTTCTGGAACAGCTCCATGTTGCGGCGCGTCTGGTCCTGCATCGCCTCCAGGGCCGCCGCTCCGAACGGCGCGCCGCCGAAAGGCACCGAGGCGAACGGAGCGCCGGCCGCGTTGCCCCAGGTCTCGGCCATCTGCTTGCGGAACCGCTCCTGTTCGCGCGACAGCGTCTCCATGCTCATGTTGAGATAGCTCGGCACCAGCCGCCCCATGCTGTCGCCATAGAAGCGGATGAGCTGGCGCAGGAAATTCACCGGCAGCAGGTTCTGCCCGCGCCCCTCCTGCTCCAGGATGATCTGGGTCAGCACGCTGTGCGTCAGGTCCTCGCCGGTCTTGGCGTCGAACACCACGAAGTCGCGGTTGCCGCGCACCATTTCGGCGAGATCATCCAGCGTGACGTAGGTGCTGGTCTCGGTGTTATAGAGCCGCCGGTTGGCATACTTCTTTATGGTGACCGGCTTTTTGGCCTGGTCCTTGGTCTGGTCGCGTGTCTGTTCCATGGCAACCCTCGAGCGTCGCGGTTTGGTTTTGGAAAGGTCAGGGCCTTTCGCATCTGCGAGAACATTAGCACGAAATGTGACAAACGGAACCATTCGTCATTGCCGATCTCTGATGAGCGTAGTTAAGTGGGTCCAACCGGCGCACTCACCCCAACAAGGACCGTCCCCATGGCCAATGCCCCCCAGAAGACCCAAGACAGCATCGTCATCGCCAGCGCCGCGCGCACGCCGGTCGGCTCGTTCAACGGCGCACTGGCCAGCCTGTCCGCGCACGAGCTTGGCCGCATCGCCATCTCGGCCGCCGTCGAGCGCGCGGGCATCGCGGCGGGCGATGTCGGCGAGGTGATCATGGGCCAGGTGCTCACCGCCGGCCAAGGCCAGAACCCGGCGCGCCAGGCCTCGATCAACGCCGGCGTGCCGATTGACAGCCCTGCCTGGGGCGTCAACCAGCTTTGCGGCTCGGGCCTGCGCGCGGTGGCGCTCGCCGCCCAGCAGATCGCCGATGGCTCGGTCAAAATCGCGGTCGCTGGCGGCCAGGAGAGCATGAGCCAGGCCACCCATTGCGCGCATCTGCGCGAAGGCACCAAGATGGGCGACTTCAAGCTGATCGACACGATGATCAAGGACGGCTTGTGGGATGCCTTCAACGGCTACCACATGGGCAACACCGCCGAGAACGTCGCCAAGCAGTGGCAGATCACCCGCGCCGACCAGGACACTTTCGCCGTCGCCAGCCAGAACAAGGCCGAGGCCGCCCAGAAGGCTGGCAAGTTCAAGGACGAGATCGCGCCCGTCACCATCAAGGGCAAGAAGGGCGACACGGTTGTGGCGCAGGACGAATACATCAAGGCCGGCGTGACGCTGGAGGGCATCGCCAAGCTGCGCCCCGCCTTCGACAAGGAAGGCACGGTGACGGCGGCCAATGCGTCCGGCATCAACGACGGAGCGGCGGCGCTGGTGCTGATGACCGAGAGCGAAGCCAAGAAGCGGGGCATCAAGCCGCTCGCCCGCATCGTCTCGTGGGCGTCGGTCGGCGTCGATCCCTCGATCATGGGCACCGGCCCGATCCCCGCCTCCAAGAAGGCGCTGGAGCGCGCGGGCTGGAAGCACGAGGACCTCGACCTCATCGAGGCCAACGAGGCCTTCGCCGCCCAGGCCTGCTCGGTCAACAAGGGCATGGGCTGGGATGCCAGCAAGGTCAACGTCAACGGCGGCGCGATCGCCATCGGCCACCCCATCGGCGCATCGGGCGCGCGGGTGCTGACCACGCTGCTTTACGAGATGAAGCGCCGCGACGCCAAGAAGGGTCTCGCCACGCTGTGCATCGGCGGCGGCATGGGCATCGCCATGTGCGTGGAACGGAGCTGACGGATCGTCTTTTAGCGCCTTAAAAGCAGTCAAGCGCCAAAGCGCGCGGCGGGTCCGGTCAACGGACCCGCATTCAGGGAAGTGGAACAGGCAATGGCAATGGCAAGGGTCGCAATCGTCACCGGAGGCACGCGCGGAATTGGCCACGCCATCTCCGTGGTGTTGAAGGCCAAGGGCTTCCGCGTCGCCGCCAACTATGGTGGCAACGACAAGGCGGCGCAGGACTTCCAGGTCGAGACGGGAATCCCCGTCTACAAATGGAACGTCGGCGACTATGCGGCCTGCGAGGCCGGTTTGAAGCGGGTGGAGCGCGAGGTCGGCCCCATCGACGTCATCGTCAACAATGCCGGCGTCACCCGCGACAGCATGATGCACAAGATGACGCCTGAACAGTGGAACGAGGTGATCTCGGTCGATCTCTCCTCGATGTTCAACATGGTCCGCCCGGTGATCGACGGCATGCGCGCGCGCAACTGGGGCCGCATCATCAGCATCACCTCGATCAACGGCCAGAAGGGGCAGATGGGCCAGGTCAACTATTCCGCCGCCAAGGCGGGGGTGATCGGCTTCACCAAGGCGCTGGCGCAAGAAAGCGCCAAGAAGGGCATCACCGTCAACGCGGTCGCGCCGGGCTACATCGAGACCGAGATGGTCGCCGCCGTGCCGCCCGAGGTGCTGAAGTCCATCGTCGCCAACATTCCGGTTGGCCGCCTTGGCACGGCGATGGAAATCGCGCGCTCGGTCGCCTATCTCGCCAGCGACGACGCCGCCTTCATCACCGGCGCGACGCTGACGATCAACGGCGGGCAGTATATGACGTAGGCGTTGGCCCATTCATTCGGTACCCGTCATTGTCATCCTCGGGCTTGTCCCGAGGATCCATAGATCCGCGATTTCACGAGTCAGTGGCACGATGGATCCTCGGGACAAGCACGAGGATGACAAAAACCATAGTTTGATCAGATTGTAGCTCTAAGGTGCCGGCTCGACACCGCTCTCGTCCGCAGCGCCGTCCGTCAGCTCACCGATCACCCGCGCCGAGCCGTCACTGGCCAAAAGCTCGATCTGCTCGGGATGCGTCACCCGGATCGCCGGGCCGTTGGCGCTCTCGATCCAGCCGCGCACGCGGATGCGCTTGCCCTTCAGCGCGGTCAGGTCGACGCCCGCCTTCTCGAAGCGTTGCCGGTCGCGCGGCTCCAGCGAGGCGGTGAAATCGGTGTGCCAGTCGGTGCCGAAATTGAGGTAGACGCGGCCCTTGCTCTGCCCGACATCGGCGACCGCGCCTTCAACAAGCTGATAGCTGCCGAGATAGCGCAGCAGCTCGCGCGTCTTGGCGGCATCGCGCACGGCGTAGGCCGGATTGGCCCAGAGCCCACGGCCAAGCGCACGGGCGGCGGCTTCGAGCTGCACGAGTTCGGCGGCGCAACCGTGATTGTCCGGGAACGAATAGGCGCGGGAGAGCCCTTCCTCGACCATGCGGCCTTGCAGCCAGAACTCGCCCTCGGCGCTGACCACGAAGGCTTGCGCGAGTTGCGTTCCGTAGCGGTCGGCTTTGCGGCCGCCAAATTCCAGCAGCAGCGATTGTCCGGTGACGTAGCGTTCGAGTGCGGCCTTGGCGGCGGCGGCGGGCGGCCAGTCGGCGGCTTGTGTTTCAGCGGTCGGCGGCGCGGGAGCAAGCGCGCCGGTAAGACGGAGCTTGGTCTGATCATCCAGCAGCAATGTATCGCCGTCGATGACCGAGACGACGGCGCGCGCCGGGCCTTGCGGGAGGGTGCAGGCGGAGGCTGGGGTGGACGTCAGCCCGCTCAGAATGACCAACCAAAAGAACAACCGCGGCTGCGAATGCTGAAAATGTCGACGAGACCAGACTGCATCTTCATCGCGGCGAAACATTCCATCAGCCCACAGTAAATTGGCCAGTTTGTCGCCCTCAATAATCCGTCGGCGCACCACCCTCGCGCTTGCGGCGCTCGACGAACGCCGCCAGTTCCTCCTTGATCGCCACATCCATCGGCGGCGGCTCGAATTCGGCCAGGATCGCCTTCCACTGCCTGTTGGCGCGCTGCGGGGCCTGCTCGGCGCCCGCGAGCTGCCAGCCCTCGAAATTGCGCCAGTCGGACAGAAATGGCGTGTAGAACGCGGTCGTATACCGCGCGCGGGTGTGGTCGCTGTCGAAGAAATTGCCGTGCGGGCCGACATCGGCGATGGCTTCCACCGCTATGTCTTCCGCCGCCGTCCCAATCGGCTTCATGTAGTGCATCACCTGTTGCAGCGTCTCGCAATCCATCACGAACTTCTCGTAGGAGGCGCAAAGCCCGCCCTCCAGCCAGCCCGCCGCGTGATAGACGAAATTGGCCCGCGCCGACACGCAGGCCCACAGCGAGAAGATGCTCTCCCAGGCGCTTTGCGCATCCGGCGACTGGCCGGCGCAGGCGTTGGAGGCGCGCAAGGGCAGGCCGTAAAAGCGGGCCATCTGGCCGCTCATCTGCGTCGCCCGCATGTATTCCGGCGTGCCGAAGGCGGGCGCGCCCGACTTCATGTCCACATTGCTGGTGAACGATCCGTAGACAACGGCCGTTCCCGGCCGGACCACCTGAAGCAGCGCGATGCAGGCCAGCGCCTCGGCGGTCTGCTGTACCACCGCGCCCGCCAGCGTCACCGGCGCCATCGCACCCGACAGCGTGAACGGCGTCACTGTCACCGACTGGCCCTTGCGCGCAAGCCGCATCGCCCCGTCCAGCATCGGCGTATCGTGCTTCAGCGGCGAGGACGAGTTGATGTTGGTGAACATCCGGGGCTTGGCCGCGAATTCCTCATGCGTCAGCCCGCCAGCGATCCGCACCATCTCCATCACGTCCTCCACCCGCTCCTTGCCGAGCGAATAGGCGTGGCACACTTTGTCCGTGAGCGTCAGTTTGTCGTAGAGCGCGTCGAGATGGCGGATCGAGGCGTGGATGTCGACCGGCTCGACCGGATAGCCGGCGATGACGTGGATGCAGTTGAAATACTGCGACAGCTTAACCAGGTCCTGGAACGCCGCGCGGGTGCCGACCTTGCGTCCGACATCGAGGTTGGAATAGTTGGGCGGCGAGGAGACGTTGCTAAACAGCATGTGCTTGCCGCCGACCGGGATCGCGTGCGCCTCATTGCGCGGGGTGATGGTGAATTCGGCCGGCGCCTTCTTCACCTGTTCCATCACGAAGGCGCGGTCCATCCGCACGCGGACGTCGCCGGGCTTCACGTCGCAGCCGGCCGCCTTCAGGATCGCGCGCGCCTCCTCGTGCAGAAAGTCAATGCCCGTCTCTTCCAGAACCCGCATCGCGCCATTGTGGATGGCTTGGACGCCTTCGGGCGGCAGGGGCTCCGTGGGGGCGTCGAGGTTGACCGGGATCGTCCACGGCATCTGGGTGATGGCGTGCCCATCGCCCCTGATGCCGCGCCGCGACGAGCGCCCGCCGCGCCCGCGTTGGGCCTCTGGTGCCTCGCTCATGTCTCGCTCCCTCGTGCGTTGCCGGGCTCAAGACTAGACCAAGCGGCCCGGCAACGGCAGCCCCAATCGGCTGGCCCCAATCGGCTGGCCCTTGTCAGCAGGCGCGGGCGACCGGGGGCGGCGGGACGAGCCAACAACAAGATACCCAAGATTGATTCTCTCAGCATTTCGCCGCGACTGGCGCTCCCTCAGGACACCGCTCTTAGGGAAGCTGGGTCAGACAAGTCGACGCCGGAGACCTTGACGACGGCCTGCCACGCGGCCTCCTGGCTGGTGCGATCCTGGAGGTGTGGGTGGAGTTGCGCCACCATCGGGCCAGTGAGCTTGCCTTGTGCCGAGGCGAAGAATTGCCCAGAGACGCCGGTTCCGAACTCCGACGCCTGGAAGTAGCGGCGGGCTGCGGTCTCGGGAGTCTGGTCCATGCCGGGAATGAGCCTCACGATCGGGATCATCAGATACTTCAAGGCCGGGTTGACGTTTCGCACCACCTTGGTGGCGGTCGCGGCGCCGGGAGAAACGGCGTACACAGCCATGCCGGAGGGCAGCCGGCGGGCAAGCGCCGCGGTCCACCAGGCGATGATGAGCTTGGCGTCGGCATACGTCCGGTTGGGCTCGTACGTCACGTTCGGCCCGTTGCGCACCAGGGCCTCAATAGCGGCGGTTAGGTCACCCTGGAAGTATTTGGCGGCGAAGGCTGGCAGGTCGGTGTAGCTGAACAGGGGCACGCCCCCTCGGGCAGGTTCCGCCCCGGCGATAACGATCCGCGCGTCGGGGCTCAGCAGGTTGGCGCGGAGCAATAGGGCAGTCAGTTGATGATGGCCGATGAGCGGGGCCTGAGAAGCCTCGACGCCCGCGGCCGTGAGCACGCGTTTCTTACCTTGGATCAGCCCCGCATTGAGCAGCAGGAAATCAATCGGCTGGCCCCGCTTGACCAGCGCGGCGAGGGCCGACTGAACGCTGGCCGGCGTGTCCAGCTCCAGCTCCAGCGGCGTGAAGACCTGTCTTTTTGTCTCCGTCGCGAGCTGGGCAGCCGTCTCCTGGACCCGAGCCAGGCTGCGCCCGGTGACGATGATCTCGCGCCAGCCCTCTCCGGCAAGAATGCGAGCCGCCGCAAAGCCGAGCCCGGAGGTGGCGCCGGTGACGAGAGCGGTCGAATGTTCCATGGAACTGTCCTTGTTGATTTCGAACTGTTCAGTTATATATTGGCGCAATTGCAATGGTCAAGAATTTTGAACCAAATGATCCAAAATTCCGGTAAGCCACCTGGACGGCCGCGCAGCTTCGACGAGGCGGAGGCGCTGAAAAAGGCGACACAGGTCTTCTGGTCGAAAGGCTACGATGGCGTCACAATCGACGATCTCGTCGCCGGGATGGGCGTGGGGCGGCCGAGCCTGTATGCCATCTTCGGCGACAAGCGGACGTTGTTCATGCGCGTTCTTAGAGCGTATGCGGAACGGAAGGGCGCATCAGCCGCCAAAGCGCTCTTCTCGCCACAGAGTCTTCGCGACTCGATCGCGGGCTTTCTGAGGTACGCCGTCGAAAGTGCGACCGAGAAAGGGTCCGCCCCAGGATGTCTGATCGTGTGCGTCGCGCCCGTCGTCGACGACGCTGAGGTCAGGCAGTTCCTGAAGCACGCCGCAGCTGGCGGCGTGGCGCTCGTGGAACGCCGTTTCCGGGACGCGATCAGCGCGGGAGAAATCCCGTCTGATTTTCCGGTGGCCGTGCGCGCGATCCAAGTCACGGATTTCGCCCGTGGCCTTACCATGCGTGCGCAGATCGGAACGCCGCGCAGGACGCTTCTCAGGGATGCCGAGGAGGCGGCCGGTTTGGTGCTCCTGCCACTGCGTTGAAAAGCCGGGCCAGAACATTGATGCTGGATGGCGTGAGGGTCGAACGCACCTACGCCTGCCCGCTTGGCAGCCCGTCCCGGACACCGCCGCGCACGGCCAGTCGCCAGCCCTATTCCGCCGCCTCGTCCTCGGCGCGGTGGCTGGGCTTGGTGCCGCCGAGATTGGCGAAGACGTGCTCGGCGTCGATGGGCGCTTCCTTCTCGGGCGCGCGGTCGACGACCGGCGCCGGACGCTCGGCAATCGTCTCGGCCGCCGGCAGCAGTGTGCCCTCGCCCTCGGTGGCCACGCCTGCCTTTTCGGCCCGCTTGGCGCTCTTCTTGACGGCGGCATCGAGCTCGATCTGCGAGCACAGGCCGAGCGTCACAGGGTCCTGCGCCGTCAGGTTGGGTGAGTTCCAGTGCGAGCGGTCGCGGATGGCGTCAATCGTCGGCTTGGTGGTGCCGACCAGCCGCATGATCTGCGAATCCTTCAGCTCCGGGTGGTGCTTGACCAGCCAGAGAATAGCGTTGGGCCGGTCCTGGCGGCGCGACAGCGGCGTGTAGCGCGGACCCTTCTTGGGTGCGATCTCGGGCAGCGCGACCTTGGAGACCTGCATCCGCAGCTCGTGGCCGTGGTCCTTCTCGCCCTTGGCGATCTCCTCGCGGCTGAGCTGGCCCGACGAAATCGGGTCGGTGCCCTTGATGCCCTGCGCCACGTCGCCGTCGGCGATGCCTTTGACCTCAAGCACATGCAGGCCGCAAAAGGCGGCGATCTGCTCGAACGACAGGGCGGTGTTCTCGACCAGCCAGACGGCGGTCGCCTTGGGCATCAACGGCAAGCGGCTCATAAGCTCATCCTCCAGACCGTGCGGCCGCTTTCGCGCTCCCGCAAGGCCAAAAAACCTGCAACAAATCAGGGAAGTTGGAGGACTATATAGGGCGGATTGACGGCGATGGCAATTCGTGCGTGCCGGCAAAAATGCGAAAGGCCGCGGCAAATCCCGCCGCGGCCCTGGAATCGTCCTGCGCTTGGGGCGCAGGACTTGCCAGATTGAAGTCCAAACGCAGCGTCCGCCGGGCAATCCGCCGGAAAACGCCGTCCCGCGCGATGGTAGCGGCGGACTTGCTTGATGTTCAATGTAACAGGAGGGAATTAACAATGCGTGAACGCGCGCGCCGGAATGGGATTTTGTTGGCGACCGGCTGCGCACAACAAAAAGCCGCCAGGGCTTGGGCGCTGGCGGCTTGGCAAATTTGGTAGCGCGGAACGGACCGTTCAGGCCTTGGCTTCTTCGGCGGGCGCGGGGGCCTCGGCGACCGCGACCTCGGCGGCGAGACCGCGCGCCTGGCTCAGCCAGTCTTCCTTCTCCATGCGGCCCTCGAGGCCGAGCGACTCGTCGATCTTGCCGATCTCGTCGTCCGACAGCTCGGCGATCTGGTCGAACTTGGTGATGCCCAGCTTGTTGAGGCGGCTCTTGAGCTCCTCGCTGATGCTCTTGATCTTGGTCAGATCGTCGGCCTCGCCCTTCGGCTTCTTGAAGCCCTTCCAATTGTCGACCGAGGCCAGCTTCTTGCCGCGCACGTCGGTGCGCTCGAAAATGCGGGCCGCCTTGCCGCGCAGACCGCGCAGGTAATACAGCTTGGCGCGGCGGACCTGGCCGCGGCGCACCACCTGGATGCTGTCGAGCATCGGCGAATACAGCGGGAACACGCGCTCGACGCCCTCGCCATAGGAAATCTTGCGGACCGTGAAGCTCTCGTTGATGCCCTGGCCCGAGCGGGCGATGCACAGGCCCTCATAGGCCTGGATGCGGGTGTTTTCACCCTCGACGATCTTGACATTCACCTTGACGGTGTCGCCGGGCTCGAACTGCGGCACGGGGCGCTTGGCGACCAGCTCATGGAGCTGTTCCTGCTCTAATTTCTGTATGATATTCATGGGACTAGCCTTTCTGCGGTGCCCGCCAGGGCGCCAAATTCAATCGCGCGGAGCGGCCGGAAAACGACGGCTCACGCGGCCCGGTTCATCGGGGAGATGGCGGGTTTCTAACCGAAACCGGGCGGCCTGTCGATGGAATTCGGCACGCTGACGCATGGCGAACCGGGCGGCCCGATCCGGCCCTCCCCCCGCGCATCACGCCTTTGCCTCAACGGCCGTGCGCCAGCCTTGCCGCCCGCGTCCGAGGGCCCACATCGGCCATCGCCCCGCCCGTGGCCGCGTCCTGCTCGCGGGCGAGCCTGTCCGCCTGCGCCTTGTACTGGAAGGCCTCGCGCGATTTTATGC
>Ga0209069_10001017_pt1 | contig 13910 bp, 14 predicted proteins | sample Str013_2_FD_187202 | JGI IMG/M metagenome (GOLD analysis project Ga0209069, IMG submission 187202) | Freshwater sediment microbial communities in response to fracking from Pennsylvania, USA - Straight Creek_MetaG_SC_2013 (SPAdes) (version 2) | ecosystem: Environmental > Aquatic > Freshwater >...
ATGGTCTGACGGGCCTGCACGTTCCACGTCTTATCAATAGCGTCAACGCTGAACGTGGTCCCGGTGCCTTCTGCCCAACTGGATCCGCCGTCGAGCGAATACTCCCACGTCGCGTTATCCTCAAGCCCACTGACGGTCACCGAAGGGACGTTGGTCAGAAGGTCGGAGTTGGACGAGCCAGAGTCGGTGGTCAGTGTGAGCGTCGGCGCGAAAGGCATCTTGCGGTATCCCCATATCCCGAAATGATTCTTCCGGGCGCTCCACGACGCCCGGCCCCGCCGCAAATCGAATGGATTGCGGATTTGTGAGCACATTCAGGGGAAATCAGCTAAGAACGCGTTAAGATACGTCTCGTTCTTGTACTCAAACTATTGTAAATAAACGCCATTTCATCTGCATCGCTTAGGGCGATGACGGATTGAATTCCACAAGTTGTGGCGCACTTGGGTTAAGCTCTTGCGCGACCCAACAGTCCACGGCCGATGGTTGCTATGTTGGGTCGCGCTGAAGCGCTTGACCCAACCGACACGCTTGACCCATCTGACACGCCGGACCCAAGTTACAAGGACAACTCGATCCAAACCGGGACGTGGTCGGACGGCTTCTCCCAGCCGCGCGTCATGCGGTCTATGCCGGCCCCGGCGAGCCGGTCGGCGGCCTGCGGCGAGAGCATCAGGTGGTCGATGCGGATGCCGTGGTCCTTGGCCCAGGCGCCGGCCTGATAGTCCCAGAACGTGTAGTGCCCAGCTCCCGGATGGGTCGCCTTGATGGCGTCCGTGAGCCCCAGATGACACAGGCGCCGGAACGCCGCGCGGCTTTCGGGCTGGTACAGAGCATCCGCGGTCCAGGCCTGGGGATCATGGGCATCGTCGGGCGTGGCGATGACGTTGTAGTCGCCGGCCACAACCAGCGCCTCCTCGTGTTGCAACAGCCCTGCCACATGGCTATGGAGCCGTTCCATCCAGGCCAGCTTGTAGCTGAACTTCTCGGTGCCGATTGGATTGCCGTTGGGTAGATAGATGCCCGCCACCCGCACCACCGCGCCCGCGGCCGAAGAGATCACCGCCTCAATATAACGACTGTGCTCATCGCCATCATCGCCTGGCAGGCGCCGCTTCACCTCATCGAAAGGCCTGAGCGAGAGCAGCGCAACGCCATGAAATCCCTTCTGCCCGTGCACGGCGACATTGTAGCCAAGCGCCTCGATCGCCTCGGCAGGAAAGCCCTCATCCTGGGTCTTGATCTCCTGCAGGCAGACCACGTCCGGCTTGGTCTCGCTCAGCCAGCGCGTCAGGCTGTCGATGCGCGCCTTGACGCCATTGATGTTCCAGGTGGCAATTTTCATCGGTGCACGCGGCAAGCCTTTGTTAACCAATTGCGCCTAAATCTGACAGTTGGGGATTGATAGCTGGGTTGGTTCGGCACTGGAGATCCATCGCCCATGTCAGCACTGTCATATGAACGCCACCGGCAGCGCACACCGGTGTTCATCAAGACCATCACGCTGTTCAATGTTGCCCTCGGGATGGGCTTGCTCCTGGGCTGGCATCAGCTGGCGCCGTCTCTGGAAGATCCGGTGCTCAAGCTGCTGGGCGGCGACGTCGGCAGCGATTCATCGATCTTCAGTTACCCCTTCGTGGTGCTCTGGGTCATTCCTTTTGCGGCCGTAGCCGGCACCGTGCTCGCCCGCTCCTTCGACGCCGACCGCCAGGCCCGTTTCATAGCGTTGTTCCCGACCCTGCTGGTCACCTGCAGCTTGATTTGGCTCTACCTGCTCTCGGATGGCTATTCGTGATAACTTGGCCGCGCTAGACCGTGAAGCTGGTGCCGCAGCCACACGCTGCCTTGGCTTGCGGGTTCTTGATCTTGAATTGCGCCCCGATCAGGTCGTCGACAAAATCCAGTTCCGAGCCGGCCATATAGGGCAGCGAGACCGGATCGACCAGCACCTGCACGCCGCCGCGCTCCACCACCAGATCGTCGGGCTCGCTCCGCGGCACCAGATCGAATTTATACTGGAACCCCGAGCAGCCGCCGCCCTCGACGCTGACCCGCATCATGCGAGCGGCGGGCTCGGCCTTGAGGATTTCCGCGATCCGACTGGCGGCGCGCGCGGTCACCGAGATGGCGGTGACGGAGAGGCTTGAGGTGGTCATACAGGCTCCCAGGTGGTGAGCGGCGGCAGATCCATGGCGACTCGTGCTGCAAAAGTGTCTCTGTTCACATATATAAGCGATTGGTCGCAGAACACCAAACTCCGAGCCAGGAAACGGCGCAATCCAGCATGGCTGCCATCCGCAAGCCCACAGACCCAACCCGGATCACCACCAAAGGCCGGACGCGGCCCGATTTCGCGCCCTATGCCGCCGATCCCGCTCTCAGCCGCGGCCGGCTGGTCGCCGAGCCCGGCTGCGACATCCGCGGCGTATTCCAGCGTGACCGCGACCGCATCGTCCATTCCTCGGCCTTCCGGCGGCTCACCCACAAGACGCAGGTGTTCCTGTACCACGAGGGCGACCACTACCGGACGCGCCTGACCCACACCATCGAGGTGGCCCAGATCGCGCGCGCCATCGCCCGCCAGCTGCGTCTGGACGAGGACCTGACCGAGGCGCTGGCGCTGGCGCATGATCTGGGGCACCCGCCGTTCGGACATGCGGGGGAGCGCGCGCTCGCCGCGGCGGCCAAGGATCATGGCGGCTTTGATCACAACGCGCAGAGCTTGCGAGTTGTAACCGCTATCGAGCGCCGCTACGCCAACTTCAACGGCCTCAATCTCACCTGGGAACTGCTGGAAGGTCTGGTCAAACACAACGGCCCGTTGACCGGGGTGCACCGCAACAACCGGGCCGGAGCGCTCTCGCCAGTGATTACGGCCTACAATTCCGGGCACGATTTGTGGCTCGACCATTTCGCCGCCGCTGAAGCGCAGGTGGCGGCGCTAGCCGACGACATCGCTTACAACAGCCATGATCTGGACGATGGCCTGCGCGCTGGCGTCATCGACATCGAAGCCCTGCGCGATGTGCCGCTGATTTCCGGCTATATCGATGACATCGCCGCAGTTCATGGTGACCTCGCCGGCCCGCAGCGCCACTACGAAATCACCCGGCGGCTGATCACGGGCCTGGTCACGGATGCGATCGCGGAAGCGCGGCGGCGGCTGGAGCGCCTCGCCCCGGTCGATAGCGACGCGATCCGTCATGCCGATGCCTCAGTTATCGGGTTTTCGGCCCATATGGCCGAGCAGTTGGGCGAGCTCAGCGGTTTTCTGTTCACCGAAGTCTATCGCTCCAAACGTGTGATGGATGTGATGCGCCAGGCCGAGGGCATGGTGGCGGCGCTGTTCCGGCGCTACCTCGACGATCCAACGGTGCTGCCAGAGAGTTGGCGCGGCGCCGTCGCCGCACTTTCCGTTGCCGAGCAGGGTCCGCGCATCGTCGATTTTGTCGCTGGCATGACGGACCGCTATGCCATCGAGGAACATCGCCGGCTATTTGACCACACTCCCGAGTTGGCCTTTTTTCAGTAGACCGCTGGACCTTGCACCCGGGCGTCCTCTGCGAGCTGGTCCCAGCGCCGCCGCAGTCAAATCACGCCACCGCCCAGGACCTGCTCCACAAGCGGCGGCTAGTCGCCCGACATTTCCCGCTTGCGCCGCCGCGCCCGCCATGGCACCCACGGCGGCAATATCCCATTCTATCGGAGTCACATTCATGCCCGGAGCCAAAGGCGCCCGTTCGATGCGCAACACCGAGAAGCTGAAAAAGAAATCCGCGTCCACGGTTGATCGCGCGCCGAAGTCGCGCAACACAGGCGTGACGAGCCGGGGTCGCACCACGGCCAAGAAGGCCGCCGGCATCGCCCGCGCCGCCAAGGCGAAAGTTTCCCACACGGTGTAGTCGGGTCAAGCATTTCGGTGCGACCCGTCGTTTTGCTGCAAACGTCGCCACTGCAGTGTTGGGTCGCGCCAAGCAGCCAATCGAGTCCAGGACAATTGGGTGAAGCGCCCGTGTCTGCCTTGAAGGTGTTCGGAAAATCGTCACGGTCGCGACGGCGGCCGCTCGCGCTTGCCACAACGTAACGTACTGATAAGTCGCGATCTTCACGAACGTCGACGCCGCATCAGGGTCCCTGCACTGAGCCAGCAGGATCACCTATGCGTGGGTGGCCGCCTGCGCGGCCGGCGACGCGACGCGACGGAACAGCACCGCATCCGCCCTATGGCTCAGCTCAGCCCGAGCAGCACCCGCCCCGCTTCGACCTTCACTGGATAGGTCTTCAAATCCACGCACACCGGCGCCCCTTTGGCCGCGCCGGTACGGTAGTCGAAGCGGCCGTTGTGCTTGGGGCACTCGATGATGTGGTCCATCACCAAGCCATCGGCCAGATGCACTTTTTCATGCGTGCACAGCCCGTCCGTGGCGTAATATTTGTCATCGGCCGAACGGTAGACCGCGAAGGTAGCGCCGTCCTTGTCGAAGCGCAGCACGTCTTCTTCGGGAATAACGCCAGCGGCGCAGACGTCGATCCAGGTCGTCATCCTCAAGTCCTCTATTTGGCGGCGACGGATGCGGCGCGCTTTGGAAGGCTCCGCACGATATGATAGCCCGGTTCGGTGCGTTGGCGCCACACCGCTGGGATGATCTCGCGATAGGCGTCGAGCACGCTGCGGGCAGGCGGCGGCAGGTCGGCCTTGATCGCCTCGTGCAGCCGAGGCAGCGCGTGATAGGGCACCATCGGGAACATATGATGTTCGACGTGGTAGTTCATGTTCCAATAAATGAAGCGCAACAGTGGGTTCATATAGACGGTGCGGGAGTTCAAGCGGTGGTCGAGCACATCTTCGGCCAGCCCGCCATGCTGCGTCAGGCCGGTTACGATATGCAGCCAGGCGCCATACATGGTCGGTAACGGACCGATCAGCAGCACCGGCAGCCAGGAGCCGAGATAAAGCGCCAGCAGGATAACCGCGACGTGAATCGCCAGCCAAATGCGCGCGGTGCCGAAGATCTTTGGCAGTTCCATCTGCGGAATGAACGTTACCTCTTCCGGATCGAGCTGTCCCGAGACATGCAGCAGCAGCTTCTTGATCGCGGCCCAGGTCTGGGGGACGGCGAAAAAGGTGCCGATCACCTTCAGGATGACGGTCGGCCGCATGATGGCGATTTCGGGATCGCGGCCGACAATAATGGTGTCAGTGTGGTGCCGCGAATGGCTCCAGCGCCAGACCACAGGCTCACGCATGATCATGAAACAGGCGATCTGGTAGACCGCGTCGTTCATCCATTGGGTGCGGAAAGCGGTGCCGTGGCCGCACTCGTGCCAGCGGGAATCGGTCGAGGACCCGTACATCACGCCATAGGCAAGGAACACCGGGACAGACCACCAGGACGGGTACAGATAAATGGCGAGACCGCCCAGGACAATAAAGCTCAACAGCCAGATGATGGTGTCGCGGATGGCCGGGCCATCGCTCCGCTTCACCAAGTCCTTCAACTTGGCGCGCGGAATATCGCTCTTGTACCATTCGGCCGAGGCCAGCCCAAGTTCGAGAGCATGGGCGGCGTCGCGGCCGGTGAGGCTGTAGTCGCGTTTGCCGGGGACGGGAACGGCGGCGGTGGCGCTCATGGGGGCTGTCTCTGATCGGTTCGGGGCGATGACGACTAGCGTTTGAAAATAGCGATTGCACCAAGGGACGGCAATGGCGCAATGACCGAATCGATCAAATTGCATCATCCCATTGCATTTGCTAGCGTGCGAGTTCTCAGCGGAGCCCAAGTCGTGGCCAAACGTCCAACCATCGCCGACATCGCCCGTGAAGCCGGCGTCAGCATCGCCACGGTCGATCGCGTTCTCAATCGCCGCCTGCCCGTCAAGGAAGCGACCGTTTTGCGCGTCGTCTCGAGCGCCGAGGCAATTGGGTTTCACGCCGCCGGTCTGCTCAAGCAACGCATGACCGAGGCCCCGCCGCGCACCTTCGGTTTCATCCTGCAGAAGCGTGGCGACGAGTTCTACCAGGCGCTGGCGCGCGAGCTGGCCACCGCCACCAAGGCCGCGCGCAGCATTCGCGGCAAACCCATCGTCGAATTCATCGACGATCTGGCGCCGGCGACAATTGCCGAGCGATTGAAAGAGGTTGGCAAACGGGCCGACGCGCTTGCGGTGGTCGCGGTGGACCATCCGCATGTGACCGAAGCCATCGACCACCTGGCCGGGCAGGGCGTCCCCACTTTTACGCTGTTGACCGACGTTACGGCCCCGCTGCGCGCCGGATATATCGGCCTCGACAGCCGCAAGTGCGGGCGCACGGCGGCATGGACCATCTCGCGTCTCGCGCGCGTTCCGGGCCAGGTGGCAGTGCTGGTCGGGACGCATCGCTATCTCGGACAGGAAACATCGGAAATCAGCTTCCGCAGCTATTTCCGCCAGCACGCGCCGGCCTTCCAGCTGTTGGAAACAGTGGTCGACCAGGAGGAGGATCGGCTCGCCTATGACTCGATCCGCGCCCTGCTGATCAATCACCCTCGTCTGGTCGGGATTTATCTCGCCGGCGGCGGCATGAAGGGCATGATCGCAGCCCTGCGCGAGCACCGGGGCGACCATGTCATCGCGGTTTGCAACGAGTTGCTGCCGGATATGCGCGCCGCCCTGATCGACGGCGTGATCGATTTGGTCCTGGGCACTCCGCTATCGCTGTTGGCCGCCCGCACCGTGGAAGCCATGGCCGACGCGGCTAATGGCAAATTGACCGAAGGCATGCGCCAGGTGCAATTGCAACCGGAGCTGTTCATCAGCGAGAATTTATAACGACGCATCGCCCAGCGGCGCCCAGGCGCCCGCACCACGGCCCCATGCTTGCCAGACGGGGGCACAGTGAGGGCTAGCAAAATGATGGTTTCTGACAGGTTTTGCTTCGATCCTGTCGCGCGCATTGACCGCGAGGCCGCCGCTGGAATATCTTGCGCCAAAGTTCCAGATGACAGCGATGTCGTTCCAGCGGCGGCGCAGGAGCGTCTGGCGGTCCTTGTGGCCGAAATAAATGACACGGGAGGAATTCGAGTTCGATGGGACCGCAAGGCCCACGATGCGCGCGTGATCGCCGCTGCGCAACGTCACTTGCTCGATATGATCACATTCCCGCGCCGTTTCAATCCAATTCCCTTAACAACGGGGAAAAAGCCTTTGGGCGCCTGCTCAAGGGGTCTCACCAAGGAGGACTTTATGAAGAAGATTTTGCTCGCCGCCGCTTGCGTTATGGCGCTCTCGGCCCCCGCCAGCGCCGCCAAGATCGGCGTCTCGATGGCTAAGTTCGACGACAACTTCCTGACCGTGCTGCGCAACGGCATGATCGCCCAGGCCAAGGGCATGTCGGGCGTTGAACTGCAGGTCGAAGACGCCGGCAATGACGTCGCCAAGCAGCTGGACCAGATCAAGAATTTCATTGCGTCGGGCGTCGACGCCATCATCGTCAACCCGGTCGACACGTCCGCCACGCAGGCTATGTCGGATGCCGCCGCCGCCGGCAAGAAGCCGCTGGTCTATGTGAATCGCCAGCCGATCAACGTCGACACGATGCCGGCCGGCCAGGCCTTCGTTGCCTCGAACGAGGCCGACTCGGGCACGCTCGAGACCAAGGAAGTCTGCAAGCTGCTGAAGGCCGCTGGCAAGAAAGAAGCCAATGTCTATGTCATGGAAGGCGAGCTTTCCAACCAGGCCGCCGTGCAGCGCACCAAGGACATCCACGAAGTCATCGGCGGCGCCGATTGCGGCGTGAAGGTCAACATCATCGCCGAGCAGACCGCCAACTGGTCGCGCGACGAGGCTGCCAACCTGATGACGAACTGGATCTCGGCCGGCAAGCCTTATGACGCCGTGATCGCCAATAACGACGAAATGGCGATCGGCGCCATCAACGCCATGAAGGCCGCCAAGGTCGACATGAAGACCATGATCATCGGCGGCGTTGACGCCACCCAGGACGCTTTGGCTTCGGTCGCCGCAGGCGATCTCAAGGTCACCGTGTTCCAGAACGCAGCCGGCCAGGGCGCTGGCGCCCTTGATGCCGCACTGAAACTGGCCAAGGGCGAAAAGGTTGAGCGCAAGGTCTACATTCCGTTCGAGCTGGTCACCCCGGCCAATCTGGCCAACTACCAGAAGAAGAACTAAGCTTGGCCTTAAGGTCAAATCAATTGGGGGGTGGCGCTTCAGCGCCACTCCCCGTAAGCTGCGTCCTGGTTATTATCAGTTATTGACGGTGTGTCTTTGGGTGCTTTGGGGGGTTGGCGTTGGCGAAGGCGGTTGAGGGCGTGGGCGGTCTGAACTACGACAAGAGCAGGCGAAGCTGGCCACCGGAGCTGAATGTATTTGCGGCGCTTGTCCTGATCGTTGTGGCCTTTGAGCTGATCGGGCGCTTTTTTCTCAATGACAGTTTCCTGTTCAATTTGCGCCCGGACGTTCATACCTTCTTCAATGAATTGCGACTGCAGATCATCATTCTGCAAGTCTCGATCACCGGTATTATCGCGATCGGCGTGACGCAAGTCATTATCGCCGGCGGCATTGATCTGTCGTCGGGTTCCATCGTCGGAGCCACGGCGATGATCGCGATGGCTTTTGCCCAGATCGGCGCCGTCAACGGCAATCCCAATCCCACCCTGGCGCTGACTCCAGCCTATGCCGACTTGCCGGTGATCGTGCCGATTGCGGTCGCGCTGGCCTGCGGCCTGGTCGCCGGGCTGATCAACGGCTCGCTGATCGCCTACACAAAAATCCCGCCCTTCATCGCGACGCTGGGCATGATGGTGTCGGCGCGCGGCGTCTCCAAATGGCTGACCAAGGGCAAGCCCGAGTCGTTCCCGACCGAGCCGTTCACCTACATCGGCGGCGGCTTCATGCCGGTGGTGATCTTCATCACGCTGGCCATTCTGTTCCAGCTGATCCTGACCTACACGAAATACGGCAAATATTGCTATGCCATTGGCTCTAACGAGGAAGCCGCGCGCATCTCCGGCATCAAGGTCGAGAACCACAAGATGCTGGTCTACACCATCGCCGCGATGCTCGCGGCCTTGGCCGCCCTGGTGCTCTGTTCCAAGAACCTGACGGCCCAGGCCGGCATGGGCTTCGGCTACGAACTCGACGCCATCGCCATGGCGGTCATCGGCGGCGTGTCGCTGTCGGGCGGGCGCGGCTCCATCATCGGCACGGTGCTGGGCGCGCTCATCTTCGGCGTCATCATCTCCGGCTTCACGTTCATGCGGCTGGACGCCTACTATCAGGAGATGGTCAAAGGCGTCATCATCGTCGCGGCTGTTGTTCTTGACCAGTACCGGCAACGCACCAGCGCCCGAGGAAAGTGATCCCATGTCGGATGTCATTCTCAAGACCGAAGGCCTGACGAAATATTACGGCGGTGTGCACGCCCTGCAGGACGTCAACTTCGAGTTGCGCGCCGGCGAACACGTGGCCATCATGGGCGACAATGGCGCGGGTAAATCGACCTTCGTGCGCCAGATCACAGGCGTAGAACAGCGCACGGCAGGCAAAGTGCTGTTCCAGGGCCAGGAGGTCGACTTCAAGGGGCCGCTGGACGCGCGCGAGGCTGGCATCGAGACCGTGTTCCAGAATCTGGCGCTGGCCGACGATCTCGACGTGCCCTCAAACCTGTTCCTGGGCCGCGAGAAAGTGCGCGTCAACTTGGGGCCATTCTCGATCCTGGATTTCAAATACATGCGCGAGGCGACGCGAGCCGCACTGGAGCGCACGGCGGTGAAAATCCCGAACCTGTCGAACAAGATCCGCAATATGTCGGGCGGCCAGCGTCAGTGCGTGGCAATCGCGCGCACCGCGACCTTCCCGTCCAAGCTGATCATCATGGACGAGCCGACGGCGGCGCTTGGCGTGCAGGAGACCGCACAGGTCGAAAATATCATCCGTACTCTAAAGAAAAATGGCGAACCGCTGATTTTGATCTCGCACAACATGCGCCAAGTGTTCGACTTGGTGGACCGTGTGGTGGTGTTCAGGCGCGGCCGGCTAGTGGCCAATCTGATCAAGAAGGAGTCCAGCAGCCAAGAAGTGGTCTCCTACATCACCGGCGCCAAAGGCGGCATGGACTTGGCGGAAGTGGCGTGAGGCCGTGGCTGTTTGCAGCGTTTTTGCCCGCAGTTTTTTCTTGTCACGCCGCAACCGACGCTTAGATTGGCCGGCGCCGGATGGGTGGCCGAGTGGTTTAAGGCAGCGGTCTTGAAAACCGCCGTGGGTGCAAGCCCACCGGGGGTTCGAATCCCTCCCCATCCGCCAAAAGCGCTTTTCGCATTGGTCCGAGATTGACCGCGGAAGCCCACAAAACCCCGACAACAAGCCTTATGAAGTGAATTAAGAGCCCGAAGTACGTTCGCGCAAGCACTTGCCTGTTCGCTCCAATCCATGTTTCATGGGTGGACCGCTGGGTGGACCGGTGACCCGGTCCACCCAGCGGCGGCATATCGCAAACGGCGGCGAAGATGGTGCGAGCTCTGAATCGCCTGTCGGCTCGCGAAGTTGCAACATTGAAGACCCCTGGCCGGCACTTCGATGGCGGCGGGTTGGTCTCATTCCGCCTGACACCGCCAATCCTGCCCGCTGGAAGGGTCACCTTGCGGCCGCGTCCCGGGACGCGATGTAAATGGTTGTGAGTTTTTTGCCCGAAGCCTTGATGGCCTCAGCGACAGCTCGACCATCGGGGAGTGTGAAACCGCCGTCAATTAAAACGGTTTCCATTGCGCCAGATATGAGGACGGGTGCGCGGAAGAAGCCATTCTGACCGGCAGGCATATGCTTCCAGGAAAGTCCAACGGCGGCATGGCCAAGCTCGGCGGGAGAAAAGTCAGCAGCGGCAGTAGCGGCGAGTGTTGTTTTCATGATAGTTCTCCTTGTGAACATGAATGTCTCCAGTTTGGTTGTTCAACCACGTGACGTTCAGGCGAGATAGGTTTGTGTCCTGTCTCGACTGATCGATAGAGTTCAGGCTGCCTGCAGTCCTGCGACCAGGACTTCTATGCTGCCGAACAGAGCGCTCGTGGGGACGATGCGGCGATTGTCGCCAATGCCCGCGATCAGGGTCGGGACGCCTTCGGCGCCAAATGCGCGCATCTCTGCGCGCGCCGCTGCAATGCGCTTGCGATCGGCCGCTATCAATTCAGGATCGGAAGCTGCCAGTCGATCGGCCGCCCCATGCAGTTCCAACCCGTGCAGAATATCTGAGAGGACGGAGAGATCCGTGGCGTCACAGCCCTCCACATAGCGTGCCTTCTGGATCGCACGCAGTGCCGCAAGTTCGCGATCAGGGTCGGTCAAAGGAACGGCGGTCAGCGCCAGCGTCGCCGAACCAGAATCAAGCTTCGACGTCCGATCCCCCAGCACCTTGTTGCGGTAGTCTTGGCTGAAAGGCTGCCCGGTCAGGCGGGAAATGCGCTGGTCGTTGGTCCCGGCATAAGCTGCAAAGCCGTCGTCCATCGGACGTGCGCCACGCAGCATCGAGCCCTCAGACTACCTTGCGGGTAGTACATGCCGCCATGAATGACTTCGCTGTTGCGTGAGGATATGCCAGAACCAATTTGATCGGACTGTTCGGCCACAATGACGTTGGCTCCGCGTCTGGCCAATGCGGCGCCGATGGACAGACCGATGACTCCCGCTCCAATCACAAGAGTATCCACGTCAATTCCCCCAAGCCGGTCATGTTTCTCCAGGGCTGACCAATCGCGGTCACTTCAACTTGAAGAATCGCCGATTTGATCTGAATCAAAATCCATACAGACGAGTCGGATTTTCGACCAGCACCTGCTTGCGCAAATGCTCGACGGGAATCCAGTCGGCGAGCTGATCCATCAGATTGCCGTCATTGGGCAAGAGAACCGGGATTTGTGGATGCGGCCAATCCGAGGCCCATAGGCATTGGTTCGGAGCAACCCGAACCAGCGCCTGCGCGAATTCATTGACATCTGCATAAGGATTTTTGCTCAATCTCGTCATGCGGTAGGACCCCGACAGCTTTACCCAGCATCTACGCTTGGCGAGCAGAGCCAGCAGGGTCTGAAATCCATGATCGGTAACTCCAACGTCGACCGGTACGTGTCCCATGTGGTCGACGACGACGGGCACGGGGATACTTTGAACAAGGTCATACAGTCCCTGAAATCGAGACACATCGATCAGCAGCTGGACGTGCCAACCGAGCCGTTGAATCCGCCTCGCCATCGCTGGCACCAGTTCGATTTTTGCGCCACCGCCAAACAGGACGTTGAAACGCAGACCACGGACACCAATAGCATGTTGATCGAGGTCTTCATCGCTGCACTGGGGATCGACGACAGCGATACCGCGAAAATTCGGACCGGCCTCAGCGAGGGCGTCGACCAGGCAGCTATTATCAAAGCCGTAGCCGCTGGGCTGCACCAAAACGCCCCTGGTTACACCGAGGGTCCTTAGTACTTGCAGATAGTCGGATAGCAAAGCGTCGGGTGGCGTGTAGATCCGGTCCTTGGCAAAGGGGTATCTTTTAACCGGACCGCAGATGTGGGCGTGGCAGTCGACCGCGCCGTCCGGCACAGCGAAGCGAGGCGGGCGTGGGTTAGGATCTGGCCCAGCGCACAGTGGAGCGCTCAATGGTTCGACGCCGGTCACTGTGTCAATGGCTCCGGCAACTCCATGAGTTCGACAATGTCGCAGACTTTGATACGATCTTCCGCACCGAGGGCCTGAACAGCTGCCGTGTACATCACGGTGTCCTTGGGACAGGAGACGACAAATCGCGTGACATCTCCCAGGGCCAAGGCCACTTTGATCCGGTTTTCGCTGGGCCGCTCGACGACACCAGTGTCGTCGCCCCAGATCCGACCACCGCCAGCGCCGCAGCAAAAGGAATTCTCGCGGTTACGGCCCATTTCGTGCAGCTTGTAACCCGCCAGTTCTATCAGAGCGCGCGGCGCATCGAATCCGCCATTGTAGCGGCCGAGATAGCAGGGATCATGGTACGTTACGACAGCGCCATCACCTGACTTGAGGCGAAGTGTCCCCGTATTAATAAGTTGGAGCAGAAGTTCCGTATAGTGTTTAACGACATAGGCCTTGCCGAATGCACTATATTCATTTCGCAAGGCATTGAGACTGTGCGGGTCCGTCGTCATGATGGTGTTATAACTGCAACCATCGATGGCGGCGATGTTGGATCGAGCCACCATCTCGAAGAGGCCTTCTTCGCCGGCTCGTCGCACGTCATTGCCGCTGTTCTGCTCGGCCTCAAAGAGAATGCCGAAATCGGCGCCGGCCGCGCGCAGCATTTCGGCGACCTTCAGCGTGATGCGTTCGACTCGCGGATCGTAAGAGGCGTAATCGCCGACAAACCAGAGAATGTCGACGGGACCCTTGCGGGCGTCCTTGATCGGAAAGCTGAGCGCCTTGGTCCATTTGGGCCGCTGACGCGGTGGCGTGCCGAAGGAGTTGCCGTTGCGTTGCACGTTCGAGAACGCATCCTGAAGGGTGCGCGGCACGCTGCCCTGCTCGACCAGCTGCCGGCGCATGTCGACGATTTTCGGAACATGCTCAATATGGAGCGGGCAGACGTCCATGCAGGCGCGGCAGGTCGTGCAAGCCCATAGCGTCGCCTCCTGAATGGCGCCGCCAATCAGCGGACCCGCCGGCTTGCCGCACGAAGCCTCCATGAGATGATCGCGCAGATCCATGATCAACAGCTTGGGACTGAGGGGCTGCCCGGCTGCATAAGCAGGGCACACGGATTGGCAGCGGCCACACTCGGTGCAGGAATAGAGATCGAGCATATGTTTCCAAGAGAAATGCTCGATCTTGCTGACGCCAATCTGCCCGCGATCGGACGGGGGCGGTGGCAATAGGCCTTTGGGCTTGAG
>Ga0209069_10001018_pt1 | contig 13908 bp, 11 predicted proteins | sample Str013_2_FD_187202 | JGI IMG/M metagenome (GOLD analysis project Ga0209069, IMG submission 187202) | Freshwater sediment microbial communities in response to fracking from Pennsylvania, USA - Straight Creek_MetaG_SC_2013 (SPAdes) (version 2) | ecosystem: Environmental > Aquatic > Freshwater >...
GATTTTAAAATTGCTTATTCTATTAGTGGCACTACCCTTGAATTGTTTCAAACTTTCCGGCCTGATGTAATTGAATCATTTCAATCCCTGGTAAAAACAGGGGCAGTTGAATTGTTGGGAGAAACTTATTACAATTCCTTAAGTTGGTTGTATTCAAAGAAAGAATTCACTTACCAGGTGAAAAAGCATTCCATGCTGGTAAAGGAATTGTTTAATATTCAACCTTCCGTTTTCAGAAATACGGAATTTGTATTTAATAATGAACTTGCCAGCCACGTTTCAGCGATGGGTTTTAAGGGAATTGTATGCGAAGGACTTGACCGGTTGCTGAATGGGAATGAGCTGAACCAGGCATATTCATCACCCGGTTTGGAAGGGTTTAGTTTATTATTGCGTAACCGTAGTCTGAGTGATGACATTGCATTCCGGTTTGGTGAAACCAGCTGGAACGAATATCCACTGACAGCGGAGAAATATGCATCCTGGGTTCATCGGCATACAGATGCCAGTAACTTAACTTTGTTTTTGGATTATGAAACATTTGGAGTGCATAAGAAAAAGGACACAGGTATATTTGATTTCCTGGAAAATCTTCCGGTTGCTATCCTGGCAGATAAAACCTGGGCTTTTAGTTTGCCATCGGAAGTTCTGGATATTTGTGATCCGAAAGCAATCTATGATGTGAAAGAAACCATATCCTGGAATGATGACAAAGCCGCCAGCTGCGTGTGTTGTGAAAGCGCTATGCAAAACAATATGCTGAAAAAGATTTACAGCCTTGAACATAAGGTAAACCATAACGGCAAAGACATGGAATTAAACTGGTGGCGGCAATTGCAAAGTGCGGATCATTTTTATTACATGTCCGAAACAGATAGATTCCCCCAGGATGCATATGGACAGCAAAATCCATTTGAATCACCGCAGGCCGCATATAAGAATTACCTTGACATAATTACTGATTTCGAAATAAAACTAATTCATAAAGGGCTTTCTGTATTCAGGGGCCAACAACAGATTACTATTAATACATCACTTTATTAAAAAACAAACAATGGACAAAAAGTTACAAGGGCAGATTGCCATAATTACGGGTGCAAGTAGCGGAATTGGAGCCGGTGTTGCAAAATCAATGGCCAGGGCAGGTGCGACAGTGGTAATTAATTACCCTGTACCGGCTACAAAAGACGCGGCTGACCTGGTTTTACAGGAAGTTATAGCAGAAGGCGGTTCAGGCATTACCTACTCATGCGATGTAAGTAAGGAGGACCAGGTAATAAAAATGTTTACCGATGTGGTGGCGCAATTTGGAACAGTAGATATTCTCGTGAACAATGCCGGCCTTCAGCGTGATGCAAAGTTTACCGAAATGACATTGGAACAATGGAACTTTGTATTAGCAGTTAATCTAACCGGTCAGTTCTTGTGCGCAAGGGAAGCCATCAAGGAATTTTTAAGAAGGGGCATCGATGAAACAAGGAGTAAAGCGGCAGGCAAGATAATTTGTATGAGCAGTGTACACGAAGTAATTCCATGGGCCGGTCATGCTAATTATGCAGCGAGCAAAGGCGGTATCATGATGATGATGAAAACAATTGCGCAGGAATTTGCACCAAAGAAAATTCGGATCAATAGTATTGCACCTGGAGCCATTGCTACGCCTATCAACCACGATGCATGGGATACGGCGGCTCATTTACAAAGCCTGTTAAAGCTCATCCCTGAAAAAAGAATCGGGCAGGTGGAGGATATTGGAAATGCAGCAGTGTTTTTAGCCAGTGATGACGCGGATTATATTAATGGTACTACTCTATTTGTAGATGGGGGTATGACATTGTATCCAGGCTTTGAGGACAACGGATAGACACTGCGTGATAATTCTATTATTAATAGTATAATATTTTACGTTGATATAATAAAACTTACTACATGCAGGAGAAACAAAGATTGCAGGATGATAAGGCAGGCATTGCTTCCTGGAAGAAATGGGGACCTTATGTTACTGATCGTCAATGGGGAACTGTGCGCGAGGATTACAGCGCTACAGGCGAAGCCTGGGAATTCGTGAGTCATGATGCAGCCCGCAGCAAAGCATATCGCTGGGGTGAGGAGGGTATTGCAGGCATTAGCGACGACCAGCAGTTTCTTTGTTTTTCTTTGGCATTGTGGAACAAAAAAGATCCCGTTATTAAGGAGCGATACTTTGGTGTGACCGGTAATGAAGGGAACCACGGAGAGGATGTAAAGGAATTGTATTATTACTTGGATGCAACGCCCACGCATTCCTATATGAAAGCGCTGTACAAATATCCGCAGCAGGAATACCCTTATTCCTGGTTGCTGGAAGAAAACAGGCGAAGGGGAAAGCATGATCCTGAATTTGAATTGATAGACACGGGACTATTTAATGAAGACAAATATTTTGATGTATTTACAGAATATGCTAAAGTGGGAGAGAATGATATACTGATTAAAATAACAGTGCACAACCGGGGCGATCAGGACGCATCATTAAATGTATTGCCTACCCTCTGGTTTCGCAATACCTGGGCCTGGGGCTATGATGATATACGGCCAAACATGATGTCTTCCAACGAAGGCAACCTTATCCTCAACCACAAGGAACTGGGCTATTATAAATTGCATCTTGAAGGTAATTACCAGTTATTGTTTTGCGACAATGAATCGAATAACCAGAAACTATATGGTGTACCCAATACGCATGCTTATTCAAAAGACGGTATCAATGATTTTATTGTGCATGGGGATGCACATGCGGTGAATAATAATGCCAGTGGAACAAAAGCAGCAGCCAATTTTGATATTACAATAAAGGGAGGCTCCTCTCATACGATAAGAATGAGATTGGAAGGAGCGGGCGTAAAAAATGCATTTGATGATTTTGATGCCATATTCGACAACAGGATACAGGAAGCGGATGATTTTTACAATGAGCTGCAGAGCGATATAAAAAGTGATGATGAAAAGATGGTGCAGAGACAGGCATTTGCCGGTATGCTTTGGAGCAAACAATTTTATTATTTTGATATTGAGCAATGGTTAAAGGGTGACCCCGCGCAACCCGCACCATCACCACAAAGAAAAAATGGCCGTAACCATGAATGGACCCACCTGAACAATGCAGACGTAATATCAATGCCCGATAAATGGGAATACCCCTGGTATGCGGCCTGGGACCTGGCATTTCATTGTATTCCATTTGCATTAATTGATCCAGAGTTTGCAAAAAATCAATTGATGTTGCTTACCAAGGAATGGTACATGCATCCCAATGGACAACTACCGGCCTACGAATGGGCATTTGGAGATGTGAATCCGCCTGTACATGCATGGGCTACGTGGAGGGTATTTAAAATTGATCAGAAGAATAATAATGGCGTAGGGGATATAGCTTTTCTGGAATCCGTATTTCATAAGTTGTTGCTGAATTTTACATGGTGGGTTAACCGGAAAGATGCAGAAGGTAAAAATATTTTCGAGGGGGGATTCCTTGGGCTGGATAATATTGGTGTTTTTGATCGCAGTGCACCATTGCCAACTGGCGGTTATATTGAACAGGCCGATGGTACCAGCTGGATGGCGATGTATTCCCTTAATTTATTGAGGATCTCACTTGAACTGGCAAGGGTAAACCCTGTTTACCAGGATATGGCCACCAAGTTCTTTGAACATTTCCTGTATATCGCAGGAGCCATGGCCAATATGGGTATGGAGGGAACGGGATTGTGGGATGAAGTGGATCAATTCTTTTATGATGTGTTGAAAACCACCAATGATGGCAGCGTACAACTAAAAGTGCGCAGTATGGTGGGATTGATTCCCATGTTTGCTGTGGAGGTACTGGATCATGAATTACTGGAAGCAGTACCGGAATTTGCCAAACGGTTAAAATGGTTCTTAAACAACCGACCTGATTTGGCGAGCCTTGTTTCCCGGTGGCAGGAAAAGAATGAAGGTGAAAAGCATTTACTGAGTTTACTGCGCGGACACAGGATGAAAAAAATATTGCAGCGCATGCTTGATGAAAGCGAATTTTTCAGTGATTATGGTATACGGGCAGTTTCCAAATATCACGACAAACATCCTTATGAGTTTTGGGTAAACGGGACTTGCTTCAGCGTGGAGTATACACCTGCGGAATCAACCACGGGATTGTTTGGTGGAAACAGCAACTGGCGGGGGCCGATCTGGATGCCGGTGAATTATTTACTCGTGGAAAGCCTGCAACGGTTTCATTATTATTACGGAGATGATTTCAAAATAGAATGTCCTACCGGAAGCGGCGTATACATGTCGTTGAATGATGCAGCAAATGAATTATCAGGACGTTTAGAAAAAATATTTCTCAAAGATGAGAATGGTAAGCGCGCCTTCCAGGGAGATAACCACAAATTGCAAACTGACCCCAATTTCAACAATTATATTTTATTCTATGAATATTTTCATGGAGACAGTGGAAGAGGCGTTGGCGCATCGCACCAAACAGGATGGACAGGACTGGTAGCGAAGATATTGCAGCCTAGGAAAAATCCCTGGCCCGATATGAAAAAGACAAAATAAAGAACATGTTACAAATAGATAGCGCTACGCTGCAGGATTTTCAGAAGGCAACCGAACTGGAATGGCTCCAGACAAATGGTTTGGGAGGATGGGCCGGCAGTTCCTTAACAGGGACCAATACCCGACGCTATCATGGCCTGCTTGTAGCAGCTATAGTTCCTCCAGCCGAAAGAATGGCAATGGTAAGTAAATTGGATGAAACAATATTGGTGAATGAAGAAAGATTTGAATTGGGAGCCAACCTATATCGTGGAGATGTGATTCACCCAAATGGTTATAAGTACCTGCAATCATTTTCTCAATCATTGTTTCCCGTTTGGAAATATGAAGCCGCTGGTGTTGTGCTTCAGAAAACGATAACCATGGTTCATGGGGAGAATACGACATTGGTGATGTATGATGTATTGGATGCCCCCGGAAGTTTTAAACTGGCGCTTCAACCATTTTTATCTGTAAGGGATTATCATGGTATGATGCACGCCAATGATGCCATCAACAAAACAGCAATATTTGATAGAGGGAATTTTAGCATAAAAGCATATAATGGAACACCGGATATATTCATCAAAGTGCCCGGTAGTGATTATTACAGCCAGCCCGACTGGTTTTTACATTTTAATTATGCAATAGAACGTTACAGGGGATTGGATTTTGAAGAAGATTTGTTTACGCCTGGTTATTTTACGGTTTCACTGGAGAAAGGGGACAGGCTTGGTATTATTATTTCAACAGAAAACCCGGCAGATAAGGATGCACATCAGTTACTGGAAATTGAGCGGGAAAGAAAGAAATCATTACTCACTGGTATACCCGCAGATGAAACGCTGCAGCAACTGGTGCTGGCTGCCGATCAGTTTATTGTAAAAAGGGGTGCTGATTTAAAAACCGTAATTGCGGGCTACCATTGGTTTACCGATTGGGGCAGGGATACGATGATTTCTTTGCCTGGTCTTACTTTGAGTACAGGCAGGTTTGAGGATGCAAAAAAAATACTGGCGGCCTTTGCAAATAGTGTGAGCATGGGCATGTTGCCCAATCGTTTCCAGGACAATGGGGAAGCGCCTGAATACAACAATGTGGATGGCACGCTGTGGTATTTTATCGCAGTATACAAGTATTGGAAAGCTTCCGGGGATACCGAATTTGTATTGAATACGATTCTGCCTGTCCTGAAGGAAATAATTGACTGGCACTTTAGGGGTACCAGGTATAATATTCATGTAGCAGACGACGGTTTGCTATACGCGGGAGAAACCGGTCAGCAACTTACCTGGATGGATGCAAGGATTGGAACCTGGGTGGTAACCCCACGTATGGGAAAACCTGTTGAGATACAGGCCCTCTGGTACAATGCATTGATGATATTTTCCGAATTGCTTGAATTAAACGGCCAGCGGAAGGATGCGCTGTTGGTAAAGGGAAGTGCAGACAAAGCCAAAGAGAGTTTCACCCAATTGTTTTGGAATAAGGAGGGTAATTACTTATTCGATGTAATAGATGAAAAGGGAGTGCCGGATGCTTCCCTGCGACCGAATCAATTGTTTGCGATTAGTCTTCCTTACCAGGTAATCGAAGACGAAAAAGCAAAGGCCGTCTTATCCATTGTAAAAGAGAAATTATATACAGCAGTTGGCTTGAGGACCCTTCCAGCAGAAGATATGCACTATATTCCCATATATGGCGGAGATGCCTGGCACCGCGATTCGGCTTATCATGAAGGAACGGTTTGGAGCTGGTTGCTCGGCGCCTATGTTGATGCCATGGTGAAGCTAAACAAGGATAGGTCGGAAATCATGGATGTCATCAATGCTTTCCGTTACCATTTGTCAGAAGGTTGTATTGGGACTGTGTCTGAAATATTCGATGCGGAAGCGCCCCATCATCCACGGGGTTGTGTGGCCCAGGCATGGGGTGTTGCAGAAGTATTACGTGTTATGAAAGCGTATCAATTATATTCACTGGCTGAGCTTGCTTTACCAAAGGAATCAAGTGAGGTTTAATCTCTATCAACTGACTGGGTAAGAAAATATACCGGCTATTGCCGGTTTAATTTTTGCAAATGGCTATTTAGCTATGCAAACACCATCCAGTAAATCCACATCACAAAACTTAATACCAGGGCTGTTACGGGACTGATAAATGCAATTAGCATAATCACGGTATTACAAATCAGTCCAATATTTTCATTTTTAGATATTTGTTTTATTTGACCGGGTGTAATACCATGCACCAGTAAGTCCATGTTTCTGTTGGCAGACCACCATAATAGACGAAATGCAAGACTGATCAATACAAAATAACCAGTGTAAAAAACTACGGCAGTTTTTAATGCGCCTGTTTGTAAAAAGAACCCCAGGGTTTTAGTGGGAAAGGGAACCAGCGCCACCAGCATGAGCAGCAATCCATTTGTCACCATTACCAGGCTATCAGTATTGCGCAATTGTTTGAATAAACCGTGATGTCCTATCCATGCGAGTAAGACATTGATAAAGCTGATTACATAGGCCAGGCAGATGGGCCATTTCTCCAATAGCGCATGAAGCAAATCCTTATTGCTTGCATCTGATTTGATTTCTACCCCTATTTCTATCGATAATAAGGTTACTGCAATACAAAATACGCCATCACTAAAGGTTTCCACCCTGATGGTTTCTTTTTGTAATTGTATTTCTGAGGATTTAGCAGAATTTGACATTTTCAGTATTTAATAAACTGAAAGATGAGCATTCCCTGCGTTATAAATAGTCAAGTCCTTTACAGATAAGCGATGATGGTTCTATGAACAATTATTCTGTTTGCCATATTACTCTCATATACAGTCAAACAACCGACAATGAGAGGGGGCCAATTACCTTCTCTTTGTAGTCTAAATTATTTTTATGGGCAACCAATATGATATTATAATTATCGGTACAGGAAGCGGAGGTGGAACGATGGCCTATGCGCTGGCAAAAAGTGGGAAAAAGATTTTAATACTGGAACGTGGCGGTTTTATTCCCAAGGAAAAACAAAACTGGGACCCGCATGAAGTGGTAACGGTGGGCCGTTATCGCCCGACAGAAGAATGGTATGATGCAGAAAATAAACCATTCAAGCCGTTTATTCATTATAATGTAGGTGGTAATAGTAAAATGTATGGCGCAGCTTTGTTTCGCTTCCGTGAGGAGGATTTCATGCAAACGAATCATTTTGGTGGTGTCTCTCCTCAATGGCCCTTTCAATATGATTTACTGGAGCCATATTATACACAAGCCGAACACTTGTACCATGTGCATGGCAGGCATGGAATCGATCCTACAGAGCCCCCTGCCAGCAAGGCTTACCTTCACGGGCCCTTGCCATACGAACCTTTGATAGCTGACCTGGAAATGAAGATGCGGCAAATTGGGCTAAAACCTTTTCCACTGCCCATGGGGGTTAGATTGCCCCAGGATTATAGCAATACGGAAACGCCGGTGGTGCTGGAAAATTTTGACGGTTTCCCTGATTTGACAGACAGTAAGGCGGATGCACAAACCATAGCATTGCGCCCGGCACTGGCAAAAGACAATGTTACCTTGCTCACGCATGCATATGTTGAAAAGCTGGTTACGGATCAAAGCGGTAAAAAAATTACACAGGTAATTGCTTCAGTGAATGGAGAAAGAATGGTATTCAGTGCGGATACTGTGATCGTTGCCTGTGGCGCGGTAAACAGCGCTGCATTGATGTTGCGTAGTGCCAATGATAAACATCCAAATGGATTGGCCAATTCTTCCGACCAGGTCGGTCGCAACCTGATGTTGCACCACAATGGATGTTTGGTAGCATTTACAAAAAAGAAAAACGATTGTGTTTTTCAAAAGAGCCTTGGCCTGGCTGATTTCTATTTTGGTGCAGACGACAGCAAGCTCCCCCTGGGAGAAATACAACTCATGGGAAGAAACGATCCGGATACCATTTTATGGCTGGCACAAAATATTGCACCCAATAAAACATATGATGAATTAAAAGAAATGACCATCGACTTCTGGTTAACTGCTGAGGACCTTCCGTCACCCGAAAACCGCGTTACACTTCGCAAGGATGGTAGTATCCAGGTTAATTATGCCAGGACAAATTATGAGGCCTATGAGAAATTAAAGGAAAAGTTAAAGCAGGTATTCGTTAAGCTGGGAGCATTGGATCCGGATTACAAGGATGTACAATGGAATGGTTACGACCTGGATATAAGTGGTATGAGCCACCAGAATGGAACCATGCGCTTTGGAACTGATCCAAAGACTTCTGTACTCGATCTGAATTGTAAAACGCACGATGTGGATAACCTATACGTGGTGGATGCCAGTTTCTTCCCCAGTTGCGGCGCTTTCAATCCTGCTTTAACGATAGCTGCAAACGCACTGAGGGCAGGAGAATATTTGATACAAGATATATTAAATGTAAAGGAAACAAAGAAAGAAGCAGTGGCTTCCATTGCTTAATCGAAAATAAATGGGTACTCATGTTTGAAATCAGTTTGCGTCTTTGTAACAGGAGGCGCATCTGTTTAATAAAAGAATATGGAAGAGGTAGCAAAAATTATAACATTGTATGTTGGCCGTGCCGTGGAAATATTGGCCGCTGTAATTGTTGGAATAGCGGTTGTGAAAACAATCATAACGTATTCTGCCAGCCTGAAGAGAATTGGGCCATCTATTTCAAAAGAAGCCATAAGAATTGAATTTGGAGGTTCAGTAGCCGTCGCACTTGAGTTGCTGCTGGGTGCAGATGTTTTGGCTACTGCGGTTGCACCCAGTTGGACCGATATCGGTAAACTCGCCGCTATCGCAGTTCTAAGGACGGCCCTCAATTATTTCCTTGAAAAGGAATTGAAACATATGTACAGCAAATCACCTCAATGATGCTGAAATCATTTTTATAATTCACTTTTATTCGTCACCTGTTTGACAGCTGGGTTCCATTATAAATATTCTATTTGTATCATGAGAGCAATGCCGATAAGAATAAAAGCCGAAAATGGGTTTTCTCAAATGAAGACCTCATTTAGTAAAAACCGGAATCATTATTTACAGGAGGCATTGGGTCTTGCCATCTTTATGATCTCCGCCAGTTTTTTTGGTGCCTTGCTGGAAGCAAAGAACTCTCCCATTCACCTGGCCATTTCAAATGCATTCGTTCGTAGCATTATTATGGGGGTCATGATGGGCAGTACCGCCTTGTTTATTTTCTATTCAAGATTTACCAGTCCTTCCGGTTCACATATCAACCCTGCTGTTACGATTACTTTTTTACGACTGGGACAAATGTGCCGCTGGGATGCTCTTTTCTATATACTATTCCAATTTGCCGGTGGAACGATTGCCGTTTACCTAATGCAATTGATCATGGGGGCATGGTTAACCAGTCCTCCTGTAAATTCAGTCGTTACCGTTCCTGGTAAAACTGGTATAGGGCCGGCATTACTGACAGAGACAATCATTGCATTTATAATGATGACCATGGTATTGTTTACTACGTCGCACCATCGGCTGAAAAAATTCACACGCATCATTGCAGGTTGCATGGTTTGTATTTACGTAATTGTGGCCGGACCCTTCAGCGGATTTGGTATGAACCCTGCGCGCACATTTGCATCAGCGTTGCCTGCCAATACATGGACAGCCTTTTGGATATATTTATTTGTTCCTGTGATTAGTATGCTGGCGGCGGCAGAATTTTATTTACTGATTGGAAAGGAAAAGGGAGAAATAAAAACGGAAGTGCCTTTAGCTGGTTAGCAGATTGGGCAATAATATAGAAGAACAATATTTTGGGTTTGTTCCTGGAATTTAGATTCGATTATTTCAACTTAAGAACAACTACTAAAAAGATAAATTAAAATCAATTGTATGAAGCAACTTTCAAAGTTTCTACTGATACTTGGTATGACCAGTCAATTGCATGGAATATTGAATGCGCAGGTAAATAAAGTAGAAGCTATCGGTATCACGGTAAGCGACATGCAACGATCTGTAAAATTTTACAGTGAAATACTGGGTTTTAAAAAAGTGAGCGATGTAGAATTATACGGGAGCGAATATGAACAACTCCAGGGGATATTCGGTTTACGTATGCGCGTTGTGCGTATGCAACTGGGCGATGAGTTTATTGACCTTACTGATTATATTACAAGTGGTGGTCGCAGTATTCCCGAAAACAGCATGAGCAATGATTTAATTTTTCAGCACATTGCCATTGTTGTAAGCGATATGGATAAAGCCTATTTACAACTACGCAATCGAATGGTGATGCATGTCTCCACCGCACCGCAAACCATTCCTGCCAGTAATAAGGCAGCGGCTGGCGTAAAAGCGTTTTATTTCCATGACCCGGATATGCACAATCTTGAGCTGATTTATTTCCCCAAAGACAAGGGCCAACCCAAATGGCAGCAACAAGCGCCCGGGAAATTATTCCTTGGCATTGATCACACTGCAATAGGAGTGAGCAATACAGATAGTAGTCTCCATTTTTATGAAGGGATATTGGGTATAATGCGTAAAGGTGATAGCTGGAACATGGGAACGGAACAGGCACATTTGAATTTTGTGGAGGGTGCCAGTCTGCATATTACCGGTTTGCGTGCAGCCAGTGGTCCGGGCATTGAATTCCTGGAATACCTGAAACCAGGTCCCGGTAAACCTTTCCCTGCAGATACCCGTTCTGATGACATTTGGTACTGGCAAACCATGCTGGTAGTGGACGATGCAGACAAATTATATAAGCAATTGGGTGATGCAGGCTATACAATGGTTTCAAAACAGTTGGTTTCCCTCAAAACTAAAAGTGGTAAGCAGTGGAAAGCATTTATTGTCCACGACAGGGATGGCCATGCAGTGCTGCTGGTGCAGGAACTGAAATAAATTAATTACAAATCGGGTGTTTCCGTCAAACAACCGACAATTACTTTTTGCAAACTTCAGTTGCTTTATGATACAATGAATGATAGTCAAGCCATAATATGCCCATTGTGTAATGATAAGGTCGAAAAATTGCTGTATCGATTTCACATTGATAGTGAAAGACAGGTGATTGACCGGATAAAGAAACAGCACCCTGTTTGGGCAGAAAATGATGGTATCTGTGGCAGGTGCGTGGATTATTATCACACAGAAATAATAATGGAACAAAGAATTCTTCCCGAAATCGGACCATTCTTTCCCATCAAAAGCGCGGATGATTTTGTAATTCTTCCCACAGGACTTCGGCTGGATGCAGATCCCCGGTATACAGGGAAGGGAGTTGTTATTTGCTTTATAGATAGCGGATTTTATCCACACCCTGATTTGATAATGCACCGCAACCGTATCCGGGCATATGTGGATGTAAATGATTCTTCAGCTAATTTGAATACCTGGATGGCTTCAAAAAAGGTTTCCAATGATGCATGGCACGGAACGATGACAACTGTGGTAGGCACGGGTGATGGATACCTAAGTAACGGTCTATATAAAGGGATTGCCTGTAATGCTGAATTGGTTTTGATAAAGGTTCAAAATAAAGAAGGAAAGATAACCAGGGAAAATATTGTAAAAGCCCTGCAATGGGTATTGAATAACCATGAAGCTTACGGGATAAAAATTGTAAACATGTCCCTTGGCGACGACAGGGAATGTTCCTATAAAGAAAGTGAGATTGATACATTGGCGGAAACACTTGTAGGACTTGGTTTAAACATCGTGGCAGCTGTAGGAAACGATGAGCACGGACAAGTAAAGCCGCCCGCCAATTCCCCTCATGTAATTGCGGTAGGGGGCATTGATGATAATAACCAGCTTTCGGATGCCTGGCAGTCCTACCATTCCACCTATGGTACAACCGTGGATATGATTGCCAAACCAGAGTTGGTGGCCCATGCTATTTGGATTGCCGCGCCAATTTTACCTGGCACCGAAGAAGAAAAAGAAGCTGTAACTTTATACAGCCTGGTACAAACCCCTAATAAGGATTTATTAAAAAAGTTTCAGGATTCCGTTCACAATATAAAACCCGAGGCTTCCGTCACCAATGGATCAGATATAACATCTCTAAAAGCAGCCATTCTGCAGCGCATTCAACAGTGCAAGTACATTGCACCGCATTATATGCATGTTGATGGTACATCCTTTGCGGCGCCAATTGTGAGTTCTGTTATTGCCCAATTACTGGAAGAAAACCAGGAATTAACCCCTTCTGCCATCAGGCAGGTGTTGTTTTCCACTGCTAAGCGAATGGATGGCGTTGCTGTACAGCAACAAGGTTTTGGTGCTGTGCAACCCAGAAAAGCAATTTTGAAAATCTTAAAACGATCGTTCATTATGAAACCACAGGAATCCCCCTCCGTTGATAAATCAAAGCGTTCCATAGAATTTTACGTACAAAACGACTGTGCACAGCAAATTTCATTAGCAGGTGATTTTAATCATTGGGCGCAGGATGTGCTGCTGATGCAACCGGGAAAGAATGGCATCTGGAAAATTGAAATCCCTTTGCTTCCAGCAGGTAAATATCATTATAAATTTTTCGTGGATGATAAAATGTGGATGGAAGATATAGGCAATCCATTTCGTGAACCGGATGGCTTTGCCGGATTTAACAGTATACTTGTAATTGAAAATTAATTATGGAAACGATGGTTATGGTTTTATTGATAGTTGCCGCACTGTACTTGTGCTGCGGACTGGTCTTCGCCATCTTCTTTGTTACAAAGGGGGTAACGATTGTGGATGAAGGTGCACATGGTGCCACCATTGGTTTCAGAATAATTATTATTCCCGGATCCATGGTATTCTGGCCATTGTTGTTAAAGAAATGGAGGAGCGCCAATAAGATAAAATCAATGGAAGGGATAGCAAATAATTAAAAGAATCTACGGGATGACCAAATCATTGCGAAAGCGACATTTACAAATCTGGACCATTTTGCTGGTATTGTTGCCATTTGGTATTATCAGTGCAAAGCTGGTTGTGCCACAACAGCCTGCAGATGCTTTATTACAACCATCGGGAAAAGCGCCTTTGCCTTTTATTGTACGTTCTGCGGAGAAAGAAAATTTTGCCGTTTATATCAGGAAGAGTAACGATAGCACTTTTCAGCTTCATTGGATAAATAAGAACACTTTAACCTATCCAACCGCCACCATCTATCTTGCCCCGGGAGATGTGCATGATATTGCCAGATCCCTATTGGTAGGCAGGATTGAAGCCAGGGGTACTTATTTTTTCTCCATTAAGACGAATGCCGCGAATGAACATATTATTGTGTATGATTTTATTCACCAGCAGATTATTGATACGATAAATTTTAAGCAATGAGTGTTTCTTATGC
>Ga0209069_10001019_pt1 | contig 13903 bp, 12 predicted proteins | sample Str013_2_FD_187202 | JGI IMG/M metagenome (GOLD analysis project Ga0209069, IMG submission 187202) | Freshwater sediment microbial communities in response to fracking from Pennsylvania, USA - Straight Creek_MetaG_SC_2013 (SPAdes) (version 2) | ecosystem: Environmental > Aquatic > Freshwater >...
GCATTGGGGAAGCATTGATCGATATGATTTGTACCGACAAAGGCAAATCATTATCTGAAGGACAGCATTTCCTCAAGAAACCGGGCGGCGCTCCTACTAATGTGGCGGCTGCTATTGCTGCCTTGGGAGGCTCGGTAGAGCTGGCCGCAAAAGTAGGTAGTGATCCCTTTGGAAAACAACTGGTAGAAGTAATGCAATCCTTTGGCGTATCAACCCGCTGGATGTTGCAGGACCCCGCTTCTTTTACCACATTTGCCTTTGTATCATTAATGGAAGATGGCGAACGGGATTTTGTATTTAACCGCGGTGCAGATGGTGAACTAACCCGCCAGGAAACAGCTGACATTCCACTGGAGGAATTTACAATCATTCATTTCGGCTCTGCTACTGCTTTTTTACCCGGGCCATTGCAGGCTGCTTACCAATCCTGTTTACAAAAAGCCTTGCAGAATAATATATTTATCAGTTTCGATCCCAATTATCGCCATTTATTATTTAAGGATAACAAACAATCATTCATTGACCAGTCATGGAACTATTTGAATTGCTGTCACTTTTTTAAACTGAGCGATGAGGAAGCCTTACTGATAACCGGTTGCGATACATTAAAAGATGCAGCTGACATGCTGCTTGAAAAAACCGATGCCGTGTTTACTATCACATTGGGCAAAGAAGGAACCCTGCTGGGCTATGGCGAATCCACTGTCACTATACCCAGTATTCCGGTAAAACCTGTTGATACCACCGGTGCAGGCGATGCATTTGTAGGCGCAGTATTGTTTCAGCTTAGCTCTCGCTCCTTTGCAGCCAGCAAGGCATTGGGTTTGGATGAGTGGAAACAGATAGTAGCCAATGCCAATAAGGCAGGTGCGCGTACCTGTGAGTATATGGGCGCCATGGAAGCCTTTAAACATTTAAACAACCGGATTTTTAATTAAGGAAAGCAACAGCCGTGTACAATTACCAACTTCACCAGCAGATCAATAATGGCCTTCATGAAGAGGAAATAGATATTGCCGGCAGGGACAATTTATTTTATACCCGCTTCATGGCAAATGCTTCCAGCATCAAAGCATTGTTTACCGAATTGTATGGGAAACACCCCGATAATGATAAACTCTTCCAGCAATTGATCATTACCATTGCTGATGCTTACCAGAATAGGCCCGAAGTACTGAAAGACAGGGACGATGAAAAAGAAGAAAAGGGTCATTGGTTCCTGAGCAATGAAATTACCGGTATGAGCCTGTATGTTGATCGCTTTTGTGGTAATATAAAAGCACTGGGCAATAAACTGGATTATTTTAAAAAACTGGGTGTAAATTTTTTACACCTGATGCCACTCTTTGAAAGCCCGGAAGGAGAAAGCGATGGTGGTTATGCAGTATCCAATTTCAGAAAGGTAGACAAGCGGTTCGGTACATTGGAAGATTTGATCGCTCTGCAGCAACAAATGAATAAGGAAAAGATGTACCTGATGCTGGACATTGTATTGAACCATACTTCTCACCACCATGAATGGGCGGTAAAGGCAAGAGAGGGTGATACAGGTTACCAGGAATATTTTTACATGTTCAACAACAGGGAAATCCCTGATCAGTTTGATAAATCGATGCCTGAAATTTTTCCGGAGAGTTCCCCTGGCAACTTTACCTATGATGCCAAAAGCAAAAAATGGGTAATGACTGTTTTCCACCATTACCAATGGGATTTAAATTATAGGAACCCCTATGTATTTCTTGCCATGCTGGATACTATATTTTTTTATTCCAACCTCGGAGTTGATATATTACGTATAGATGCTCCCGCATTCATATGGAAACAGGCTGGTACGACTTGTCAAAACCTTCCGCAGGCGCATAGTATTTTACGTTTGATCAAACAATGTGTGCAGGTAGCAACACCTGGCATGGCATTGCTGGGAGAAGCGATTGTATCCCCAAAGGAAATCATGAAATATTTTGGAACAGGTTTGTATACCGCCAAAGAATGCGATTTCGCCTATAATGCCACGCATATGGCGCTTCAATGGGACGCACTTGCTACCGGCGATACACGCGTAATGCTTGCCGCACAACATGAAATCTTACAAAAGCCTTATGGTACTTCCTGGATTACCTATACCAGGTGCCACGACGATATTGGACTGGGGTATGAAGATTATATGATTCAACATGCAGGGTATAACCCTTATGGGCACCGAAAATTTTTGAAAGATTATTATGCCGGCAATCATCCGGGTTCGCCAGCCAGAGGTGCATTGTTTTCGGTAAATCCGAAAACACAGGATGCGCGCATTAGTGGTTCCCTGGCTTCTTTATGTGGTTTGGAAAAAGCCTTGGAAAGTAAAGATGATTACCAGGTGGAAATGTCGCTAAGAAAAATTATCGTCATGCAGGTGCACAGCTTTTTTATTGGAGGTGTTCCCATGATCTTTTATGGTGATGAGCTGGGCTATACCAATGATTATGCTTACCTGAAAGACCCCGGTAAAAGTTACGACAACAGGTGGATGCACCGGCCACTGATACATTGGGATAAAAATGAAAAGATTAATGATGCAGGTACCATAGAAAACAGGATTTTTTCAGAAACACAACAATTGATTGATATCAGAAAAAAACTATCAGTTGCAGGAGATTACAAAAACCTTACATGGATGACACCCCATAATATTCATGTTGCCGGGTACCTGAGAACTTACGACGAACAACAGTTATATTGTATATTTAATTTTAGCGATAAATCGGCCCACCTTACCTGGTTCGCTTTCAAAGAGCATGGCAGTATTCCTACACGTTTGTACGACCACTGGAGAAAAACAGACATGCTGGTTGGGCATGACCATGAATTCCTTGTACTTGAACCCTATACATTTTACCTGTTTGAACAATCCCTGTAATTATTTTTACCCAACCTTTCGGTAATTTTACTACGTAATGGATGGTATAGCTGCATTTTTTTGTTAATAAATTACAACTCGTTCAATATTAAGCCCAATATTTGCAGCGTTAAGATAATTTTACAGGTCAAGCAGCATATGAGAGTTAAAACAGTCATCATTTTTTTAATAGTATTATTTTTTTCAGTAAAACTTCATGCTCAGCAAGCATGTACATTACTGGGGCAAACACCTTCTACTGCATTTCCCGTTTGTGGTACCGATACGTTTAGTCAATCTACGGTGCCAATCTGTACGAATAACGCTATCTATGTTCCGGGTTGCGACAATGTTGCAGTCCCTTATTCAGATAAAAACCCGTTTTGGTACCAGTTTACTTGTTTTACGCCAGGTACACTTGGTTTTTTAATTACACCAAATGATTTAGCGGATGATTATGATTGGCAATTATTTGATATTACTGGTCATAATCCAAATGATGTTTATACGGATCACACTTTATTTGTTACCGGCAACTGGTCAGGGAGTTCCGGGCTTACTGGTGCTTCGGGTGCAGGAAACGCAATAATTCAATGTGCTTCATATCCCAATGGCGGTGTACCTACTTTCAGCAAGATGCCAACACTGGTGATTGGCCATATCTATTTACTAATGGTTAGTCATTACTCCGATAATCAAAGTGGTTATAAATTATCCTTTGGTGGAGGGACCGCCAGCATTACAGATCCCAAGCTACCCGATTTACAGGGAATTGTTCCTTCCTGCGATGGAACCAAGTTAACCATACAGCTAAATAAAAAAATGAAATGCAGTTCACTTTCAGCAGATGGAAGTGATTTTACAATTTCACCCGCACTGGCAACAGTTACAGCTGCAATTGGTAATGGATGCAGTAATGGCTTTAACCTGGATTCTGTTGAACTTACCTTGAGCAACCCATTACCAGCAGGAAATTACACTGTTACTATCAAGGACGGCGCTGATGGGAATACGCTACTGGATGATTGCGACAGGCCTATTCCAGCAGGAAATAATCTTCCGCTCACTATTTTGCCTTTACAACCTACACCTTTGGACAGTCTCACTGCTCTAAACTGTGCACCAAATAAATTGCAATTGGTATTCAAGAAAAATATACGCTGCAATTCCATTGCAACAGATGGAAGTGATTTTGTTATAACCGGCCCTGCTCCCATAACTGTTACGGGCGCCTCTGCCAATTGCAACAATGGAGTTGGAAATATTATAATAATAACCCTGGCTTCCCCGGTTGTGGTGGGTGGCACTTATCAAATCACATTAGCTGCAGGTACAGATGGCAATTCTATTGTAGATGAATGCGGACAGGTAACCCCTGTAGGTTCAACACTTCCTTTTACTGTAAAGGATACGGTATCTGCAGATTTCAATTACCAGGTAGTACTTGGTTGTCGTGCCGATACCATCAACTTTTCCCATGATGGTAGAAATGGCGTTAACCAATGGACATGGCGGTTTGATGTAGCAGGTAATTCAACACAGCAAAATCCTACCTTCATATTTAACACATTTGGCAATAAACAAATCACCTTATCCGTAACAAATGGCTTCTGCAGTGATACGGTCACAAAATCCATTTCACTGAACAATGACTTAAAAGCAGCTTTTGAAACCAACAACATTCTCTGTCCTGAAGATGCTGCTTCCTTTAAAAACAACAGCGTAGGTGATATTGTGAATTATAATTGGGACCTCGGTAATGGACAAAGAAGTTTTATCCTTACACCCCTTCCACAAAATTACCCCAAGACAGGAATTGAAAAGATTTATACGGTTCAATTGATTGTTGAAAACAAAGCAGGTTGTTTTGATACCGCTACCCAGTCCATCAAAGTACTCAAAACATGTTATATAGCAGTGCCCAATGCGTTTACACCCAATGGCGACGGGCTCAATGATTACCTCTACCCGCTCAATGCCTATAAAGCAGATAACCTGGAGTTTAATGTCTACAACCGCTTTGGCCAGCTGGTATTCCATACCAACGACTGGACCCGTAAATGGGATGGTAAAATAAATGGCGAATTACAAAGTACGGGCACCTATGTATGGACGCTAAAATACACCAATCGCGATACGGGTAAAAAAATATTCATGAAGGGTACCTCTACTCTTATCCGGTAAATTTTTCAGAATTCAAATGCTAAATACTAGTAAAGATTAGGCGAATTCCTTCTTTAGCATAGAATTATTACATTTATAGTACATAAATAACCTGCTTCCAAATTCCTCAAATTGCCATTATGAGAAAACTACTCACTGTTTTTAGTTTTATTTTCTTTTTTGTACCAATATGTTTCTCACAAAATAAAACGCTTCAGGAAAGACTTGGTTATCCGAAAGACAGCAAGTTGCTTATCATTCACGCGGATGATATTGGTGTGTCTCAAAGTGAAAATGCTGCCAGCATCAGCGCTATGGAAAAAGGAAGTGTTACATCGGGAAGTATCATGGTTCCTTGTCCTTGGGTGGGAGATATCGCTGCTTATTCGCGTACTCATCCAAAATCCGATCTGGGCTTGCACCTCACACTCACCAGTGAATGGAAATACTACAGGTGGGGAACAGTAAGTCCGCTTTCCCAAACTTCCAGCCTTGTAAATAAGAATGGATTTTTATACAACGATACAGACAGTCTTTACATGAAGGGCAACGCACAGGAAGTGGAGAAAGAAATAAGGGCACAAATTGAAAAGGCCAGGCAATTCGGCATTGATCCCACCCATTTTGATGCGCACATGGGTTGCATGTTTGGTTCGCCTGAATATTTATCTATTCTTATCAAACTGGGGCGCGAATACAAAGTGCCTGTATTGTTAAATAAGGTGGCGTTCAAATTTTTATACAATATTGATCTCGATAAATTCATCAGCGATAAGGAAGTGGTGGTAGACAATGTTTTTATGGCACAACCAAGTGATTTTAAAAACGGCATGGTCAAATATTATACAGGGATACTCAATAATTTAAAACCGGGTTTGAATTGCATATTATTACACGCTGCATTCGACAACCCCGAAATGCAGGCAGTAACCATCGATCACCCTGATTACGGAGCTGCCTGGCGGCAACAGGATTATAATTTCTTTACCAGTGAGGAATGCCGGAAATTATTGAAGCAAAACAATATCATCCCGGTAACCTGGCGGGAAATAAGGGACAAACTGATTAGAAATTAACTAATTATATTTTAGCTGTTTTCCAATGGCATAAAAAGCAACATAAGAAGCAAATCTGCAAATAAAGGCTACCAGCTTTTAATCAACTTGCAAACACAGTATAGTTAAAGGCGCATTTGCAGGGAAACTGCGCCTTTGAATGCAAGATGGTCAAAAGTTGTATAGAAACTGGTTGATCAAAACACCCTTCCGGGAGTATTCTATTTACAGTCTAAAACAATATGAACTGAAAATCAATGGCTTACATTAAACCAGTAGCAAAGAAACCTATACTTTATGGAAAGACCGATCGATCACTGCTTTGATTACCAGTTAATTGTACAACCCACGGATATTGATGCGATGGGACATGCCAACAATGTTGTGTACCTGCGATGGGTACAGGAAGCTGCTGCTGCGCACTGGAACCAGATTGCAAATACGGAAATTCATCAGCGATATGCCTGGGTTGTATTGCGCCATGAAATTGACTACCTGATGCCCGCATTTGAAAACGAGGAGCTCATAGCCAGTACATGGATTGGCAGGCATCATGGCGCAACCTCAGAAAGATTCGTACAGATTTCCAATGCCGCCAGCGGCAAAATTCTGGCAAATGCAAAAACCACCTGGTGCCTCCTGGATGCAGCAACGTTAAAAGCCAAAAGAATTGATGCCGCCATCCTTGAGGTTTTCAAGTCTGCTTCCTGAACTTTCTTCAATAAATATCCCGCTTATCTTTGCAGTATGGCAGAAGATTTAAGCATAGCAAATGGAACTAAAACTAAAAGGTATATTTCGCTGATTCCGCAAATAAAAGGATTGCTGGAAGGTGAGCCTGATTTAATTGCCAACCTGGCAAATATAACCGGCGCATTAAAGGAACAATTTGGTTGGTTCTGGATTGGCTTTTACATCGTAAAAAAAGATGAATTGGTATTGGGTCCTTTCCAGGGACCAGTAGCCTGTACAAGGATTAAAAAAGGAAGGGGTGTTTGCGGCAGCAGCTGGCAACAGGAGAAAACACTGATAGTACCCAATGTTGAAAAATTCCCCGGGCATATAGCCTGTAGCAGTTTATCGAAATCAGAAATTGTAATACCCGTATTTAATGGTAAAGAAATAGTAGCTGTACTGGATGTTGATAGTGCTGAGTTGGATGAGTTTGACGAAACAGACAAACACTACCTGGAACAAATTGTTACACTGGTAAAATGGCAAAACTGATTTTTATATAAGTTCACCATAAGTTTATTTCTCCAATAATAATTCATTGATCAGTTTCTCAAATTCTTTCCTGAACTGAATATAATGTTCGCCTGTACCAGGTCCATTGAATCCTGTATCCAGTTTACGAACCTTTCCATTTCTATCTAAAATAACGGAAGAAGGGAAAAATTTTATGGGTGTTAATTGGGGCAAAGTTTTTTCTGTTCTCAGAGAATCGCTGGTGGATACACCGGTAACCAGCATAGGATATTGAACATTAAATCTTTGTTGAAATTTTTTCAAACTTCTTATTGAACGTTCTATATCAGTACTGTATTCATAGGCAAGCGAAACCACTTCAAATCCGCGTCGTTTGTTTTTATTATAATAATCGCTTAGAAAAGCAGTTTCATCCATGCAATTTGGGCACCAGCTACCCATGATTTGCACCACCACTACCTTATTTTTAAAACGGTCATCATTGATTGAAACCGGCTTCCCATTCAGATCATTAAAAGTAAAATTCAGTCTTTCTTCTCCCGGCTTCAGGTACATAGCTACGGCTTCTTCCGGAAGTTTCGCTAAAGGATTTCTTTGCGCTGTCCAGTCTTCCTTATTCACTGAACCGGTAAAATAATGTCCATTCGTGATGGTATTGTTGTCATTCACTTTAGCTGTAAACAAAAAAGCATGACCGCCATCAAAACAGGAAAGTATTAATGAGTCTCCATCCATCATTCCTTCCAGGTAACGGTAATCACCAGTAGGGTTTAGAAATGTTCCGGTAATATGGCTATTGGTTTGTTTAAATTCAGCAACTGAAGGAACCTGTAAATTATTTTTGTTGACGAATGTTGCTGCCCATCTTCCCGTTATTTTTCTTTTACTTTTATTACTTACAGTAAACCTATCATAGCCATGGCGGGCAGAAAAAGAAATAACCTGTGTTTTAACAGAACCACCTTTCACCCAAACACCATCCAGTGACCGCCCTGTTCTTTTTATCCTGAATTGTGATTCAAAAACCGGCATCTGCACAAACAATGAATCGCCACTTGCAGTAATATCTGACACCTTTAGCCTTTCGGCGGCATTTCGTATATACCAAACTGTTTTACCATGTTCCTCTTTCCATTCAAAATTAAAAACAATGATATGCCCGTCTTCGCGATGCAATTCTGCCCTCCACCATCCTGATAGGTTAGATGATTGAGCGAGCGATTTACAACTAATCAGCAGTATTGAAATATAAAATAACAATCGAATCATAATACTGTCTTCGGAGTTGCAATAATAATCTAAAAACTAAATTATCCCTTGTCTTGTTGGCGACATTAAAACATTTTAACATTATCCAACAGAAATAGTAGGATACTATACAGCTGTAAAAACAGATTTATTTGAGGTTATCAAGCATTTCCTGGGTCATCTTCTCCAGATTGTATTCATGCTTCCAGCCCCAGTCGCGCCTTGCTATGCTATCATTAATACTTTGCGGCCAGCTGTCGGCGATTGCTTGTCGATAGTCGGGCTTATAGGTAATGCTGAAATCGGGTCTGTGCCTTTTAATAGCAGCACTGATTTCTTTGGGAGAAAAGCTCATACCGGATAGGTTATAAGATGTCCGCACTGTTATCTTATCGGCCGGCGCTTCCATTAGCTCAATGGTTCCACGGATGGCATCCGGCATATACATCATGGGGAGATAAGTATCCTCTTTCAGGAAACATTCATATTTGTTTTCTTCCAGCGCTTCATGAAATATTTCAATCGCATAATCCGTAGTTCCACCACCAGGTTCCGATTTATAGGAGATCAAACCGGGATAACGGATGCTTCGAATGTCTATGCCATAGCGGTGGTGATAATAATTACACCAAAACTCGCCTGCATATTTACTAATACCATATACGGTAGTAGGTTCAATAATCGTCTGTTGCGGGCAGTTCTGTTTGGGACTTGTTGGGCCAAATACCGCAATTGAACTTGGCCAGTAAACTTTATGTATTTTTTCTTCGCGGGCAATGTCCAATACATTTAATAATCCCGTCATGTTCAGGTTCCATGCCAGGTGCGGATTTTTTTCTCCTGTGGCTGAAAGTATTGCCGCCAGTAAATATATCTGGGTAATATTTTGACGTATTACCTGTACATGCAGCATCTCCTTGTTCATTACATCCAGGCTCACATAGGGTCCTGTTCCCTCAAGTAATGGGTTTTGTTCCCGTAGGTCAGAAGCTACAACACTTGCATTTCCATAAATTTTTCTCAAGGCTAATGTAAGTTCTACGCCTATTTGTCCGGAAGCTCCAATTACTAATATTTTCTCCTTTGCCATGTATTGGGTTTTACCGTCCAAATGTAAAGAAGTAAAAACAAATGCAATTGTTGCGATTTACTTATTCTTCCAGGGATTTGAAGAAATTTTCACATAATATAAATAACCGGTTCTCCTGGGTATTCCTGAATGCCGGGTGGAATTGTTCCAACTCAAATATTTCATTAACCAGCCGGCTAACGTCATTTTGCATAATGTGGGTAAGCTGAACATCAATTGGTGCCGCGGCGGCTTTTTCAACCATTTTTCGCGCTCCTTCATTCAATTGATTATTGAGCCAATTTTCTGTAAGCTGCAATCCAACCATTTTTACAATGGCACCTGTATTGAAAGTGACTGATCTGGAATGATCAGTGGAAGTGAATAAAACTGTATGCATTTTTTCAAGACCATCATATACCTTGTTATCCGAATCTGTTATCGATAATTTTTGTGGTGCAAATACCTCAATATATATAAGCAGGAAACTTCTTGGAGCTGCAGACATCATCCTGTTGAAAGTAAAGGACTGATTCATCTTTCCATTAATCAGGATAAAGTGGAATTCTTCATTACAACTACCAGCCCTTACAAATCCATTGGCGATACCAACTGGTAATTCCAATCTCCCTTCATCACTAACTTTTGTGCCAATCAATGAAGCAAATTCCTTTACAACTGTAAGCCAATTGGTAGGCTTAAATGAATATTCCATTCCTTATTTGTTGGGTTTGGTGGGCATAAATTCAAACACAGGCTTGTGTAGTCGAAAATGTAATTTAAATTTATTCAGAGTGATTTAGGTGCAATTGGTCGATTTGTTTACCCGGATCAAGAATCGGGGAATTTATTTTCTACTAACAGTAAGAGTTGCAAATCGTACTTTTGCCCCATGGATAAATTTCTGACCAGGCTTTTCGAAGGACAACAATACGACCCTTCAAATTTTTTTCTGATTGCAGGCCCGTGCGTAGTGGAGAGTGAGGAACTTGTAATGGAAGTGGCCCAGAAAGTAAGTACTATCTGCCGAAACCTGGGTATTCCATATGTGTTTAAAGCTTCTTACCGAAAGGCCAACCGCACAAGCTCCGGTTCGTTTACTGGTATAGGTGATGAATCTGCCCTTCAATTGGTAAAGACGGCCGGCGAGCGTTTTAAGGTTCCCACTACATCCGATATACATGCTCACGAAGAGGCAGCGATTGCGGCAAAATATATTGATATTTTACAGATACCCGCTTTTCTATGCCGCCAAACGGATTTATTAATCGCCGCTGCTGAAACAGGCAAGATAGTAAATGTAAAAAAAGGGCAGTTTCTCAGCGGCCCTGCCATGAAATTTGCTGTTGATAAAATACGTAAAGCTGGAAACAACAGTATACTATTAACGGAAAGAGGTACCACTTTTGGATACCAGGACCTCGTAGTGGATTACAGGAACATTCCGTGGATGCAGGAACATGGGACACCCGTGGTAATGGATTGTACCCATTCTCTTCAACAACCCAACCAAACATCCGGGGTTACGGGGGGCAATCCACAATTGATTGGTACTATTGCAAAAGCTGCAATAGCAACCGGTGCAAATGGTTTATTTATTGAAACACACCCAAATCCGGCGGTTGCTAAAAGTGATGGCGCCAATATGCTGAAACTGGATTTACTGGAAGGTTTGTTACAACAATTGGTAAAACTGAGAAAAGCAGTTGTCTAAAATAAAAAAGCCCCTTTCGGGGACTTTGTAAGGGAGGGGAATATTTTTATTTCAAAGGGTTAAACATCATAGCTGGTTTTCACTGATTACTCGCGGATAATAAAAACGGGGCCATAGCCATTACCACACTACGCTACTCTATCAAGAAATTGCAGGTCGTTAGACCTGTTATATAATTTATTCGACATTTTGCAAAAGAAACGTTCGGTTATGACAGTTACAAAACTTTGGGTAACCGCCAGGTAATAAATAGTATCTTCAGTATTCATTACCTTATCAACCAAAGCATGGTAAGATTCATCGAATGAATCAAAAAATAAACGTTGTTCCCTAAGGTTAAAATATTTTTCCAGCAATTCATCACTGCATATATCGCCAAGGTTTTTCTTCAGCCAGGGTTTTGGAATAACAATTTTCAACTGGTTAAAACAGGCCCCCTTTGTTCCCTTTAGGCCAAATGGTTCTTTAGAGTCGGTAAGAAAAACAGAAGTATATATTTTATCGTCAAAATTTACTTCCCCGTCATTGATCATTACACTGAACTCACAACCCGCTTTGATCTGGTTAATATGCAGCATATAATAATCATCCTTTACATGCTCCCTCTCCGCCATAAAATCAGAATTGAGTACATAATTGGTAATAACGGCTTTTAGTTCGTTGGGGAAATTCAGCACCTTGTAAAAACCTGTGGCAATGGAATCCTTGATAATAATTTTCTTCCCATAGTGATGGGTAGTTACAGATTCTGCCAGTTCGGGCAGATGATTTTCAAAATCAAATGAATTAAACTTCAAGACAAACATACTAAGTGGTTTAATGGTCGAATGATACTTCAAAGTTCTACCCAAAAAGTGTAAAACATACACATAAGACGCTGTTCATAAAAATTCGGTTGCTACCTGCAACCGATATACTAACTGTAAAGGGCCGGCAATTATCTGAAAAAGTTTCTTTTCGGCTGACTGGAAATTAGTCTGGCGGGAAAACAAGGTTGATTAGTGGCAAAAAACCGCGTATTCCTGCAAATTCGGGCGCAAAGGTGCGACTTTAATTTTAATAACTAAAGCAGGAAACGCTGGTAAAGTCGCTGAAATAACTGTAAAAGTCGCGAAATGAAAAAGCTTGACTGAAATCAATTGCATACTTTCTACCGTAGTTCACTGGGCAGCATACCAAATTCTTTTTTGAAGGCTATGGTAAAGTTGCTGAGATTGGAATACCCCATCTCCTGCGCTATTTGCTTAATGGAGTACCGCTGTGTTTCCAATACTTCCTTTGCCACATGCATCCTTGCCTTTTGGTAGTAGTGATAAATGGGGAACCCATATACTGATTTAAAATTCTTTTTTAGCTTGGTTTCACTTACATGCACCATTTTGGCAAGATCACTGATAAAGGGTGGTGATTTAAATACGTCTTTGGTGAGCAGCGCCTCTACCTGCATCACACGGTTAATATCTTCTCTGGAAAGCCGCACATTATTTTTTTCATCCTGCATTTTAAGCGCCATTCGCATAAAAAATCGCTCAATCAGGAGCATGATGCGATTCTGAACGGCCATTTGCTTAAATTGCTCATCTCCTTGCACCAGGTTCATTATTTCATTAATGAGTTTTTTATATTCTGTGTCAATTGGCTCCACTGTTATTCGGGAGGCCTTTAATGAAAGATATTTTCGCAGCAATTCACTATCGTCGTTTACACCAAGGTGATCGGCCAGCCACTCTTTACTCAGAAGGATATTTATTCCAAAAATCCTGGTTCCCTTTTCTGCTTCGAAAACAGCATCAAACAAAGTACTGGTCAGTAAAACGGCAGAGAAGGAAGTCTGACTGGGTTTGTATTGCTCGGTTTCAATTTCAATGGTCGCGCCTTCCTCGATCGTAATTTCATTGAACCAAAGTGTATAATATTCTTCAGTTGATTTTTTCCTTTTGCCTATATAATTATCGGTAAATGTATAATCAAATATTACTGCTTGCAGCCTGCTTTGCAAATCGATGGCCTGCATAAACCCGATAGCAATGTGTCGGGGAAACATAAACTTATTGTTTATCACGGGCACACCCAGTTGACGGGCGTAATCCTGGATCAATTGATCATAGTTAGTATGGTTGTATTCAAAAACAAACATACAAGTCAGAAGCATTTATGTAATGGTGTCAATAATAATGTTCGATTGCCATTAATCAGGCTCTTTTCAAATTAATTCCAACGAAGTCTATTAATACTAATCAGGCCCGGACAAAGCCGCCTCAATGGGTTATCATGCCGAGGTAAGGGAGTTACAAGTTACGCAATGGATTGCGTTTAGCAGAAAGTATATAATTTTTTATATTCATCCAAAATGCCACAAACAGGTAAATAATGATGGGCGAGCCCATGGTTAGAAAAGATATATAAATAAAGTACTTACGGATAGTGGATGATGCTACCCCCATTTTTTCACCAATATAGGAGCAAACGCCAAACACATGCCATTCCACAAATTGCTTGATACTTTTCATCAGTGCTAATTTAAAATATTTCAACAAAACATCCTATAGAAAGGTTATAATATA
>Ga0209069_10001020_pt1 | contig 13901 bp, 14 predicted proteins | sample Str013_2_FD_187202 | JGI IMG/M metagenome (GOLD analysis project Ga0209069, IMG submission 187202) | Freshwater sediment microbial communities in response to fracking from Pennsylvania, USA - Straight Creek_MetaG_SC_2013 (SPAdes) (version 2) | ecosystem: Environmental > Aquatic > Freshwater >...
CAGCATATACCTGGTGTACTGGATCGCCTTTTTACTTATGCGAAGCCGTTAGCATTAACCCCCGGGCAGGTCCGGGATCTGGCTGCCGAGGGGAAAATGCGAGAGGACATTACCTTACAGGCTTTACTGGGAAAACTAGACCTTCAAGTGGAAAAATCTCTTTTCGAACTATCGAAACTGGACCCGGTTTCCTTGTCAGACTTTCGAGCTGTGGGAAGAAAACAACTCCCTTCTACGGTCCTCGGCCTTTTATTCCATGCAGCTGAACATTCCATGCGGCATACTGGACAGCTGATGGTGACGGTAGCTTGTTTGAAAGGCATGACCACTACTCAAACACCTTGATGAAACTTTCAAACCCGAACCTGCCGAAACAGCTTAGTTTTGCAGAATGGAGCATCAATCCCCCACACTAGATAAAATCATTGAATCACTCCCTTTTGGATCGCTGAATGACATGCAGTTTGCCACGCTGGAAGCCAATAAGGAAATGAAAGACATGCTCCTGCTTTCGGATACGGGTTCGGGCAAAACGATCGGATTTCTGTTGCCACTTCTTGAACTGCTCGATCCCGCCATAACGGTTACACAGGCAATGATTATCGTCCCTTCCCGCGAATTGGCAATACAGATAGAAAGTGTTTTCAAATCACTCAGCAGCGGATATAAAGTTACCTGTTGCTATGGTGGTCACCTGCGTGAAACAGAAGAGAACAATTTGCTCGAGGCACCGGCACTGGTCATCGGAACACCAGGAAGACTTGCTGATCATCTGCGGCGCAACAATATTGATCCTGCTGGCATTGAAACCCTCGTGCTGGATGAGTTTGACAAATCGATCGAATTGGGATTTGTAGAAGAAATGTCTTTCATCATCGGAACATTGAAGTCTTTAAAAAAGAAAATCCTCACATCAGCAACAGATGCCGATACCATCCCGGATTTTGTTGGCATTACAGATCCTATACGACTGAATTTTCTGAGTGGTGAAACCATCAAGGGACTTAGCTTCCAATTTGTTTCATCCGATGATAAAGACAAGCTGGAGACATTGTTCAGGTTAGTTTGCATGCTCGGTAACCGCCCGTCGATTGTGTTTTGTAATCACCGCGAATCGGTAGAACGAACCAGCGAATGGCTCAAAGAAAAAGGCATCGTGAATGTGTTTTATCATGGTGCGATGGAACAGCCACAACGCGATCAGGCACTTTGTAAATTCCGCAACGGAACTTCCAACCTGCTCGTAACGACCGACCTCGCTTCAAGAGGTCTCGATATTCCTCATATCCGTTACATCATTCATTATCATTTGCCCACGACAGAAGAAATATTCCTTCACCGCAATGGCAGGACCGCACGGATGGACGCAAGCGGAACGGCCATTCTGATCATTGGTCCGGATGAGTCTCTGCCATCCTACATCGATCCTTCGGCAGAAGAAATACACTTGCCGGCTGAGGCTATTCTTCCCGAAAAACCGAAATGGTCAACGTTGTTTATCGCAGCAGGAAAAAAAGATAAAGTAAACAAAGTAGATATCGTGGGATTTCTAACCCAGCGCGGTCAGTTGAAAAAAGAAGATATCGGACTGATCGAAGTGAAGGACTTTATTTCTTTTGTTGCGGTGCGAAAATCCAAAATGAGCCCAACTCTCCAGGCGATCAAGGGACATAAAATAAAAAACCAGAAAGTAAAGATTGATATCGCGAAATAGATGATCTTAATAAATCTATCATGCCGGCTGCGACAACCTATCCACATAGCTTACTAGCCTTTAAGGAAGATATCAAACACAGCGGATTGATCGACTGGATCAAGGCGCACACCTCTTTCATGCGACCCTTGCACCGGTACTATGGTGTGCTGGAAGTCAATCAACAGTCGTTAGTCTTCTCCGGATCAGATGAAAAAAAGGGTGGTCATTTTGGGCTGACCGTGCCTATCTCAGATATCAGGGATCTCCATCTTGGATTTGATTCGGTTTTTAAAAGGATTGATGATCGTTCCCTGGGAATATTTCACTTTGTGCCGCTCAGTATACATTTTATTACGAATGGAAAGGAATCGACCGTTTATGTATTTGCCAATTATTCCAGTCTCATCCGGCAGTCGGATAATCAAGAACTTTTCGATGAATTGAATACATTGATGGCAACGTTTAGGAAATAGCAACTTTGTTTGATCCGCCGCGGCGGAAAAAGGAGGCGCAAAGAAGAGGTTTCCCTTGGCTTCTTTGCGCCTCCTTTGCGTCTTTGCGTGGAACAAAGCACTAAGAATATCTTGCAAAATGAATAAATTCGTTTTGAACTCTAAAGCAAAGGATCATGCTCAAACGCTCGATTATCATAGCACTCTTCTTTACAATTTTAATGGCCAAAGCATCCAGTCAAACCGATGAGATCGCTGTTGAAACCGCGTTGCATTCATTAACCGACGTTAATATCATTTCCAAGCAGGTTAGCTACAATCCTTATCGTCTCGAATACCAGCTTTCCGTGAAGCAGCCCGTTGATCATACAGACACTGCCCAGGGATATTTCTATCAACAGATTCATCTTGTCCACCAGGGATTTGATAAGCCGATGGTAATGGAAACAGAAGGTTATAACGGCAGAAATGGCGGCAATGAATTGGAAAAAATCCTGCACTGTAATGATTTGAATATTGAATTCCGTTATTTCAATAAATCAAAACCCGATTCCCTGAGATGGCAGTACCTGACTTTTGAGCAGGCTACTGCTGACCTCCACCACATCAATCAGCTATTTCGTAAGCTGTATCTTTCCAAATGGATCAGTACAGGTATCAGCCGGGGTGGGGAGACAGCACTGACCTACAAATATTTTTTCCCGGACGACATAGATGCTGTGGTGCCCTACGTTGCGCCGATGCCTAATGACATAGAAGACGCACGCATTTACGCCTTTCTCGACACGGCTGGCGGGTCCATTTGCGCCAATAAAATAAAGAGCTTCCAGGTGTACATGTTAAAACATGAAGACGAGGTGTTGAAAAAAATCCCTTTCTACGACCTAAACCTGCATTACACTTCGGTAGGCGGTATCGGGCAGGCCTATGAATATGCAGTACTGGAATACCCGTTTTCATTTTGGCAGATTACTGACCTAACGGAGAAGGATATCCCAGCTACAAACAACCTGGATACGGCGCTGAAGCACCTGGTCAGTGTATTTGGAGATTATACGGCGACATTTTCGGATGAACGAAATGCTTTTTTTATTCCCCATTGCTACATGACCTACCAAACGGGGTACTACAAATACAATGTCAAACCATTTGCCAAATACCTGCACTATTTTGGCGGACAAAATCCTACCGCGGCGTTTTTACCTCCCGGAATTCCACCCAAAACTTACGACCCGGAATTTGAAAAGAAAATCAACGCGTGGCTTGCCATAAAAGGCAACAATATCCTCTATATCTATGGAGGCAGGGACACCTGGACGGCCTGCAAAGCGGAATTCGGAGCATCGGTAAATTCGAAAAGATTTGTAATCTTTGGAGCCAATCACTACATGGCACGCATTGGAAACATGACTCCTGCTATGCAACACGAATTTGGCGAGGCACTGGAACAGATGACTGGTTTGAAAGCGGATTTTGCAGCGCTGCAAAAAAGGTAGTGAAAGTATCTTCCTATCCATCGGTCGGTATCTTCACCGACCGAAATGATTTGTTTTCTTTTCCTCAACCTGAGGAAAATTTGCATCAATTCCGTTTATTGGCTGCAGCAAAAATCGTTATTTACACAGTTTACCGATATAACAGCATGCTGTAAGGCATTGTAATAAATTGGTACAGGGGTTGCATTTATATCATTGGTTTTTCATAGGATATTGGATTTTATAAAAAGGACTGGATGTCTATCCTGGTCCTTTTTTTTAATTTGGATTCGTGGGATTGATGGATTTGTGGATTGTGATGAAATTTAAATGCCAATCCTATTTCCGTTGAAACACCCTTACATAATCCACGAGCATTTGCTGCGGAAAAATAGTATCGTCGATTCCTTGTTGTCCACCCCAGTTGCCGCCAATAGCAATGTTCAGGATCAGGAAGAAATTGCTGGAATAGGGCCAGGCGCTGAGGCCGGTATTAGGATTTGTATAAGAAAAGAAAACTACACTGTCAACAGTCCAGGAAACTTCTGTAGTACTCCATTCGAGTCCATAAACATGAAAACTGTCCTGAGCATCGGGAATACTTGTATAACTCCCTTTCTGCGTACCCTGGGCACCGTTATAAAGCTTATTATGTGCAGTCCCGTAAATGATATTTGGATTGAAACCCACTTCTTCCATGATATCAAGTTCTCCATCATCAGGCCATACCAAAGGAGTTGTTGCCGAAAGCAACCAGATGGCGGGCCAGGTTCCCCTTCCGCGAGGTAGCTTCGCCCGGATCTCGAATTTCCCATAAGTCCATTGGCCTTTGAGATATGTTTTTAATCGGGCAGAAGTATAATCGCTACCAGAGTAACTTTCTTTTCTCGCTTCGATGACCAGGTTTCCACTTTCCACCCTGGCATTTTCGGGCCTCTGATAAGTATAGAATTCCAGTTCGCGATTTCCGAAACCGCTATTCCCCTGGTCATAACCCCATAGGGTACTGTCGGGAAGTCCGTCTTTATCAAATTCATCCGCCCATACCAGTTGATATGGCTTTGTAGGAGGAGGTGGTGCTGGTGCTGGTGGGGTTGGAGTGACAGTTCCTGGCGAAGGATCTTCTCCCTTTTTGCAAGCCATTGCAAAAACCATTAGCAATACTATCGCTAATCTCCCTATTTGCACATTTGCTAATTTGCTCATTGATTTTTTATTACTTCTGGTAAACTCTCACATAATCCACCAGCATTTGTAAAGGGAAAATAGAGTCATCAAGGCCCTTTTGTCCGCCCCAGTTGCCCCCTACGGCAATATTTAGCAGGAGATACATCGGGTTGTTGAAGGGCCATCCGGCATAATCGTAGTGTTCATTTTTAAAACTGAAATATCTTTTCCCATCTACGGAAATATCAACGCTGTCCGCATTCCATTCCAATCCATATACATGAAAAGCGTCTGAAAAATCAGGAACCGTGACTACCGCAGTTTTTTGCGTACCTATAATATGATTGAAACGCTTGCAATGAATGGATGCGTGAATAACACCGGGGTCAAAACCCACATGCTCCATGATATCGATTTCTCCATCATCCGGCCATTTGAGTGGGGTGGTAGAGCCCAGCATCCAGATGGCGGGCCAGCTACCTAATCCTTTCGGTAGTTTTGCCTTCACTTCTATCCGCCCCCATTTCCAATCGCCTTTTTTTCTGGTCACCATTCTGGATGACGTATAGTGCATGCCGTTATATTCTTCCTTTCTGGCTTCAATGATGAGATGGCCGTTTTCAACCCTGGCATTCTGTAAACGGTCGGAAGTATAAAACTCCAGTTCGTTATTGCCCCAGCCACCACCGCCTACATCGTATTTCCATTTGGACGAATCGGGTAGCCCGGTATAGTTGAACTCGTCGCTCCAGGCGAGCTTATATTTTTCCTGTGACGAAACGGTTTGAACTGCGCTGAGCAGGAATATGGATAGGCAAAGCAGCTGCAATCGATTAGAAGAAGGCATGCCAATAAGTTTTTCGAAAGATACAAACGGAATGTTGTTCCTGGTAAGTTTTTTTCGCCCAAAACCCGGCGGGATGGCCTTCTACCATTGAGTCACATACAAAATTCGCAATGAAAAATTTTGACGCAACCGGATTACGCATTACTTTTGCCTCGATTATGACAAATTCATTACCTATTCATCATCATGCTCACTTACCCCTGGGGTAAGCCGGTGATGTTTTGTGTAAACAAAATAAGCTAAGGGCTTACCACGAGGTAGGCCCTTATTTTTTTAGACCGGTTCATGAAACAGCTTTTATGAAAAAACAGTTGTCAACCCTCGCAGGTAGCGGGTCGGATAAGCAGATTTTAAAGATTGCCATTCAGAAATCAGGCAGGTTAAACGATGATTCGATCAGGCTGCTGAAGGATTGCGGCATTGACCTGAAAAACGGCCTGAACAAACTGAAAACCGAAGCAGATAATTTTCCGCTGGAAGTATATTTTCTGCGCGACGACGATATTCCCCAATATGTTGAAGATGCGGTTGCTGATATTGGCATTGTGGGTGAAAATGTGGTATATGAAAAAAACCGGAAGATCCGGGTGGTTGAACAATTGGGTTTTGGTAAATGTCGGTTATCCGTTGCCGTTGGACGTGGTGAAAATTACCAGGACATGCAATCGCTCGCTAACAAAAGGATCGCTACAACCTATCCCTTTCTGGTAAACCAATTCCTGGAGAAAAACAATATACAGGCCGAGATTCACGAGATCAGTGGTTCGGTGGAGATTGCCCCGGGTATCGGGCTTGCGGATGCCATCGTTGACCTGGTGAGCAGTGGCTCTACTTTATTCATGAATGGGCTGAAAGAAGTGGAAACCATCCTCCAATCGCAGGCAGTATTGATCAGGAATGAATCGCTGGGAACTGCAAAGCAACAGTTGTTGGATAAATTGCTGTTCAGGATCCGCGCCGTAAAAAAAGCTAAAAATAATAAATACATCCTGCTGAATGCACCCAATGAAAAGCTTGAAGAGATTATAGGATTGTTACCTGGTATGAAAAGTCCCACTGTGCTGCCGCTCGCGCAGCCCGGTTGGAGCAGCGTACACAGTGTACTACAGGAAAACCAGTTTTGGGACATTATCGAAAAGCTCAAGGATGCAGGAGCACAGGGGATACTGGTCATCCCCATTGAGAAAATGATTATTTGACCGGATATATAACCGAAAAAAAATGAAACTCTATACCAAGCCCGATAGGAAAGACTGGACAGCGATATTAAAACGCCCTGCCATGGATGCGGCGGCGCTGGAACCGGTGGTAACAAATATCCTGAATGAAGTGAAGGTGAATGGCGATGAAGCGGTAAGAAAATTTTCCCTGATGTTCGATAAAACAGTATTGAGCAAACTGGAATTAGAACAGGATGAAATTGACTTTGCGGCGAACGCATTAAGTGAGGAATTGAAAAGAGCGATACACCTGGCAGCATCTAATATTGGTGTCTTTCACAAAAGGCAAATGGAGAAGGAAGAATTTGTGGAAACGATGCCGGGCGTATTGTGCTGGCGTAAAAGTGTGCCGATTGATAAAGTAGGTTTGTATATTCCCGGCGGCACGGCGCCACTATTTTCGACCTTGCTGATGTTAGGCATTCCTGCGGCATTGGCTGGATGCAAAGAAATCATTCTCTGCTCTCCGCCTACAACAGGAGGAACCATTCATCCCGCGATTTTGTACGCAGCAAAAGTTGCCGGCATAACAAAAGTATTCAGGGTAGGCGGCGTTCAGGCCATCGGAGCGATGGCTTATGGTACGACAAGCATTCCGCAAGTGTATAAGATTTTCGGTCCGGGTAATCAATACGTCACCTGTGCCAAGCAGCTGATTCAGAAAGCTGGTATCGCGATTGACATACCCGCGGGCCCGAGTGAAGTTGCCGTTTACGCAGACGACTCAGCCAACCCGTCATTTGTAGCGGCAGATCTCTTGTCGCAGGCCGAGCATGGGATAGACAGCCAGGTTATGTTAGTTTGCATCTCCCCGGCGATCGCAGAAAAAGTGAAGCAGGAAATTGAACGGCAGCTGGAAAATCTTCCGCGTAAGCAAATCGCTGTACCTGCGCTCAATAATAGTAAAATTATCCTGGTCAAGGATGAAGAACAGGCGATGGACCTGCTCAATGAATATGCTCCGGAGCACCTTATTTTAGCGAGTAACCATGCACGTGAGCTTTCCGGTAAAGTGAGAAATGCAGGCTCGGTATTCCTGGGGCATTTTTCACCAGAAAGTGTGGGTGACTATGCGAGCGGAACAAATCATACCTTACCTACCAACGGATATGCAAAGTCTTATAGTGGCGTGAGTCTCGATAGTTTTGTAAAGAAGATTACTTTCCAGGAGTTGACAAAACAGGGATTGATGAAGATCGGGAAATCGGTGGAGTATATGGCGGAGGCAGAAGGAATGGATGCGCACGCATTGGCAGTAAGGCTACGCCGGGAGTCGATCAACAACGAATAAATAAATTAGATAAAAAACTTTCACCAGATATTTTCAAGCCATGTTTCAGCCGGAATTATTATTGAGAGAAAACATTAAAAGACTGGTTCCCTATTCATCCGCAAGGGATGAATTCAAAGGGGAAGCCAGGGTGTTTTTGGATGCCAATGAAAATAGCCTGGGTTCTCCGCTAACGAAATGGTATAATCGCTATCCCGATCCCCTGCAATGGAAAGTGAAGCAGGCATTGAGCGTAGTTAAAGGGGTTGCGCCGGAAAATATTTTCCTGGGCAATGGCAGTGACGAATGCATCGACCTGCTCTACAGGGCTTTCTGCAACCCCGGGAAAGACAATGTGATTATAAACCCGCCCACTTACGGCATGTATGCAGTAAGCGCAGACATCAACGATGTGGAACTGAGGCGCGCATCGCTGCTCGAAGATTTCCAATTGGACCTGGTGCATCTTGAGACACAGGTGGATGAAAACACCAAGATCATTTGGATCTGTTCTCCCAATAATCCAACGGCGAATTCAATGAACAGGGAGGATATTGAGATTGTGTTGAATAATTTTCCCGGACTCGTAGTGGTTGATGAGGCCTATATCAATTTTTCCCGCCATCGTTCTTTCATTCAGGAACTGTCCGAGTATCCGAACCTGGTCGTCTTGCAAACAATGAGCAAAGCCTGGGGACTTGCAGGGTTGCGCCTCGGTATGGCTTTTGCCAGCGAAGCCATAGTGGGGATATATAATAAAGTGAAACCACCTTACAATATCAGCCAGGCCAACCAGGAGCTTGCGTTGAAGGCGCTGGAAGAAACAGGTCAGGTAAACGAAATGATTCGGGCATTGGTTTCGATGCGCGATGCACTTGCCGGGGATTTGATGAAATTACCGGTGGTAGAAAAAGTTTATCCCAGCGATGCTAATTTTTTATTGGTTAAAACAAAAGAGACAAAAAGATTATATGATTTTTTGCTGAAGGCGGGGATCGTGGTGCGTGACCGCAGCAGGGTGCAATATTGCGAGGGCTGTTTGCGGATTACTGTAGGGACCGAAAAGGAAAATAAGGAATTGATAACAGTTTTGAATCAGTTTCCATGCAATTAGGCTTAAATTTATCCTTCAAAATTCAAATCAATTGATTCATATGAAACAGCTATTCAGGAGATCATTGGTGCTCCCCTTTTTTATCGTATTGACTGCCCTGTCGGCCATTGCGGGTGACAGCGATCATGGTAAGTCAAATAAGAAAAAGGCGACGAACACCGACGGAGATGTCACCATCACCATTCCCGCCGGTTTTAAAGCTTCCCTTTTTGCTGATAAGATCGGCAAACCAAGGCACATTACCGTAAGCAGTAACGGTTACGTATATGTGAAACTCGCAAATAAAAAAGATGGCAATACCATAGTCCGCCTGAAAGATACCAATGGTGATGGGAAAGCCGATGAAGTAATAGGTTTTGGAAATTTCACAGGTACGGGGATAGCTATTAAAAACGGGTATCTTTATGCTTCTTCCGACGAAGAAGTTTATCGCTATAAACTCGATGCAAAAAACCAGGTAATTAGTCCCAATCAACCTGAAAAAGTTGTAATCGGCCTGTTGAGCCGTCACGAACATGAGGCAAAAGCGATCACGCTCGATAATGAAGGGAATCTCTATGTGAACATTGGCGCTTATTCTAATTCCTGTCAGCTAAAAGATCGCGAGCGCGGATCAATGGGTATGAAACCCTGTCCCATCCTGGATTCCGCAGGAGGCATTTGGCAATTCAAAGCTGATAAACTCAATCAAACTTACGGCGACGGGGTTCGTTACGCAACGGGATTGCGCAATGTGGTTGGATTGGATTGGAACACTGCAACGAATTCACTGTTTGTGATGCAGCATGGAAGAGATCAGTTGAATACCATCTTCCCCGATATGTTTGATGCGAAACAAAATGCCGAACTTCCTGCAGAATGTATGTATGAACTGCATAAGGGATCCAACTGCGGATGGCCCTACATGTATTATGATCCCGCGCAGAAAAAGAAAATGCTCATGCCTGAATATGGTGGGGATGGGAAAATAGAAGGCGGACAGGATGCTCAGGATCCGGTAGTTGCTTTCCCCGCTCATATAGCACCCAATGGTTTGTTGTTTTACTCAGGTAATCAATTCCCTGAAAAATATAGGAATGGAGCATTTGTTGCTTTTCATGGCTCCTGGAACCGCGCTCCTGAGCCTCAGAAAGGTTTTCTCGTTGCATTTGTTCCCTTCAAGGATGGCAAACCCACTGGTGATTGGGAAATATTTGCAGATGGATTCGCAGGTGGACCAGATCTCGTGGCTTCAGGAAGAGCAAAACATCGCCCATGTGGACTCGCACAGGGCCCGGATGGTTCTATATATGTAACCGACGATCAGGGTGGAAGCGTCTGGAAAATATCTTATACCGGAAAATAGAAAAATGACCAGGACAACTATTTACGTTAGCATCGGGATGATTGCGATATCTTTTTTTTTAATGTCTCAAACTACTAAACCCGCTGCCACTATGCAGGCTTCAGGTAGTTTGAAAGCATCCGTGGAAAGAGGACAAAAAGTATACACGGCCCAGTGTCTGACCTGTCATATGGCAGATGGCGGTGGCGTTTCCAACATGAATCCACCACTGATCAAAACGAAATGGGTATTAGGAGATAAGACCAAGCTGATACAAATTGTATTGCAGGGTCTCTCAACAGGAGTGGAGATCAATGGCGATGAATACCACAATGTAATGGCATCTCATGATTTCCTTACCGACCAGGAAATCGCTGATGTACTTACTTATGTCCGAAATAGTTTTGGCAATAAAGCCAGGTCGGTGACGGTATCGGAAGTCAAGGCAGTGAGAGCGAAAACTAAAAAATCATAAAACGTAAGCGTCGTCAATGAGCCATTAGCAAGGCGCAATTTCGGTTATTCAATATACTGTTTTACCAAATGCCTATTGCAAATTGAGCACTGCCTATTGCTGATTTTTCACCAACCCGCACATGAAAAGAATTCTCTTTATAGACCGTGATGGTACGTTGATTCACGAAGCTCCGCCAACTTATCAAATCGATTCTTTCGAAAAGCTCGATTTCTATCCGCATGTTTTTGAATTCATGGTGAGAATAGCACATGAACTCGATTATGAACTGCTGATGGTTACCAACCAGGACGGATTGGGATCTGCTTCGTTTCCCGAAAGCAACTTTTGGCCCGTTCAAAATTTTGTAATCAAAACTTTTGAACAGGAAGGCGTTCATTTCAGTGGTGTATATATTGACAAAACCCTGGCGAAAGACAACGCGCCTACACGCAAACCGCGTACCGGTATGCTCACCGCCTACCTCAATAATCCATTTTACGATATTGAAAACTCTTTTGTGATTGGTGATCGCATTACAGATGTTCAATTGGCAAAGAATCTTGGCTGCAAAGGCATATGGCTAAACAATGATCCGGATCTGGGCGGTAAAGAGATCAACGATTCCCGCGAATCACTCGGTTCGACCATTGCATTGGAGACAAAAGACTGGGCAGCGATTTATGAATTCCTGAAATTGGGTTTGCGGAAAGTGATTCATGAAAGAAATACCAATGAAACGAAGATCCATATTGAACTAAATGTGGACGGACAGGGAAAAGCCAATATTCATACCGGCCTCGGATTTTTCGATCATATGTTAGAACAGATCGCACGCCATGGAAAATTGGACCTGTTCGTAAAGGTGGAAGGAGATCTTCATATCGATGAACACCACACGATCGAAGATACCGCCATTGCCCTGGGAGAAGCTTTTGCAAAAGCCCTGGCCGATAAGCGAGGAATGGAGCGTTATGGTTTTGCGCTCCCCATGGATGATGCCGATGCTAAAGTGCTGATTGATTTCGGCGGCAGAAACTGGATTGTTTGGAATGCTCTATTCCGAAGGGAGAAAATAGGAGAGATGCCTACCGAGATGTTCTTCCATTTCTTCAAATCATTCTCCGATGCGGCAAAGTGTAATCTTAATATTGAATGTCATGGGGACAATGAACACCACAAAATAGAAGCAATCTTTAAAGCTTTTGCGAAAGCCATCCGCATGGCTGTAAAACGGGACCCGCTGAGCAATTATCTGCCGACTACGAAAGGCGTTGTCTAAAATATTCAAGCCAATACATCTTTCCATTCCGGGAGTTTATCGAACAATGATTTTGCATAGGGGCAAACCGGAATGATTTTGATATTGTGTGTCCTTGCATAGTCAACCGCAGTTTCCACGAGTTGGCGGCCGACGCCTTTTCCTGCGAGCGAATCATCTACCTCGGTGTGTTCAATGACCATATTGCCCTCGCCGGTAAGGTGATAGACCAGTTCGGCTTCGATGGCACCGTCTTGACCGACATAGAACAGTCCTTTAGTGCCGACTTGTTTGTGGAGGATTAGCATACTAATAGTTGTACAGCTTTGTTTCACGCAAAGACGCAAAGGAGGCGCAAAGGCGCAAAGAAGAGGTTTCCCTTTGCGTCTTTGCGTGAAACAAAGTTCTCACAGTTTAAAGAATATTTTTTTCTTGTAAAGGAAATAACAGAGGTACCATTCCAGTCCAAACACGCAGAGCGAACTAATGATCGCGCTCAGCATTTCAGGTGTATGGACCCAACCAAGTACCCCATTCGAAATCGTAGAGATGTATTTCGTGAACCATCTATCCCCCACGATTTCAAAAAAGAGGTAAATGAAGATGGAATTCATACCTACGATTGTAAAAAACTGCAGGTGTTTGCGGTGGTCCCTGATGTCAATCCACCAGTAACAAAAAGACAGTTCCACCAAACACCATCCCAGCGAAGCCAGCGTGAAAGAACTGGTGGCAATGCGTTTGATGATGGGAGTTATACCGAGTGCATCAAGGCCATATCCTGCCACCAGGCATATTGCGGCGCAGATCAGCATCGGCCTTATTTTATCATTTTTACTCAAAAATAATTTCCCAACAAGTGCACCCGCGATGGTGTGAACAGCAGTTGGTATACAATTGATAGCGACCCAACCTCCGGGATTGATCTTGTTCATCAATATCGTGTCCACATAGTTTCCAAAATTATGCTGATCTGTGAATGGCTGATCGAAGCCGGGAACATGCGTGTAGCGGTACAAAATTTCCGTGAGCAGCAACAATCCCACGCAAACCAGTATCTGCGCCAGATTTGACCATTTAAAAATCAGGAAGGCAACCAATGTGGTAAAGGAGAGTTGGGTTAATACATCCCACAATTCAAAAGATAATCCCTGCGGACGAACAGCATAGTCCAATACACCCCAGAAAAAAAGCCAGAAACAACGCTTCAGGATCTTCTTAAATGACTGTTGCCAGGTCAGTCCCTGTTGCTGTTGCTTGTGAAGGGAGAAGGCCATTGCGACACCCGCCATGAACATAAAGGATGGCTGTATCAGATCCCAAAAACGCAGGCCGTTCCAAGGGTGATGAAAGAACTGCAAAAAGAAACCATTTACTACCGTCACACCTTTGGTCCCTTCGAACAGATGCTCATAGAGTCCGGCGCTTTCCGCTGCCAATAGCACCATAATAAAGCCCCGCATAAAGTCAAGCGAAAGCAGTCGCTGGGAAGGCGTAAGTGTTGGTTGTTGGGACATGAGGAAATAGTTGACAGATTACGGTTAACAGTTGACAGTAAGTAACAGGAATAGTCTGAACTTTCAAAAAATGTTTATTAACTCAATATCTCACACTGTTAACT
>Ga0209069_10001022_pt1 | contig 13881 bp, 13 predicted proteins | sample Str013_2_FD_187202 | JGI IMG/M metagenome (GOLD analysis project Ga0209069, IMG submission 187202) | Freshwater sediment microbial communities in response to fracking from Pennsylvania, USA - Straight Creek_MetaG_SC_2013 (SPAdes) (version 2) | ecosystem: Environmental > Aquatic > Freshwater >...
GGTCGCGACCGATTCGTGCGCAACGTGCTGACCGCGATCGGCAACTCGGACGACCCGGCGCTGGCCGGCGAGGCCGAGCGACTCCTCACCGACGCATCCGCGTTGGTGCGGGGCGCCGCCATATGGGCGCTCGGACAGCTCGACCACGGGCGATTGCGCGAGATCGCCGAGATGCGGCGCGCCGTCGACGGAGATCCGATGGTGGAGGCGGAATGGCTGGCGGCGCTCGACGAGGCCGCACAAGCGCCCACCGTTTCCTGATCGGCTCGCGCCTCAGCGGTTCAGAACTCCGCCACCGCGGCCAGCATCCGTTCCACGTCCTCCGGTCGCGACAACCGATGGTCGCCGTCCTTGACCAGGGTGAGCACGACGTCGTCCTGCGCCAGGCGGGCGGTGAGGTCGACGGCGTGCCGCCACGGCACGTCCGGGTCCTGGACCCCCTGGAGAATGCGGACCGGGCAGCCGGTCTCGATCATGCCGTCGAGCAGCAAGTGATGGCGCGCCTCCTCGATCAGCCGGAGGGTAATCGGATACGGCACCTCGCCATATCGGGACGGCCGCTCCCAGGCCCCGTTTTGCTCGATTTCCTGCCGGATTTCCGGCGAGAAGCGTTTCCACATCAGGGCTTCCGTGAAATCAACCGCAGGCGCGATCAGCACCAGTGCGGCGATCCTGGCGGCTGCCGGCGGCGCCCGCCGCGCCAGCGCGCGCACCAGCAAGAGGGCCATCCACCCGCCCATGGATGAGCCGATTACCACCTGCGGTCCGCCGCAGCAGGTCTCGAATACCGCCAGGCTCTCTTCGAGCCACCGGCCGATCGTCCCATCCGTGAAGGTGCCGCCCGATTCGCCGTGACCCGAATAGTCGAATCGCGTGAACGCACGCCCGTGCTGTTGCGCCCAGCCGTCCAGGGCTTGTGCTTTGGTCCCCCGCATATCGGATTTGAACCCGCCGAGCCAAAACAGCCCGGGAGCCGCGCCCGGACGCTGGCGCACCGCAATCGGCCGGGCCGCCTGGCCAGTTCCAACTTCCAGGGATTTCAGGCAATCATTGCTCATGGATCATCATCGGCGAATCAGCTCCCGACCGTCGTTCAGCAATCATCGGCCCTGAATGAGCGACCTCACACCCGGCTTGAATGCGACATCGTCGCCGGATATCGGCGGACGCTGTCACGCTGTGCAAGAGCGTCGATGATTTCGGCCACCATCCGTGCGTTCGTGCCGAGTTGCCAGAAGGAAGCACCGCCGTGAGCGAGGGCTTCGAGGGGACGCGCGTTCCGCGGCGCACGCTCGCCGGCGCCACCATATTGCAGATCGTGCCGGTCCTGCATGAGGAGCCCAATGCCCGTGCCGCCGTCAATGTCGCGTTTGCCTTGCTGCAGGCCGGAGCGCGGGCACTGGTGGCGGCCGACGACGGGCCCCTGGTCGGCGAGATCAGGGCCTTCGGCGGGGAATGGGTGGAGCTTTCCAACGCAACCACGAGCCCGCTGCGGCTGCGGAAGAACGCCCGCGTGCTGGAAAACCTCATCGCGACCGAGCGCATCGATATCGTGCACGCCCAGAGCGCGGGAGGCGCCTGGAGCGCGCGCGTGGCGGCGGCCCGGATCGCGGTCTGGCTCGTCACCACGCTGCCCGACGCACCCGCGGTCGGCCGGCGCTGGCCGGTGCCGGTCTCGGCCGCGCTGGCGCAGGGCGATCGCATCATCGCGCCGTCGATCTATGCCGCTACGCCCGTGATGGAACGCTACCGTGTTGCGCAGGATCAGATCACCATCATCCCGCGCGAGATCGACACCGCCCTATTCGATCCGCTGGCAGTGCCGATCGAGCGCAGCGAGGCCTTGCGCAGCAGCTGGCGAATTCCGGGCCATGCCCGCATCGTGCTGGTGCCGGGTCGGGTCGCGCCGTGGAACGGCCAGATCATCGTGCCCGCCGTCGCCCGCGCGCTCGCCGAGGAAGGGCTCGAGGGCGTCGTCTTCGCCATCGTCGGCGAGCATGCGACGCACCGCAAGTATGCCCGCGACATCATGAAACAGGCGCAGGATCTCGGCGTCGATCATCTGTTGCGATTGACCGGCCATTGCGCCGACATGCCGGCCGCTTTCGCCTCCGCCGATTTGGTGGCGGTGACCGCGGTCGAGCCGCCTCTCCTCGGCAGCGTGGTGGCGCAGGCGCAGGCCATGGCGCGGCCGGTGGTAACCTTCGATGTCGGCATACTGCCGGAGCACGTGCTGGTGCCGCCCAGAATGCCCGAGGAGCTGCGCACCGGCTGGGTGGTCGCGCGGGGCGACCCGATCGGCCTTGCCCACGCACTGAGCCTCGCCTTGCGGCTCGACTCCACCGACTACCAGGCGATGGCGGCGCGTGCGCGCCAATTCGCCGAATACATGTTTTCCCCGCAAAGCGCCGCCGCGGCGACCCGCGCGGTGTACATGTCGCTGCTGGCGCGCGATCTTTGAGGCGCCATGACCAGCCCTACTTGACCGACCCTCTTGACCGGCCCTTGGGGTCCACCCATCTGGCGGGCTTGGTGGTCGCCCGGCGCCCAAGATGAGCGCATATTGCCGTTGACTCGTGCCCGGTTTGTACCGATCCTTCGCCTGCCCGTCGTCACGGGCTCCACGCAACAGCATAGGAGAGCAAAGCCATTCGCCGCCCGATGAGAAGTCAGCAGCCCGTCCAAAAAGACGGCCCGCGTCTTAATGAGGAAATCCGATCGAACGAAGTCCAATTGATCGATCAGACCGGCGCCAACCATGGCGTCGTCGAAACCCGGTTCGCTTTGGAAAAAGCGGTCGAGGCGGGGCTTGACCTGGTCGAGATCGTCGCCAATGCCGAACCCCCCGTCTGCAAAATCCTCGATTACGGTAAATACAAATACCAGGCCCAGAAGAAAGCCGCCGAGGCCCGCAAGAAACAGAAGGTGGTCGAGGTCAAGGAGATCAAGCTCCGCCCGATGATCGACGATCATGACTACGAGGTGAAGATGCGCTCCATGCAGCGTTTCTTCGAGGAAGGCGACAAGGTCAAGGTCACGCTGCGCTTCCGCGGCCGCGAGATGGCGCACCAGGAACTGGGCACCCAGCTTCTCAACCGCGTCAAGGACGACAACTCCAAGTACGCCAAGATCGAGCAAGAACCCCGTTTCGAGGGTCGCCAGGTGGTGATGGTGCTGGCGCCCCGGTAAGGGCGGTGCTGGCGCCCCCACGCGCCGACAACGGCGCGGCGCTCACACTTCGCGCCGCGTGCCGCACCTCGGCCTGTCTCGGACCAGCGACCAGGCCGGAGGCCAGGCGGGACCGCCATCGCGGTCATGACCGGCACCCGGCCGGCGATGGTTGTATTTTGGGATATCCTCTGCCATAACCCCGCCCTCCCGCGACCCGGCTCACAAGGGCTGCCGTGGCTGCGGCGAAGTGCTCAATCAGCACACTTTATCGATGCGATCACCGGCGGACCGGGCCGTTTGCCCAAATTCGTCCGGCCGGAACAGGAGAGCCAAATGCCCAAGCTTAAGACCAAGTCGGGCGCCAAGAAGCGCTTCAAGATCACGGCGACCGGGAAAGTGCTTTATGCGCAGTCCCGCAAGCGCCACGGCATGATCAAGCGGACCAAGAAGGCCATCCGCCAATTGCGCGGCACCTCGGTCCTGTTCAAGACCGATGGCGACAATATCAAGCGGTATTTCCTGCCCAACGGCTGAGCCGACGGACTTCGAACACAGCAACCCCGAGGAGATCAGCCATGGCACGCGTCAAACGTGGCGTCACCAGTCACGCCAAGCATAAGAAGGTCCTCAAGGCCGCCAAGGGTTATTACGGCCGGCGGAAGAACACCATCCGGGTCGCCAAGCAGGCGGTCGAGAAGGCCAACCAATACGCCTTTCGGGATCGTAAGCGGAAGAAGCGCACCTTCCGGGCTCTCTGGATCCAGCGCCTGAACGCGGCGGTGCGGCCGTTTGGGCTGAGCTACAGCCGATTTATCGACGGCCTCGCCAAAGCCGGGCTGTTGGTCGACCGTAAGGTGCTGTCCGATCTCGCCATTGCCGAGCCGACCGCATTCCAGGCGATCGTGGAACGGGCCAAAGCGGCGCTGCCGGCGGCGGCCTGACCCCACCCCTGCTTTTCCGAGGCCGCCAGGATTGAAATTCGGAACCCGAATTTCAATCCAGAACCCGGCCTGGGCTTGATTTTGTCCGCGCCGGCAGTCCAACACCTGAAACGGTTGCGACGAGGACGCCGATGCCCGACCTGAATTTGGCCGACCTGAATCGTCTGGAAAGCAAGCTCCTGGCCGACATCGCGGCCGCCGGCGACGAGAGCGCGCTCGAAGCGGTGCGGGTCGCAGCGCTCGGCAAGAGCGGATCGGTCTCCGCACTGCTCAAGACGCTCGGCAACATGACACCGGACGAGCGCAAGCGACAGGGGCCGCACATCAACGGCCTCAAGGACGGGGTCGGCGCCGCCATCGCGGCGCGCCGAGAGACCCTGAAGGCCGCGGCGCTCGATCAGCGCCTCAATACCGAAACCGTCGACGTCACCCTGCCGGTGCGCGAGAGCCCGGCCGAGATCGGCCGCGTGCATCCGATCAGCCAGGTCATCGACGAGCTCACCGCCATCTTCGCCGACATGGGCTTCTCGGTCGCGGAAGGTCCAGACATCGAGACCGACGACCTGAACTTCACCAAGCTCAATTTCCCGGAAGGCCATCCGGCCCGCGAGATGCACGACACGTTCTTCTTCAACCCCAAGCCCGACGGCTCGCGGCTCTTGCTGCGCACCCACACGTCTCCGGTGCAGGTGCGCACCATGATGAGCCAGAAGCCGCCGATCCGGGTGATCATCCCGGGCCGCACCTATCGATGCGATTCCGACCAGACCCACACCCCGATGTTCCATCAGGTCGAGGGCCTGGTCATCGACAAGGGCTCCCATCTCGGCCACCTGAAATGGATCCTGGAGGAATTCTGCAAGGCCTTCTTCGAGGTCGATCAGGTGAAGATGCGCTTCCGGCCGTCGTTCTTTCCGTTCACCGAACCGTCGCTGGAGGTCGACATCCAGTGCCGGCGCGACAAGGGCGAGATCCGCTTCGGCGAGGGCGAGGACTGGCTCGAGATCCTCGGCTGCGGGATGGTGCACCCCAATGTGCTGCGCAATTGCGGGCTCGATCCCGACGTGTATCAGGGCTTTGCCTGGGGCATGGGGATCGACCGCATCGCCATGCTGAAATACGGCATGCCGGATCTGCGCGCGTTCTTCGAGGCCGACATGCGCTGGCTCGCCCATTACGGCTTCCGCCCGCTCGATCTGCCGACCCTGGCCGGAGGGCTGAGCTCGTGAAATTCTCCCTCTCTTGGCTCAAACAGCATCTGGAGACCGACGCTGCGCTCGGCACGATCGTGGACACGCTGACCATGATCGGTCTCGAGGTCGAGCGCGTGGAGGACAAGGGCAAGGCGCTCGCGCCCTTCACCATCGCGCACGTGATCTCCGCCGAGCAGCACCCCAATGCGGATCGGCTGCGCGTCTGCATGGTCGATACCGGGACGGGCGATCCGGTGCAGGTCGTGTGCGGGGCGCCCAATGCCCGCACCGGCATGAAAGGCGTGTTCGTGGCGCCCGGCGCGTTCATTCCGGGCAAGGCGGTGACGCTCGGCGTCGGCACGATCCGGGGCGTCGAGAGCCGCGGCATGCTGTGCTCGGAGTTCGAGCTGCAGCTGTCCGACGACCATGACGGCATCATCGAGCTGCCGGGCGATGCGCCGCTCGGCCTACCCTATGCGCAATGGGCCGGCCTCGATGATCCGGTGATCGAGATCAACCTCACCCCCAACCGCCCCGACTGTACCGGGGTGCACGGCATCGCGCGCGATCTGGCGGCCGCCGACATCGGCACTTTGAAGGACGTCCCCATCAAGCCGATCAAGGGCGAATTCCCCTGCCCGGTCGCGGCAGCGCTCGACTTCGGCGCGACGCCCTCGCTCTGTCGCGGCTTTGCGTTGCGGCTGGTGAAGGGCGTCAAGAATGGTCCCTCGCCCGATTGGCTGGCGCGCCGGCTGATCGCGATCGGGTTGCGGCCCATCAACGCGCTGGTCGACATCACCAATTTCATCACCTTCGACCGCGGCCGACCATTGCATGTGTTCGATGCCGCCAAGGTGCGGGGCAATCTCATGGTGCGCCGGGGCCGCGCCGGCGAAAGCCTGACCGCGCTCGACGGCAAGACCTATCGGCTCGACGACACGATGTGCGTGATCGCCGACGATGCCGGGCCGGAATCGCTCGCCGGCATCATGGGGGGCGAAACAACCGGTTGCTCGGAGGCGACCACCGACGTGCTGATCGAGTCGGCGATATGGGACGAGCTCAACATCGCCCAGACCGGCCGCAAGCTCGGCATCAACTCGGATGCGCGCTATCGCTTCGAGCGCGGCGTCGACCCGGCCTTCATGGTGCCCGGGCTCGAGCTCGCGACCGCGATGGTGCTCGAGCTCTGCGGCGGAGCCGCATCCGTCAACGCGATCGCGGCTCAGCCCGAGCACCAGGACCGCGCCATCGAGTTCCCGCTCGATACCGTGATGCGCCTCGCCGGCATCGAGGTCGGGTTGCCCGAGCTTCGGCGGGTGCTGGCGCGTCTCGGTTTTTTCGTCGCCGGACAGGTCAAGACCGTGAAGATCGCGCCGCCATCGTGGCGGCCGGACGTGCACGGCAAGCCCGACATCGTCGAGGAGGTCATGCGCATCATCGGGGTGGACCGCATCCCCTCCACGCCGCTCGATCGCGGGGAGGCCGCGCGCAAGCCGGTGCTGACGCTCCTCCAGCAGCGCACCCGCAAAGCCAAGCGGGCACTGGCGGCCCGCGGCCTGGTCGAGGCCGTCACCTGGTCTTTCATCGCCAAACCGCAGGCGGAGCTGTTCGGCGGCGGCAAACCTGAGCTCGCGCTCGCCAATCCGATCGCAGCCGATCTGTCCGATATGCGGCCGAGCCTGGTTCCGGGGCTGGTCGCCGCCGCCCAGAAAAACGCCGATCGCGGCATCGCCGATGTGGCGCTGTTCGAGGTGGGTCAGATTTTCCGTGGCGACCAGCCGGCCGACCAGCTGACCGCAGCAGCCGGCGTGCGGCGCGCGCTGGCGAAGGCCTCCGGCAGCGGCCGCCATTGGTCCGGCAAGGCCGGCGAGGTCGATGCCTTCGACGTCAAGGCCGATGCGCTGGCCACCCTGGCGGCAGCCGGCGCCCCCATGGGGGCGCTGCAGATCGCGCCCGGCGGACCGGCGTGGCTGCATCCCGGGCGCAGCGGAACGATCCAGATCGGCCCCCACAATGTGCTCGGCCATTTCGGCGAATTGCATCCGCGCGCCCTCGAGGCGCTGCGTGCGCAAGGCCCGTTGGTCGCTTTCGAAGTGATCCTCGAGCGCATCCCGGAACCGAAGGTCAAGGCGACGCGGGCCAAGCCTGTGCTGGAGCTGTCGCCGCTGCAGCCGGTCGAACGGGATTTCGCCTTCGTGGTCGATCGCGGCGTGAAGGCCGGCGATATCGTTCGCGCCGCCCAGTCCGCCGACCGCAAGCTGGTCGAGGCCGTGAGCGTGTTCGACGTCTACGAAGGCGACGGCATAGCGGCCGGCAAGAAATCGATCGCCATCGCGGTCACGTTACAGCCGCGCGAGAAGACCATGACGGATGACGAGATCGAGGTGGTCGCGGGCAAGATCGTGGCCGAGGTGACCAAGCGCACCGGTGGAGTGTTGCGGGGCTGAAGACTACCGTATCGCACCAATGCGTCCATGCGGCTTGAGAATTGGCAGCCCTTTTGACTCTATCGAATATCGTGGCACGATTGCGGAACTGAAGCGGCCCAAACAGCAGCGGTCTGCGCGAACTGAGCTGATGGCGATCAAAAGCCGGATTCGAAAGCGACGTTGGGCTCGCCATTCGCGGGACGGCATATTTGTTGCGGCGGCACTATTATTGTTGTTTCTGGAAACCGAGCTGCTGACGCACAATTCGGTCGCTCAGGAATCGGTCCTCGCCGATACGCTTCGTTCCAGCGCGCAGGCGCGCGGTTTCTTGATAGGCGCGGCGGTCGCAGCGCAGCCGCTGAAAGACGAGGAGGCCTATTCGCAGGCGCTTGCTCGGGAATTTAACGTCGTCGTTCCCGAGAATGCGATGAAATTCGGATCACTGCGTCCGAGCCGTACGCAATTCGACTTTTCCGACGTGGACGCGATCGTCGATTTCGCCGAAGCGCATGCGATGAAAGTGCGCGGACACACTCTTGTCTGGCACAACCAGAACCCGCAGTGGCTCGTCAACGAAAATTTATCCGACAGCGAAAGATCGCGGATCCTGAAGGAGCATATTCAAACAGTTGTCACTCGATATCGTGGACGAGTCTACGCGTGGGATGTGGTGAATGAAGCGATCGATCAAAATCTGGGCCGACGCGAAACATTCTGGTCGAAAGCACTCGGTGACGATTACCTCGAGCAGGCGTTCCGTTGGGCGCGCGAGGCCGATCCGCAGGCAAAGCTTTTCTACAACGACTACGGCGGCGAAGCGCTCGGGGCCAAATCGGAGGCGGTCTACCGGTTGCTGATAAATCTCAAAGCGCGCGGAATTCCAATCGATGGAATCGGGCTCCAATCGCACTTTCGGACCGACCAGCCCCCGAACATGCGGGACGTTGCCACGAACATGAAACGTCTCGCCGCGCTCGGGCTGGAAATTCATGTGACCGAATTTGACGTGCGCATGTCGCTCCCGTCGACCGAGCAGGAATTGCAGAAACAAGCTGAAATCTATCGAGGCTATTTGAGCACGTGCTTGTCTGTTTCAAGTTGCAAAGCGTTCCTGATGTGGGGGTTCACGGATAAGTACTCTTGGATTCCTGGTCATATCGCAGGCATGGGTGCTGCATTACCCTTCGACGGATCCTACAAACCAAAGCCCGCGTACGCGGCTCTGATTGATGTGCTGAGCACTCGCATGCCGAGGACGAAATACTGAACCGTACCGCGCCTGCGCCGGTCGAGATTTGCGACCGGTGCGAGAGCAGTCGGGCGGGTTCTTGGCGGCGGCCCGTTACGCCGTCTACGCCTCGTCTCCATTTCGTCGGAACATGCTCTACCGCCACAGGCGGTGCAGCCACATCCATTGCCCGGGATGCTGGCGAATCCAAGCCTCGACGATGGATGCGATCACCTGCATGGTTCCGGCGATTTCGATCTTGCCGGCCGCATCGCGCACCGGCTCGATCGGGCCGACGATTTCGTAGCGGAAGCGCCGGTCCGGCAAGCGAATGATGCGCCCGCCGTAGATCGGCGCATTGAAGATGCGGGCGAGGCGCACGAAGATCGGATTCATCCGGCAAGGCCGCCCGAAAAATGCCACTTCGATGCCGTCGGCCTGATACTGGTCGACCAGGATGCCGACGAACGCACCGCGATTGAGCGCGGCCCTGATCTGGGCGACCGTGTCCGGACCGCTTGGAATCGGGGTGAAACCGCTTCTCGCGCGTATGTGGATCAACTCCTCCGCCCATGCGCGAATTTTCGGCGTGCGCATCGGGATCGCGGCCTCTCGGCCGCCGACCGCCAGGGCGATGGCCGGAAGCTCCCAATTGGCGAGATGAGCCCCAAAAGCGAGGATTGGCCGTTTGTCTTCGAGCGCCCGCGCATATCGATCGATGCTCGCCTGGTCGACCTCTATGTGTCCTGGGCGCGGGTGAACGAGATCGTGGTCCCAAAGAAGATCGAGCTTCGAATATTCGACACCCGAGCGCGCCAGATTGTCCCACATGTCGCTCAGGATCAGCTCGATCTCGACGGCGGGCTTTTCCGGAAAGGCGGCCGCGAGCTGGGACCGGGCGGTCCGATGGCCGCGCAGTCGTGGACCTATCCGGCGCAGCAGCCACGCCGCGATATCGGCGCAGCGATCGGGATCGCAATGACGCATCAGCCGCAGCAGCCAAACCGACAGCCGCCCCGCCCATTGCTCCATCCGGCCAAGCCACGTCTCGCCATCGGTCGCTATGCGCCGTGGATTGGCCGCCGCGATGCGCGCCTCGAGATCCTTGATGAAGGGAATGTAGGACGCCGTGCGATCCTCTATGCGGCGCAGACCGCAACGGCTTGCGGCGCCCAGCACTATTTTGCCGCCGGAGCCCGGAGAGAGGACGCATCGCCAATAGCTGGCCGAGGAGCCGAGAAATCGTTCCTTGCACACCTCGACACGCACGACGTCCGCATATGCCGTGCGCCCGCCACGACGGCCGTCCTGCCATTCGAAGCCGCTAGCGCACAGCCGATAGGTCCGCTCACGCGCGAACCAAGCCGGGCGAAACGAATAGGTTGGTTCGCTCACGCCGCTGCCTCTGCGCGCCGTGGGCACGATATTGCCGATTCCGCGCAGCCCGGGGATATCGATAAGTTCACGTTGTGGCTCGACGCTGTTCTCGGGCAATAATTACAACACCGTGCGCCAAATTCAGCCTCTCATTCGATGAAATGACAAGGGGTCGTGACGGTAGTTCCTGAGCCATGACGCGCGCCAAACCCCGCCCCGGTACCACGGCCAGCAGCATCCCGACGAGCCGGCCCCGCTGAACCGAGGCCCAGCCGAGGGCGCGATCGTCGGCTCGTTGCCTCGGCAATCAAGTTAGCGCGGATTTCCTGGCGGCTCGGTCGTCCGCGCGCGGCGTTTCGACTACGCCCACGCTGGGCTTGCGAAGCGGGGCTGAACCGGCTATGGCATAATATGCCATCCTGAGCGATATGATCCGTTTCAACGCCGCTGCAGGGGTCACCGATGCCGACTCGAAACGTTGTGCTGACGGAACATCAAGAGAAAGTCATTGAGACTCTGGTCGGCTCCGGCCGTTACCAGAATGCGAGCGAGGTCCTTCGTGAGGGCTTGCGCCTAGTGGAGCAGCGCGCGGCCGAGGACGCTGCAAAGCTGGAGGTTTTGCGGGAGGCAGCGGGTGTCGGCTTTGGCGCATTGGATCGAGGCGAGTTCAAGGAGTTCGACAGCATCGACGATCTCCAAGCTTATCTGAATGGTTTCTCCGAGAAGGTCATTTCACGCGCAGGCGAATGACGATCTTATGATCGAGCAAAAGTGGCGCGTTCGCATCGGCGCTGTCGCAGAGCTCGGTTTCGCAAATATCCTCAAGTGGACAGCCGAGAATTTCGGCGCGCGGCAGTCACGGATTTATCGGGACACGCTCGTTCGGGCGATCGGCGAGCTTGCGAACGGTCCCGATGTAGCCGGATCGAAGGCGCGCGACGAGATCATGCCGGGCCTCCGCACGCTCCGTGTTGCCCGGCACGGCCGGCGTGGACGCCATTTCCTCTTATATCGGATCGGCAAAGGGCGGATCGTTGAAATCGGTCGTATCCTGCACGACCAGATGGACTTACAGCGTCACTTGTCTTTTCCAACGGACGAGGACGGCGAATAACGGCCCCGCACAGCAAGCCGGGGAAAGCATGGAGTAGATGCGCGAAGCCTGGCGCAAAACCGGCCATCGAAGCGTGCTGTGGCGTAGATTGGCGCGCCACGGTCGATGAAACTGGGAACTATTGCTTCGCTGTGGCACTATGACTGGCTGGCAAAGTTCGCGATTGGACATCCCGATATCCGCTGTGGTTCTCACGAACACTACTCCCAAAGGCACTTGAGCCAAAGGTGTGAAGTCAACCTACCGCCATGACGAATCGTCTGCCGCAGAGCGATGATGCGATTCTTGATGTCCGAAAGCTCGATGACTATTGCCTGAACCCATCCCACCCGCGCGGTCGGCACAAGGCTCGGGTATTCCATGACGCGCTCGGGATTCAATCCGACGACGCAGTGTGGCTGCGGGAGGCTCTTCTTGAAGCCGCACGCTCAACAGAGGCATCCCAAGTCGCGACGAACGCTTGGGGGATACATTGGCAGCTCGACGCGACCATTAGGCGACAAGGCAAGAGTGTTGTGATAAGAACGATCTGGATTGTGCGAACGGGCGAGAGCGTGCCGAGGTTCGTTACATGTTGGGTGCTGTGATGAAGGCGAAAGCGGAAGCGGGTGCAAAGAACGAAGGGCCGTCCGTTTTGGACGTGGCGGCATTGCTGACAGACCTTCCCGCGCAGCGACTTGCACGCGGGCAGGTCGGCACTATCGTCGAACAGCTTGACGACCAGACTTTGCTCGTGGAGTTCAGCGACGACCAAGGTCGCGCCTACGCTCTCGCACCCTGCCCACGGGCAGACTTGCTGGTCCTGCACTACGTCCCTGAGGACGCCTGATCATCAACGGCAGCGGGGAAACGGCGGCACTTGGCGGCGATAGCGTATTCCGAAGTGGCGCGCCGGGCGGGATTCGAACTATCCCGTTTTCCGCCCGAGCGATTTCACCACCGCGTCGGCGGCGCGTTCGCCGGATTCCCAGGCGCCCCCGACCGTGCCCCAGAGCGTCTCGTGCGCGGCCTCGCCGGCGAACCAGATGCGGTCGTTGACGGATTCCATCAGCACCCGGCGCGAGGGCTGGCCACCCGGTGCTGCGGCCGAGAAGGCGCCCAGCACCCAGGGCTCGTCGTTCCAGTGGGTCGCGTAGCGGCGCTTGACCGCTTTGCCCACATCGGTCCCGAACAGACCGGTCAGCCACGACTGCGCAAAATCGAACATCGCCGCATCGCCCTTGGCGGCGAGATCGCGTCCGAAGCTGCCCGCCACGTCGATCACGCAGAGCGGCGTGCCCGACACATTGGCGAAGAGCGCCGCCGTGCGGGTGCTATCGGATTTTTCGAACACCAGTTCGTCAGGCCGCAGCCCCAGCGGATTGTCGGGCAGCTCCAGCGCCACGTGGTCGTAGCTGCCGAGCTTGAGCTTGGCGGCGGCGTCGAGCTGGCGTTTCGGCAGATCGGGAATGAATTTGATCTTGCCGGCGGAGAGAATATTGGTCGACACCGTGACGATGGCGGCGCGGGCCTCGAATTGCCCCCGCGCGGTCTCGACCTCCACACCGCCGGAGCGCGCCGCGTAGGAGATGCGGGTGACCGGATTGGACAGCTCGACCGGTATGCCGCTCGCGAGCTTGGCCAGGAGCGCGCCAAATCCCTGGCGGCACAAGAGGTCGTTGTCACGCTCGGCGGAATGCGCGAAGTCGAGCGCCGAGACCTCGGCCAGATCCTTGGCGCAACCGAAGGGACCCAGCACGAACTCGATCATGGGGCGCCAGCCGCCGAGGTCCTTGGGCAGCGCCTGGGCGCAGGAAATATCGTTCTTGCGCGACGCATCCGCGATGGCGGTCGAGGCGCGCACCGTTCCGCCCAGATACTCCTCCATCTCGCCTTCGCGCGCGTAGCGGTGCCCGATGCGCACGCGCTGGCCGGGCGGCGCCGGATACATGTCGAGCCCGGTCTGGGGACCGAGCTTCGCCACCGGATTGATTTCCGGCATATGGACCCAATGGGCGCCGCGATCAAACGGAACCCCGAACAAGGTCGTATCGGTGATGCAACGCCCGCCGACCGTCGCGGCGGCTTCGACCAGCGCAAATCGCCGGCCCGCAGCCGCCAGGCGCCGCGCCGCCGCGATGCCGGCGGCTCCTGCCCCCACGATGACCACTTCGACATTGCCGGTACGCGGAGCGACTTGCGGCGCCGGCGCGGGTTTCTTCGGCGAAACCGGCACCCCGGGCGCGGTCGGCGCCCCCAGCGCCGGCGCGGCCGTCATGCTAGCCGACATAGCGGCCGATGCGGCGAGGAACGATCGGCGGTTCAATCGCTTCATGGTTTGCGGTGCGCCATTCGGAAGGCAAATCGGGCCAGGTCCGTTGTCAAAGTCCGTTGTCAAAGTCGGTTGTCCAAATCACTCATGCGTTCCGTGCGGCCGCCGGCAGTA
>Ga0209069_10001023_pt1 | contig 13874 bp, 15 predicted proteins | sample Str013_2_FD_187202 | JGI IMG/M metagenome (GOLD analysis project Ga0209069, IMG submission 187202) | Freshwater sediment microbial communities in response to fracking from Pennsylvania, USA - Straight Creek_MetaG_SC_2013 (SPAdes) (version 2) | ecosystem: Environmental > Aquatic > Freshwater >...
GCGCCGAATAGGGCTGCTTGTCGTGGTAGATCTTGGCGCTGAAGGCGTCGGGGAAAAACGCCTGGCCCGTCACCACCATCTTCTTGCCCAGGAACGCCTTGACGTGGATGTGCGGCGTGCGGCCTGGATACCAGCCGGGATAGAGGGTGGTGAAGGTGACGAGGCCATCGCTATCGGTCATCTGGGTGCCGCGCAGATAGGTCTCGCCCTTGGTGGACACGTTCCGCTTGTCGCCCTGGCCCGCAAAGCCGGAATAGATGCCGCCAGCGTCGGCGTGCCAGATGTCGACGCGGGCATTGGCGACCGGCTTGCAGGAGCCAAATTCCTGAACCTTGATCATCAGTTTCAGCGGCACGCCGGTGTGGCCGCCGGTGATGTCCGAGCGCACCTGTTTGGGGTCAAAATAATACGGCCCCTCGTCAAGCTGGGGCCAGAGCACACAGGTGCCGAGTCCCGCCCTGGCAGGCCCGGCGGCGAACCACAGGGCCAGCGGTGCGCCGGCCAATACAGCAACCAAATGACGGCGTGAAACGGGCATGACAGCCTCCTGGCTTTGATATACTATTACATCCGTTCAACCGGACCGGCGCCAATGGCCACCCGCCTGCTGACAGACGACAAGATCGAGACGATTATCGGGCGGCTGGGCCGGAGCGCGCAAGCCGCCGTCACCCGCGCCCGCGCCCATTGCGCCGGGGGCAGCGTGGCGCTGGCGGGGATGCCGCTGCTGGTGTTCGCCCTGCTGACCGAGCAGCAGAAGCCCGTCGGCGCCTATGACCTGCTCGACGCCGTGGCCCGGCTGGCCGAGCGGCCCATCCGCCCGCCCACCGTCTACCGCGCCATCGACCAGCTGCTCGCCCTGAAGCTGGTCGCGCGGCTGGCCTCGCGCAACGCCTTCGTCACCTGCGCTCATCCAGGCCACTCGCATGACTGCGTGCTGCTGGTGTGCGACCGCTGCGGGCGCACGGCGGAACTGGAGGACGGCCGCCTCGACCGGTTGATCCTGGAGGACGCGCGCAAATCGGGCTTCGAGCCGCGCCACCGCACGCTGGAAGTCGAAGGCACCTGCAAGACCTGCCGGGGGGCGGCGTGATGGACGGCCAGACCGTGCAAGCCGCCAAGCCGGGTGCGGCCATCGCCATCCGTGACCTCACGGTCTCCTACAACCGCGTGCCCGCCGTTCACCATCTCAGCGGCGATTTCGGCGCAGGCAGCCTCACCGCCATCGTCGGCCCCAATGGCGCTGGCAAGAGCACGCTGCTCAACGCCATCGCCGGGGCGCTGAAGCCGGACGGCGGCAGCATCGCCATTTCCGGCATCGCGCGGCGCGACATCGCCTACCTGCCCCAGCGCGCCAATGTGGACCAGTCGTTCCCCATCAGCGTGCTGGATACGATCTCGCTCGGGCTCTGGCACGAGACCGGCGCGTTCGGCGCGATCAGCGGGACCGGACAGCTGCGGATGCTGGCGGCACTGGCGCGGGTGGGGCTGAAGGGGCTCGGGCCGCGGCCGATCGGCAGCCTGTCGGTCGGGCAGTTCCAGCGCGTGCTGTTCGCCCGGCTGCTGTTGCAGGACGCCGGCTTGATCCTGCTGGACGAGCCCTTCGCGGGCCTCGACACGCCAACCACCACCGATCTCATGCACCTGATCGGCGAATGGAACGGGCAGGGGCGCACCGTCGCCGCCGTGCTGCACGATCTTGGCCAGGTCAAGCAGATGTTTCCGCGCACGCTGCTGCTGTCGCGCGGCTGCACGGCCTGGGGGGCGACGCAGCTTGTGCTGACGCCGGACAATCTGGCGGCGGCGGGCTATGCGCCGGGCCCGTGGACGGGTGCGCGCTGATGGGCCTCTATCACTCCCTCATCGAGCCGTTCGTGGCCTACGGCTTCATGCGCCGGGCGCTGGCCGCCAGCCTCGCCTTGGCGCTGGGCTGCGGCCCCATCGGCGTGCTGCTGGTGCTGCGCCGCATGAGCCTGATGGGGGACGCCATGTCGCACGCCATCCTGCCGGGCGCGGCCATCGCCTTCCTGCTGGCGGGCCTGTCGCTGCCGGCCATGGCGTTCGGCGGGCTGATCGCGGGGCTGTGCGTGGCGCTGCTGGCGGGACTGGTCTCGCGCGCCACCCAGCTCAAGGAGGATGCCAGTTTGGCAGGCTTCTACCTCACCAGCCTGGCGCTCGGCGTGCTGATCGTCTCGGCGCGCGGCTCCAATGTCGATCTGTTGCATGTGCTGTTCGGCACCATCCTGTCCGTGGACGGCCCGGCGCTGGCGCTGGTCGCCGCCATAAGCAGCCTGACGCTGCTGACGCTGGCGGTGATCTGGCGGCCGCTGATCGCCGAATGCTTCGATCCCGGCTTTTTGCGCGCGGTGGGCGGAGGCGGCTCGGCCTATCACATCATCTTCCTGGCGCTGGTGGTGCTCAACCTGGTCGCCGGCTTCCAGTCGCTCGGCACGCTGATGGCCGTCGGCATGATGATGCTGCCCGCCGCCGCCGCAAGGCTGTGGGCGCGCGACGTCTGGAGCATGATGCTGGTCGCGGTCGCCATCGCCTTCGGCTCGGGGCTGATCGGGCTGCTGGCGTCGTACAATTTCAACACCGCGTCCGGCCCCTCGATCATCCTCACCGCCGGTCTCGCCTATCTAGGCTCCATCGCGCTCGGCGGCAATGGCGGACTGCTGCCGCGCTATTTCCCCAGGCCGCATTATCACACGCTGCCGCCGGAACCCGCCGAATGAGGTTTCTGGCCGCGCTTTTCCTGCTCATGGGCACACCCGCCGAAGCCGCTCCGCTCAAGGTGGTGGCCAGCTTCAGTATCCTCGGCGACATCGTGCATCAGATTGCGGGCGATCATGCCGAGGTGACGGTGCTGGTCGGCCCCAATGGCGATGCGCACACGTTCGATCCCTCGCCCGCCGATGCCGCCAAGCTGGCCGGCGCGGCGCTGGTCGTTTCCAACGGGCTCGGCCTCGATGGCTGGCTCGACCGGCTCTCCGCCTCGGCGGGCTATGCGGGGCCGCGCGTTGTGGCGAGCCAAGGCACCACGCCGCGCACCATGGTCGAGGGCGAGAACCCCAAGCCCATCACCGATCCTCACGCCTGGCAGGACGCGCGCAACGGCCTGCTCTACGCCCTCAACATCACCGCCGCGCTGGTCAAGGCCGATCCCGCCAATGCCGCCGATTACGAGCGGCACATGCAGGCCTATGGCATGACGCTGGCGATGCTGGACAAGACCATCCGTGAAAAAATCGCCGCCATTCCCAAGGCCAAGCGGCGAGTCATCACCAGCCACGACGCCTTCGGCTATTTCGGCGCGGCCTATGGCGTAACGTTCCTCGCCCCCGAGGGCCTCAGCACCGACCAGGAAGCCTCGGCCGGCGGCGTGGCGCGGCTGATCGACCAGATCCGCCGCGAGAACATCAGGGCGATCTTCATCGAGACCATGGCGGACCCGCGCCTGATCCAGACCATCGCCAGCGAGACCGGCGTGGAGATGGGCGGCGCGCTTTATTCCGATGCGCTGTCACCGCCGGGTGGTCCGGCAGCCTGCTATCTCTGCATGTTCGAGAACAACGTGCCAAAGCTGGTTGCGGCGATGGCCAAGAACTGAGCTGTCCTGCTACTGGAACGGATGCGGGTGCAGCGAGGCGAGGAAAAACATGAGGCCGAAGACCAGCATCACCACCCCGCCGCCGAACTTGGCGAAGGTTTCGATGCGGCCTACCCACACTTCGCTGGTCCCCGCCATCCGCGTCGCCAGATCGCGCGAGGTGACAGCCATCACCGCCAGCAGCGACACCGTGATCGAGGTGCCGAACGCCATCACGAAAGTCGAAATCACGCCCGCCCAGTACATGCCCTGGTGCAGCGCCAGCACCAGCACGATCAGCGCGCCGGTGCAGGGCCGCAGGCCCACGGCGGCGGCCATGCCGATGGCGGTGCGGAAGGAGAACGCGCCTTCCAGCTCGGCGGCGCCGGGCAGATGGACGTGGCCGTGGTGATCGTGATCGTCATGGCTATGATCGTCATGGGAATGATCGTGATGGGAATGATCGTGGCCATGATCGTGACTGTGATCATGCGCAGCGGTCCGCGCCGCGAACAGCCCGCGCACTTGCCGGAACAGCAGCCACAGCCCCAGCAGCATGATCACCGCATAGCTGATCGTCTCAAGGTTGTTGGAGACGATCTCCATCCGCTTCTTGCCCAGGTTGAACACCAGCCCCATGACGCTGACGATGGCAATCGCCGACAGCGCCTGGAAAAACCCGGCCATGAAGGCGATCAGCACGCCGCGCTTCAAGGTGCGCTCGTTGGCGAGCACATAGGAGGAGATGACGGCCTTGCCGTGCCCCGGCCCAACGGCGTGGAAAATGCCGTAGATGAAGCTGAAGCCGGCCAGCAGCAGCGCCGCGTTCCACGGATTGCCGCCCGCCAGCTTCTCCAGCGCGCCGGTCATGTTCTGGCTGAACCATTGCTCCTGCGCCTGCACCCAGAAGAACAGCCTGGAAAAGAGCTGCGCCACGCCTGAGCCGCCAACGCCATCGCCCGTGTCCTGCGCCAGCGCCACGCCCGCTTGCAGCATCGCCAACGCGCATGCCGCAATCCCGGTCAGCCGCAATCGCATCTCAATCCCCCGGATTTGCTTCGCCAAGCCGCCCGCCCACCGCTAAACTGAACCTCATCGCCTGAGGTGATAGGCCAGGGTGATCGCATATGACCTCTAACTCCCTCTCCCCATGGCGTTCTTCACGCCAAGGGGAGAGGGTCGGGGTGAGGGGCGGCGGCAAACTCCGCAGCTACTGGCCGCCCCTCACCCTAACCCTCTCCCCCTGAAAAAGGGGGAGAGGGAACAAAAAACGCCATATGCGGTTCGCCTAGCGTGATAGGCGGATTCGGCCAGAGCGCAAGGAGTGGACTGGCATCGTGACCTTTGTGCGAAGACTGCTGCCCGTTGCCGCGCTGCTCCTGCTCGCCACGCCAGCTCAGGCACATACCGGCGGCACGCTTGGCGGCTTCGTCAGCGGTTTCAGCCATCCGATCCTCGGGCCCGACCATCTGCTCGCCATGTTCGCGGTTGGCGTGTGGGGCGCGCAGATCGGCGGGCGCTCGATCTGGGAGCTGCCCGTCGTGTTCCCCATGATCATGGCCGTCGGCGGCGTGCTGGGAACGGCGGGCGTGCCACTACCCCATGTGCAGACGTGGATCGGCCTGTCTGTGCTCGGGTTGGGCCTTGCCATCGCCACCCTCTGGAAGCCGCTCGAGATCGTTTCCATCGCCGCCGTCGGGCTGTTCGCGATCTTCCACGGCCATGCCCACGGAGTTGAACTGCCCAAGGCCGCCGATCCCATCGCCTACGGCATCGGCTTTGTGGTTGCGACCGGGCTCATCCATGTCGCGGGCATCGGCTTCGGCTTGCTGCTCGGGTCCAGCCTCAACGGCGCGCTGGGGCGGACGGCAGGAGTGCTCATCGCGGTGACGGGCCTCTGGTTCCTGTATTCGCCGCCATGAGGCGCGCCCTCGCCGCCGTGTCCTCCGCCATCGCCCTGAGCGCCGGGCCAGCCAGCGCGCATGTGATTGCGCCAAGCTATTCGGTCTTCGACAATGGCGCGCTGCACGCGGCCATCAGCCCGCAGCTTATGGTTCCACTTCTGGCGCTGGGCGTGGCGCTGGGGCGCGGCTCGCGGACGGCGGCGATCAATTGCGGGCTGCTGTGGCTGGCGGCGTTCTTTGCCGGCGCGCTGCTGTGGAACCGGCCAGGCAATCCGCTGGCGGGCTTCGGCACACCGCTCGCCTTCATGGCGGCTGGCGCTGCGCTGCTGTCGCCAGGCCGCCTTGCCTGGATGGCTTGCGCAGCTGGAGCGCTCATCATCGGCGTCGCAACCGGCGGCATCGGGCGGCTCGAAGACCTCTCCAGCGACACGCCCGGCTGGTTCACGCTCGGCACCGGCTGCGGCGCGGCGCTCATTTTGTTTTTTGCCGCTGAGGCGTCGTCCCGCTTCAAGCCCGGCTGGCTGACCATTCCCGTCCGCATCGCCGCCAGTTGGCTGATGGCCATCGGCCTCATGTTCCTGGCTGTCGCCATAAAGCCGCCCGCACCAACCGCGCCGGCAACGGCAACCAACACCGCCGCCGATGCCTCGCCCTGTCCCGGTCCGCACAAGCATGGCCTCGATGGTGAATTCATCTGCCTGCCCGTGCCCGTCATCGAGGGCACGAGCACGCCGTCATCCATCGCCAAATACGGCAACGCGCCGCCAGTGCTGTCGGATACGGTCGCACCCCGGCAGAACGGCCCGGGGGCGCCTTAAGCGCGCTCACGTGCCGAGGTGGCAATAGGACGGGCGAGACAAGTCTCGCCCGCTTGCTGGAGCAGGAATTGAGTTGCCTTAGCTCACGCGCCCACCACCTCGAACGCGATGTCGATATTGCCGCGCGTGGCGTGCGAATAGGGGCAGATTTTCTCGTGCGCCTCATCCACCAGCTTGCGCAGCTCGGCGGTGGGCAGGCTCTTGTCCTCGATCCGCATCCTGGCCGAGATACCGAAGCCGCCGCCCTCGCGCGGGCCGATGGACACGGTGCAGGTCGCCTTGGCCTTGCTCACGTCAACCTTGTGCTGATGGCCCACGTAATCAAGCGCGCCGTCAAAGCAGGCCGCGTAGCCCGCCGCGAACAGATGCTCAGGCGTCGAATGCCCCGCCTTGCCTGGCCCGCCCATCTCCTTGGGCGTGGACAGGTCAGCCTTGACCAGACCGTCCGTTGTCTCGGTGTGGCCGTTGCGCCCGCCGGTGGCATTGGCGGCGATGGTGAACAGCGGCTTGATGGTGTGGGCGCTCATGGGGAACTCCATTTTGTGGACCAGGAGCTTCGATCCTTGCACTCGACGAACGGCGCGATCAAGTGCTAGCAGGCGGGATACGCCTTTCACTGGCCCCAAGCGCAAAATGCTCCGCTCCCTCGCCTACAATCTCGCCTTCTACATCGCCACCGCCTTATTCCTGGTGCTGGGCAGCCCGTTGCTGCTGGCCCCGCGCTCCTGGGCCATGGCTGGCCTTGTCGCGCACGCAAGAACCTGCTGCTGGCTGCTTCGGGTGATCGTGGGCACGCGGATCGAGGTGCGCGGGCGCGAAAACCTGCCGGCAGGCGCGGCGCTGATCGCAGCCAAGCACCAATCGGCCTGGGACACTTTCGGCCTCATCCCCCTGCTGCACGATCCGGCGGTGGTGATGAAGGCGGAGCTGGGCTGGCTCCCGCTTTACGGCTGGTTCTCGCACAAGTTCGGCATGATTTTCCTGTCGCGCGAGAAGAAAGCGGCGGCCCTGCGCGGCCTCTTGCGCGATGCGCGGGCGCGAGCGGCGGCGGGCCGGCATGTGCTGATTTTCGCCGAAGGCACGCGCCGCGCGCCCGATGCGCCGCCGGACTATAAGCCGGGCGTGGCGGCGCTATACGACGCGCTGGCGCTGCCCTGCGTGCCGCTCGCCCTCAACTCCGGCCTGTTCTGGCCCCGCCGCAGCCTTGTGCGCCTGCCGGGCACGATCATCGTCGAGTTCCTGCCGCCAATCGCGCCAGGGATGCCGCGCAAGCCGTTCATGGCGCAGCTGCAATCCAGCATCGAAGCCGCCACCGCCCGCCTCGTCGCCGAGGGGCGAAAATAAAGAGTACATAAAGAGAACATTTTGTTGACGGGTGCCGCGCGCGGAGCTAGCCTATGATCGTCAAGCGTTCACGGCCTAGGGCGGGCAACCCCATGGATCAGCGGCTTTTTTCGCCTCTGTCGCAGCACATCTGGGATTTGAAATACCGGCTGCGCGACGGCTCGGGCAATCCCATCGACGGCAGCCTGGCCGACACCTGGGCGCGCGTGGCCAAGGCGGCGGCCGAGGCCGAGAAGCCGGGCACCCGCAAGCGCTGGGCCACCCGCTTTGAGCAGGCGATGGCTGATTTCGCCTTCCTGCCCGCCGGACGGATTCTCGCGGGCGCTGGCACCGGGCGGCAGGTGACGCTGTTCAACTGCTTCGTGCTCGGCACGATTGAAGACGACATGGCCTCGATCTTCCAGAACGTGAAGGACGCCGCCCTCACCATGCAGCAGGGCGGCGGCATCGGCCATGATTTCTCGACCCTGCGCCCGCGCGGCGCGCCGGTGCGCGGGGTCGGCGCGGATGCCTCGGGCCCGGTCAGCTTCATGGATGTGTGGGATGCCATGTGCCGCACCATCATGTCGGCCGGCCAGCGGCGCGGCGCGATGATGGGGACGATGCGCTGCGACCATCCCGACATCGAGGAGTTCATCGCCGCCAAGGCGGACGCCAAGCGGCTGCGCAATTTCAACCTGTCGGTGCTGGTGACCGATGCCTTCGTGGCCGCGGTCAAGGAGGATGCCGATTGGCCACTGGTGTTCGGCGGCAGGGTGTTCCGCACCGTGCGGGCCCGCGGCCTGTGGCAGTCCATCATGCGCGCCACTTACGCCTATGCCGAGCCGGGCGTGATCTTCATTGACCGGATCAATGCCGAGAACAATCTGAGCTATTGCGAGACCATCAGCGCCACCAATCCGTGCGGCGAGCAGCCTTTGCCACCTTTCGGCGCGTGCCTCCTGGGCTCGATCAACCTCGCCCGGCTGGTCGACGATCCGTTCACGCCGCGCGCCCGGCTGGACGTGAGCCGGCTGGAGGAGCTGACGGCGGTGGCCGTGCGGTTTTTGGACAATGTGATCGACATCTCCCGCTATCCGCTGCGGGCGCAGAAGAAGGAGGCGGAAGCCAAGCGCCGGCTCGGGCTCGGGCTGACGGGCCTTGCCGATGCGCTGATCATGAGCGGCCTGCATTACGGCCGGCCCGAGGCGCGGGCAAAGGCGGGCGCGTGGATGGCCGCCATCCAGCACGCGGCCTACAAGGCGAGCGCGGAGCTTGCCGCCGAGCGCGGGCCGTTCCCGCTTTTTGACGCAGACGCGATGCTGGCGCGGCCCGGCCTGCGGCGGCTGGATGAGCCGCTGCGCAAGGACATCGCGCGAAACGGCTTGCGCAATGGGCTGCTGACCAGCATCGCGCCCACGGGCACCATCTCGCTGCTGGCCGACAATGTATCGAGCGGCATCGAGCCGGTTTTTGGCTTCGCCTATAAGCGCCGGGTGCTGGGTGAGGGTGGCGAGTCGCGCGAGATCGCGGTTGAGGACTACGCGCACCGGCTGTTCCGCCACGCCAACGGGCCGGATGTTCCGCTGCCGGACGCTTTTGTCACGGCGGGCGAGCTTTCGCCGTCCGATCACTTGCAGATGCAGGCCGCCTTGCAGCCCCACGTCGACAGTTCCATCTCCAAGACCATCAACTGCCCCGAGAACATCGCCTTCGAGGCGTTTTCGGACATCTATCTGCAAGCCTACGATCTCGGCCTCAAGGGCTGCACCACGTTCCGGCCCAATCCGGTGACGGGATCGGTGCTGAGCGCGCCGGAGCCTGCCGCGAACGCCGAGACCCAGGCCGCGCTGCCACTGCCCGCACCCGTGGCCCCGCGCCTGCCCGTAAGCAGCGATGCTGCCCCCGCCGCCCGCGACCCGGTGCTGCCCGGCTTCACCTACAAGCTGCGCTGGCCCGACAGCGACCATGCCATCTACGTCACCCTCAATGACACCATCGAGGGTGGCCAGCGGCGGCCGTTCGAGATCTTCATCAATTCGAAAAATCTGGAGCACTACGCCTGGACCGTTGCGCTCACACGGATGATCTCGGCGGTGTTCCGGCGCGGCGGCGACGTCGCCTTCGTGGTCGAGGAACTGAAAGCCGTGTTCGACCCGCGCGGCGGCCAGTGGATGAACGGGCGCTACGTGCCCAGCCTCTTGGCGGCCATCGGCGGCATCATCGAACAGCACATGATCGCGACTGGCTTTCTGGCGCCGGGCGGTGCGGGCACGCTTCATTCCGGCGACCGCCCGGTATTCGCACTTGAGGGCGAGGCCGTGGCCGCCGCCCACCCCGCCCCACAAGGCCGCACCTGCCCGCGCTGCCAGCAGCCCGCCTTCATCGCCCAGGAGGGCTGCTGGGTCTGCCAGAATTGCGGCTACTCGAAATGCTCGTGAGGCGGCGATCACCGCCGGGCTGCCCGGGCGAGCCGGTCGTTGATGGCCTCGCCCAGGCCCGCAGCCGGAATGGGCATCACGGCAATGACGGCAACGCCGGCAGCGTCCAGAGCGCGCATATGCGCGAACAGATTTGCCGCCGCCTCGGCAAGGTCGCTCGAGGCGCTGAGATTGAGCATGGGGCCGGACGCCGCCAAGGGCGCCGGGCCAAAGGCGAGCAGCGCCTCGCCCGGCCGCAGCTCCGCCGCATAGAGCCGCACCGCAGCGCGCGGCGCGTAGTGGCTGAGCAATTGCCCCGGCGAGGCCGGATGGGCCCCGCCCTCGAAGGCGCGGACCGGCGCGACGCCGCAGGCCGCCGCGATCTGCTCCGCCGTCACCGCGCCCGCCCGCAGCAGCACGGGGCGCTCGCCGCTCGCATCCACCACGGTCGACTCCAGTCCCACCCGCGACGGCCCGCCGTCGAGGATCATCGCAACCGCCTGCCCGAGGTCCGCCGCCACATGCGCCGCCGTGGTGGCGCTGACATGCCCCGAGCGGTTGGCCGAGGGCGCTGCAACCGGCAAGCCGGCTTCGCGCAGCAGCGCCTGGGCCACCGGATGCGCGGGCACCCGCAGCGCGATGGTCGCCAGCCCGCACGTCGCCAGCTCCGATACCGGGCAATTGTCCGCGCGCGCCACCACCAGCGTCAACGGCCCCGGCCAGAACGCCGCCGCCAACCGCTCCGCCAGCGGCGTGAACGCACCGAGCGCCCGCGCCGCCTCGATGTCCGCCACATGCACGATCAGCGGATTGAACGACGGCCGCCCCTTGGCCTCAAAGATCGCCGCGACAGCGCGCCCGTTGGTTGCGTCAGCGCCGAGGCCGTACACCGTCTCGGTCGCAAACGCCACCAGCCGGCCCGCGCGCAGATGCGCGGCGGCGGCGGCAAGGACACCCGAAGTTTCGGCGTCAATTGGCATCTGAATCGGCAATTTTCTCCTGGACCCCAGCGCTCGCTTACTGGTCCCACGAAATGCCTTGCCCGCAAACCAAAAAGGGGCGGCGCGGCGCCCTGTTGGCGCCTGCCGGTGCGGGCGGGTTGACCGTATGAACCTCACGATTGCGCTTGGCGCTGCAAGCCGGTTAGTGTTCCTCAATCAAAATTCCGTCCTGCCAATCGCCACATCACGCCCGAAAGGACCAACCCCATCATGACCGATGCGCCTCCTGACCGGCTCAGTGTCGTGGAAGGCAGCCCCTTCTACGACGCCGCCATCTTGGCCCGCGAGGTCGGCATCCGCTTCAACGGCGCCGAGAAAATCAATGTCGAGGAATATTGCGCCTCCGAAGGCTGGATCCGGGTCGCCGCTGGCAATGCCAAGAACCGCGCCGGCAAGCCGATGACGTTCAAGCTGAAGGGCAAGGTGGAGCCGTATTTCAAGGGGTAGTTCGGGCACTTTGTGCGCGGTCTGGCGCCATTGGCCGCCGGGGTGTTAGACTTCCCGCACCGCTTGAACGGAGAATGATCCATGGCCGACGCCGCCTACGCGCCGCAAAAGATCGCGCCGGAGGATTACCTCGTGGCCGAGAACGAGGCCGCGACCCGCCACGAGTTCATCGACGGCGCCGTCTATGCCATGACCGGGACCAGCGACCGGCACAATATGCTGGCGTCGGCGTTCTTGGTGTCACTGTTCAGCCACCTGCCGAGCCGATGCCAGGTCTTCATGTCCGACATGAAACTGCGCATCCGCGACCAGGGCGCGACGTTCTATTACTATCCCGACGTGTTCGTGAGTTGCGCAGCCGATGACCGCGCCTCGCACCACCGCGAGAAGCCGGTTTTGATCATCGAGGTGCTGTCGCCATCGACCGACCGCATTGACCGCGCCGAGAAATTCCGGGCCTACACCGCTGTCCCGTCACTGCTAGAATATGTGCTCGCAGAGCCCGCCTTGCCGCATGTGGAAGTCTATCGCCGCCGCACCGCCTGGAGCCGCGAGGACTTTGAGGCGGGCGCGCAGGTGCGGCTGGAGTCGGTCGATCTGGACGTGGCCGTCGATGCGTTGTACCGGCGGCTTTTGAGCAGTTGAATCTGCGGCCGGCCCCCGGCCCCAAAATTCGCCGCGAGACATCGCTCGCCGCGTTGCGGCAATCTGTGGGCCTTGAGGCGGCGCGGCCTGATGTACGCCCGGCCGCGCCCCCTTTGCTCAAGTCACCGTCGCCACTTTGGCCGCGATCTCGGCATTGGTCATCGCCCTGCCGTTGAAATTCCACGCGCCATCGACGGCGTGAACCACGTTGATGAATATCTTGTCCTTGGGCTGACGGCCGCCGGACATTTCGTGGATGATGTTGGTCGCCTCCTCGAAATAGCCCTGCTGCACCTTGCGGTCGGCAAAGGCGAAGGACGGCACCTTCCACTCGATGAACGCCACCGGCGTCTCATCCGGGCCGGTGAAGGCATGGTCCGGCTTGACCATGTGGATTGAGCCGACGACATTCGGCGTCATGACCTTGTTGCCTTCAAGCCCGTGCCACTTGAGCATGGCTTCCGACAGGCGCCTGTAGGCAGTCTTTTCCTGGCCCTTGGGCAGCACACCTTCGCTGAGGGTGAGGGTAAGCGGCATGATAGGCTCCTCCAGTGTTGCGGCCGCCCGCCAAGCGCACCATTGCGCGGGGCCTGCAAAATATGGTATAGCGACCGTTATTCCAACTTAGAATAGCGATCGTTATTTTGTCAAGGATTGTGTAACGACCGCAATATCAAGAGGCCGTGATGAGGTACGCACCGGAGCACAAAGTTGAAGCCAGGGCGAAAATCCTGGCGGCGGCGGGCCGGGGATTTCGCAAGCATGGCTACGGCGGCATCGGCGTGGATGGGCTCGCCAAGGAGGCCGAGGTGACCTCCGGGGCGTTCTACGGCCACTTTCCCAGCAAGGAAGAGGCGTTCCGGGAGGTGCTGTCAAAGGGCGTTGCGGAGCTTCGCGAAGGTGTCGAGGCCCTGCGCGCCGAACATGGCGCGAGGTGGGTCGGGCATTTCGTCGACTTCTATCTGGGGCATCGCCGCGTCTGCGACTTGTCCGAAAGCTGCGCCCTGCAAAGCCTGGCCGCCGACGTGCAGCGCGCGGATGAACCGGTCAAGGCAACGTTCGAACTGGAGTTCAAAAAGGTGGTCCAAGCCGTCGCCGAGGGCCTGCAAGGCGGGGAGCCGGATTCGCGCAGAGCGCGCGCCGAGGCGCTGCTGTCCCTGCTTTCGGGCGGCGTCACCATCGCCAGGTCGGTCAACGGCCCAGGCGAGGCCGAACACATCGCCGGCGCCCTGCGCGAGGCTGCCCTGGCGATCTGCCGCCCGCCCCGCAAATAGCAACACCGCCGCGAGGTTGTCCTCGCGGCGGATTCTTTGCTGGCGCGTGGCTGCTCCCGTTCCGGGAGCCGGCCGAAGTGTCTTTGCTTGCCCCTGGCGACTCCCCTCCGGGGAGCCGGCCGCCAGGGGCGAAGAGCGAAGGGGCGAACCCCTCCTACATATCCATGCCGCCCATGCCGCCCATTCCACCCATGCCGCCGCCATGGCCGTGGCCGCCGCCGGCGTCCTTCTTCGGCGCTTCGGCGATGCCGGCTTCCGTGGTGATCAGCATGGCCGCAACCGAGGCTGCGTCCTGGAGGGCGGTGCGCACGACCTTGGCCGGGTCGATGATGCCCTTCTCTATCATGTCGACATACTCTTCGAGCTGAGCGTCGTAGCCGAAGCTGTCCGACTTGCTCTCGAGCACCTTGCCGACCACGATCGAGCCTTCGCCGCCCGCGTTCTGGACGATCT
>Ga0209069_10001024_pt1 | contig 13874 bp, 11 predicted proteins | sample Str013_2_FD_187202 | JGI IMG/M metagenome (GOLD analysis project Ga0209069, IMG submission 187202) | Freshwater sediment microbial communities in response to fracking from Pennsylvania, USA - Straight Creek_MetaG_SC_2013 (SPAdes) (version 2) | ecosystem: Environmental > Aquatic > Freshwater >...
CTGCAATACCTGAGACAGCATTGTGCAGCACATCGTTCGCAGCACGGAAAGCCTCTAAAAACGGCACATCTTCGCCTAGTACTTCCATCAACTTCTCATTTGGAATCACGATGAGCGAATCGACGTGCTGTGAAAGCTCTTCTAAACCGTCGGCTGCGACTTTGGTGCGTTTACCTTCAAACGCAAATGGTTTAGTGACAACGGCCACTGTCAAAATGCCCATTTCTTTTGCCACTTCGGCAATAATCGGCGCCGCGCCAGTACCAGTACCGCCGCCCATGCCTGCGGTGATAAACAGCATATCTGCGCCTTCAATCATCTCCGCTATACGGTCACGATCTTCGATGGCCGCATCACGCCCTACCTCTGGCTTAGCGCCTGCGCCCAAACCTTTGGTGATATCAATGCCGATTTGCAATGTCGTGGGTGCGGAGCTCTTTTTCAGCGCTTGCACATCAGTATTCGCGCAAATAAAATCTACACCGCTCACGTTTTTACTAATCATGTGCTCAACTGCGTTGCCACCGCAGCCGCCCACGCCGATGACCTTAATCACGGCTTCTTGTGAATCTTTTTCCATAATTTCAAACATCTTGCTTCTCCTTTTTTTGCCTTAATTTTTGAACTCACTTGCGTAAGTTCTGCCCTATTTCTACTTCTAAAACAACTGCTTAAAAATTACCTTGAAACCACGCCTTCATCTTGTCCAACACTCTTGTCACAGAATTCATTTCCATTTGCCCGCTAATTTGGCGCTCCAACTGCTGCTTACCCATGAGCACCAAGCCAACACCCGTGGCGTAACGCGGATTGCTGATTACCTCGGATAACCCACCCACATAGCGCGGCATACCTAGGCGCACCGGCATATGGAAAATCTCTTCGCCCAGCTCCATCATGCCGCGCATCATCGCCGAGCCGCCTGTAATCACAATGCCAGAGGCAATCATTTCTTCCATGCCGCTACGGCGTAGCTCTTGCAATACCAATTCATACAACTCAACTACGCGCGGCTCAATCACCTCAGCCAGCGTCTGCACAGAGAGTTGGCGCGCATCGCGACCATCCACACCCGGCACTTCTACTACCTCGCGCGCCTCGGCCAATTGTCGCAATGCACAGCCATGCTTAATCTTGATATCCTCAGCAGACTGCGTTGGCGTGCGAAATGCAACAGCGATATCATTGGTAATCTGGTCGCCTGCAACACCAATCACCGCAGTGTGTCGAATCGAGCCACTTTTAAACACGGCAATGTCAGTGGTACCTCCACCAATATCCACTAAACACACGCCCAGCTCTTTTTCATCTTCGGTGAGCACGGCAATGCTAGAGGCGAGCGGTTGCAAAATGAGGTCGCTGACTTCCAAACCACAGCGTTTAATGCACTTCACAATATTTTGTGCTGCCGCTACTGCACCAGTAACGATATGCACCTTTACCTCGAGCTTCATGCCGCTCATACCCAGTGGTTCGCGCACGTCGTCTTGACCATCGATAATGAATTCCTGCGTGAGGATATGCAGAATTTGCTGATCGGCCGGCAACGCGATGGCGCGCGCAGTTTCCACCACCCGATCCACGTCCATTTGCGAGACTTCAGCATCTTTAATTTTCACCATGCCGTGCGAGTTAAGGCTTTTTACGTGACTACCAGCAATACCGGTAAATACCGTTTTAATCTTGCAGTCCGCCATCAGCTCGGCTTCTTCAATCGAGCGCTGAATCGCCTGCATGGTGGAATCAATATTCACCACCACGCCTTTTTTAAGGCCGCGCGAAATGTGCTGCCCAAGCCCGATAACCTTCACCGTACCTTCTGGCAGTAGCTCCGCCACTATGGTCACAATTTTTGATGTGCCGATATCCAACCCGACAATAAGGTTTTTATCTTCACGAACTTTACTCATCTCATACTCCCTATATTCATGCTTGTTCTTTCTTTATTACTGGTTTAGCGGCCTTGACTGGCGCGGCTGGCACTGTTTTTTGTGTCGATTCTTTTAGCATCAGTTCCGCCGGTTTGCGTACTGCAAAGCCATTCGGATAGCGTAAATCTGCGTATTTAATGCTGGTGTTTAATTGGCTCAAGGTTGATTTATAGGCTTCCATAAACTTGCTCAGCCGTTTGTCCATATCTTCACGCCCAAGTGCAATTTCCATTTCTTTATCGGTTTTAATCTCCCACGCACGGCGCGGCGAGAGCGTGATTTGTGCGATATTAATATCTGCCTGATTCAAAATCTTACTGAACTCGCCATAACTTTTTGTCACTTCCAAAACACCATCACCTGGGCCATAAAATACCGGCAAATCCGCATCAGAAGCCGCATGAAACAACTCGCCATGTGTGTTCACCAAGGCGATATTGCCCCAACGCGCCAGCGCTTGATGCTCCTCAATCACCACGCTTAGCGTATCCGGCCAGCGGCGACGCACACTCACGTTGCGCGCCCACGGCAACTTTTCAAATGCGTCTCGCGCATGCTCCAAATCCAGCGTAAAAAAGTTACCTTTCATATGTTTTGCCACAATCAATTTCACCTGCTCGCGGTTCACATGCGCCAATTGGCCTTCCACCTTCACTTCACGTAGCGGAAAAATCGGCAAATGCACAACGATAAACAGCAGCGCGTAAAGCAACAGCACCACGAACAGCGCGTAGAGCAGATTCGCTATCCAATTTAATAGGCGCGGCTTATCCCACATTCTTTGTTTCCAATGCCATACTCAAAATTTTAATCACCAGCTCATCAAAGCTAATCCCCGCAGCCTTTGCCGCCATCGGCACCAAGCTGTGATCTGTCATGCCCGGGCTGGTATTGAGTTCCAAAAAGTAGTGGTTACCAGTTTCATCCATAAGGAAATCCACACGTCCCCAATCCTTGCAACCCACGGCGCGAAACGCCTGTAGCGCTTCCGCTTGAATTTGCGCTTCTTTGGCTTTACTCAAACCGCAAGGGCACAAGTATTCAGTGTCGTTGCGTAAATATTTCGCCTCGTAATCGTAAAACTCATTTTTTGGAACGATTCTGATAATTGGCAACGGCGTCTCACCCAAAATACCCACGGTGTATTCGCCACCGCCCACAAACTTCTCTGCAATCACCAAGGGATCTGCTTTGGCAGCCAATAGATAGGCGGCCTCCAGGTCACCAGTTTTTTTCACTTTAGTGATGCCAATGCTCGAACCTTCATTTGCAGGCTTCACAAAAAGTGGCAAGCCAAGTTTCCTCTCAATCGCAGCAAAATCACTTTGCGCATTGACCAATTCAAAATCTGGCGTTACCACGCCCGTTGCGCGCCATAGCAATTTTGTGCGCCATTTATCCATACCCACGCTGGACGCCATGACGCCACTACCGGTATATGGAATGCCCATTAAATCCAGCGCACCCTGAATCGTGCCATCCTCACCAAAGCGGCCATGTAACGCGATAAACGCGCGGTCATAAGCCTTTAACTCGCCCAAATCTTGGCTCGCAGGATCAAATGCATACGCATCCACTCCCTGACGTTTTAATGCCGCCAACACCGCAGAACCGCTTTTTAGCGATACTTCGCGCTCGCCCGATTTACCGCCAAACAGCACGGCCACTTTTCCAAACTTATGCATATTCGCCGATCACCCTAACTTCTTGTTGTAACGCCACGCCCTGCTTCTCTAAAACCGTGTCTTTCATGTGCCGAATCAACAACTCAATATCCAGCGCAGTAGCATCGCCCACATTCACAATAAAATTGGCATGTTTTGGCGAAACCTGCGCGCCGCCAATTTGATAGCCTTTCAAGTCGCTCTCTTCAATCAATCGCGCGGCAAAATCACTCGGTGGATTTCTAAAAGTTGAGCCAGCGCTTGGTAAATTAAGTGGCTGGCTGGCCAAACGTGTCGCCAACAAGTCTTTGATTTTTCTATTAGATTCTTCTTGATTGCCATTTTGCAACTTGAACCATCCGCCTAAAAACCATTCATCTGGTATTGGCATTTCTACGTGGCGATAACTGGCGATAAACTCCGATTCGTTACGCACATGCGTATTACCGCTGCGGTCAACTGTCAGCGCTTGATGCACGATATTCCAAGTAACACTACCGTAACAGCCAGCATTCATGGATAGCGCGCCGCCTACCGTGCCTGGAATGCCCGCCATAAACTCTGCACCAGTCTTGGCGTTGGTTGCGCTAAATCGGGCTAATTTCCCACAGGTCACGCCCGCTTCTGCATAAATATATTCGCCATCCATGCGCATATCACCCAAGGCTTGATGCATGACGATGACTGTGCCACGCACACCACCATCGCGCACCAGTAAATTGCTACCCAAACCAATAAAATAGATGGGTTCAGCGTGATCTAGGCTTTTCAAAAACGTCACCAAATCCGCCAAATCAGCTGGAATAAACACGCGATCCGCCCGACCGCCCACGCGCCAACTGGTGTAGCGCGCCATTGGTTCGTTTTTTAACAATTTTGATTTTGTCACTTCTTGGCTTGTCATAACGTCAACTCTTTTGTTCTATGTGCTACTTGCCCAATTGAACCTGCCCCCATCACAATCACCACATCATTCACCTGCGCGACGTTCAAAATCGCCTCGGGCAATTCGTCGGTGGTTTCTACAAAAATCGGCTCAACTTTATCCAGCACACGAATCGCACGAATAAGCGTGCGCGAATCCGCCGCAACAATCGGTGCTTCCCCTGCAGAATAAACTTCTGTCAACAGCACCGCATCGGCGCTGGAAAGCACACGCACAAAATCCTCAAAGCAATCGCGTGTACGCGTATAGCGATGTGGCTGAAAGGCCATGACCAAGCGACGGTTCGGAAATGCTGCGCGAGCGGCGGCAATGACTGCTTGCATCTCGACAGGATGGTGGCCATAGTCATCAATCAGCGTAAATGTACCGACTGGTTTACCTTTAGTATCTCTGGCCTTAACCTCGCCGTAACGCTCGAAACGGCGACCGACGCCTTTAAATTCAGCCAACGCTTTCACAATGGCTTTATCTGGCACATTCAGCTCACTGGCAATGGCGATAGCCGCCAATGCGTTAAGCACATAATGTTCGCCAGGCAAATTTAAAGTCACATCAAACGTCGTCGTTTTGCCATTAATGCGGCTCACCGTAAAATGCATTTTCCCGTTATCGGCACGTACATTGGTAGCACGGATACGTGCTTCCTCAGAAAAGCCATAAGTCATCACTGGCTTAGTCACTTGCGGTAAAATCGCACGAATATTGGCGTCATCCACACACACTACAGCCATGCCCCAGAAAGGAAGTTGCTGCAAAAATTCCACAAACGCGCTTTTTAATTTTTCAAAGCTGTGCTCGTAAGTGTCCATATGGTCTTGGTCGATATTGGTTACCACCGCCAGCACTGGGCTTAAATGTAGGAATGACGCGTCCGACTCATCGGCCTCCACTACAATGTATTCGCCCGTGCCCAGCTTGGCATTGGCATTGGCAGACTCCAGCCTGCCGCCAATCACATAAGTCGGGTCCATGTCTGCTTCGGCTAAAATGCTGGCGATTAAGCTTGTTGTTGTTGTTTTGCCGTGCGTACCAGCCACCGCAATACCCTGCCTAAAGCGCATGAGTTCAGCCAGCATCAAGGCACGCGGAATCACCGGAATATTGTGCGCACGCGCCGCAATCACCTCCGGATTTTGCTCATTCACTGCGCTGGAAACCACCACCACATCCGCCTTGCCCAGATGTGCCGTTGCGTGACCTTTGTGCACAATTGCGCCAAATTTTTCTAGTCTTTTGGTTGTCGCATTATTCGCTAAATCCGAGCCAGATACCGCAAAACCCAAGTTCAACAACACTTCGGCAATACCGCTCATGCCCGCACCACCAATACCTACGAAATGTATGTTCTTAACTTTATGCTTCATTTAGCCAACTCCATACAAATTTGCGCGACGCTTTCTGTCGCCTCTGGTTTCGCTAATGCGCGCGCTTTAACAGCCATTTCCAAGCAAATTTCGCGGGTCAAATTCCGCAAAATTTCACTGACTTTTGCCACATTAAATTCGGTCTGTTGAATCAACATTGCCGCGCTGTTATCGCTTAAATATTTGGCGTTATAAGTTTGATGGTCGTCCACCGCAAACGGAAACGGCACCAGCACGCTTGCCACGCCTACGCACGCCAACTCCGCCACCGTCAGCGCGCCTGCGCGGCAAATCACCACATCCGCCCATGCATACATTTCCGCCATATTTTGAATGTAAGCGCGCGCATCCACTGCCACGGAAGCGTTATGGTAATTGGCTCGCATGGCATCGATATGCTTCTCGCCCGCCTGATGAATCACCTCAGGTCGGACACTTTCTGACAAAGTCGCCAAAGCTTTTGGCAAGACATCATTTAGTGCGGCCGCACCCAAACTGCCACCGACAACGAGCAATTTCAACTTGCCTGAACGCGCCTTGTAGCGCACTTGTGGTGCTGCACATTGCGTGATGTCTTTACGCACCGGATTACCTACCAAAATTGCTTTGGACAAGGCATTTGGAAACGCCACCAACACTTTATTGGCGAACTTACTCAGCGTTTTATTGGTGAGGCCAGCAATCGAATTTTGCTCATGAATTATCAATTTTTTACCTAAAAGCTTCGCCATCACCCCCCCTGGGAAAGCCGCAAACCCACCCATACCCAGCACCACATTTGGCTTTTGCTGGCGAATTGCAGCAAAGCTTTGTCTAAATGCCATTACCAATTTAAACGGCAACGTAAGCCAACCCAACAAACCTTTGCCGCGTACACCGCGCATCGTTATCATGGCTTTGTTGTATGGCTTACCTTCAATTAAGCGGTTTTCCATGCCGCCTTCTGTACACAGCCACACAATGCGCCAGCCCAACGCATGCAGGTAATCCGCCACCGCCATCGCTGGGTAAACGTGGCCACCCGTACCACCCGCCATTACCATTAACGTGCCTTTGGTTTGATTTGTGACTGGCGCAGAGAACATCATGCTGGCAAGCCTTTCTGCAGTCTGCGATTCTCGAAGTCGATTCTCAGCAACACCGCCATCGCGATGCAATTTGCCAAAATGCCGCTGCCGCCGAACGAAAGTAGCGGAAGCGTTAATCCTTTTGTTGGCAGTACACCCATGTTCACGCCAATATTAATTGTGGCTTGCACGCCCATCCACACGCCAATACCTTGTGCCAGCAAGGCGGCAAAATAGCGTTCATTTGCAATCGCCTCTTTGCCGATGCCGAAAGAGCGAATGACCAGCCAGGCAAACAAGCCAACGACTGTCAACACGCCCACATAGCCGAGCTCTTCGGCGATTACTGCGAGCAAAAAGTCGGTATGCGCCTCAGGCAGATACAACAGCTTTTCCACGCTCGCACCCAATCCCACACCAAACCATTCGCCGCGACCAAAGGCGATGAGCGCGTGCGAAAGTTGGTAACCCTTGCCAAATGGATCTGCCCATGGATCCATAAAGCCGATGACGCGCTGCATGCGGTAAGGCGAGCTAACGATAAGCACATAAATAGCCACTGGTAAGGTAGCGAGTAAGAATGCAAAAATTTTGGCGTTGATGCCACCCAGCCACAAAATGGAAATGGAAATTGCCGCAACCACCGCAAATGCGCCAAAATCTGGCTCGCGTAGCAACAGGAAACCCACCAGCACCATCACCGCGACCATCGGCAAAAAGCCACGCACAATACTATCCATTTGCGAAGATTTTCGCACCGCGTAATCTGATACATACATCGCAGCAAAAAGCTTCATAAATTCAGATGGTTGCAGATTAAATATCAACAAGGAAAGCCAGCGTTGGCTACCATTGACATTGCGACCGATACCGGGAACGAGCACCAATACCAGCAAACCTATCGAACCTAAAAACAAGTAAGGCGACATTTTTTGCCACCACACGACGGGAATTTGGAAAGTGACAAAGCCGGCGCTGACGCCAATGAAAATAAAAATGGCCTGACGTACCAAAAAGTAAGTGCTTTGGTGTCCAACCGCTTTATCGGCCTCAGCAATAGCGATGGATGCCGAATACACCATTACCAAACCCAAGCCCAATAAAATCATCACCGCCCAGAACAACAACTGGTCGTAATTCGGTGCGTTCATGCGCTCGCGGCTTTGAATGACAGGGCTTAACATGCCGCCACCCTTGCCTTCTCTTGCAAGCCTTTCACCGCATCCACAAAGGCTTCGGCGCGGTGCACATAATTTTTGTACATATCAAAACTGGCGCAAGCAGGCGAGAGCAGCACAGCGTCATTTATCTGTGCCACACGTTGCGCAATTGTCACCGCTTCGCGCATGTCAGCCGCGTGATACATCGGCACATTCGTGTCTAAAAGCGCGCTTTCGATAAGTGGTGCATCGCGCCCAATCAACACCACAGCGCGCGCATTATCCTTGACGGGTACTTTGAGCGGCATAAAATCTTGCCCTTTACCATCACCGCCCGCAATCAGCACGACTTTTTGTGGCAATCCTGATAATGCGGCGCATGTCGCGCCAACATTGGTGCCTTTGGAGTCATCAAAATAATCTACATCGTCAATATTGGCGACCCACTCCACGCGATGCGGCAGGCCTTTGAAGTTATACAGCGCGTTTAGTAATGGTGCGTATTCCAAACTAATCGCGCGACAAAGAGCCAGTGCCGCCAACGCGTTGGCCGCGTTATGTGCACCTTTAATATGCAGGTCATTCGCGTTAATCAGTTGATGGGCGCCTTCACACAGCCAAGTTTCTTTGCCTTCGTTGGTAATACCAAAATCGTGTTCATCTCTATCCAAACCAAAGCTACGCATGCTCAGTTTTGGTCGCGCCATCACCATGCTCCAAGCGTCGTCGCGGTTTAAAACTTGGTGTTTTGCATTGTAAAAAATGCGCGCTTTTGCCGCCGCATAGCTTGGTAAATCAGCGTATCTGTCCATGTGGTCTTCAGTCAGATTAAGCATCGTCGCTGCATCAGCTACTAAGCTGGACGTGGTTTCCAGCTGAAAACTGGAAAGCTCCAATACATAAACATCCGGCGTTTCCATCGCCAGCGCATCTAAAACCGGCAAACCAATATTGCCAGCGACGACGGTTTTTAAACCCGCCGCCTTACACATTTCGCCGACCAAAGTGGTTACCGTCGTTTTGCCATTTGCACCAGTAATGGCAATAACTTTTGCAGTTTCATCACGATATTGTGCAAATAATTCCACATCACCTACCACCTGTATCCCCGCATGGATACTGGCTTGCAGGGCAGGTTCGCTTAAAGCAATTCCAGGACTACTTACAATCAATTCTGCTTTTTTAAACAGTTCAGCATCAAATACGCCCAAATGAACTTGCACTTCGGGTATTTCTTTTTTTACTACATCCAAACCTGGAGGCGCTTCACGTGTATCAGCTACACTCAAAATTGCGCTCTGCGCACGTAGCCAACGCAAGGCCGAAAGCCCGGTTTCACCAAGACCCAGTACGGTCACGCGTTTATTTTTGAGTGTTATTTTGTTCATCTCAACTTCAATGTAGAAAGTCCCACCAGCACCAGCATCATGGTGATAATCCAAAAACGCACCACCACTTGCGTCTCTTTCCAACCTTTTTGCTCATAGTGGTGGTGCAGTGGCGCCATGAGAAAAATGCGCTGGCCAGTGCCGGTTTTTGCCTTGGTGTATTTGAAATACAGCACTTGCAGCGCGACTGAGAAGGTTTCCACCACAAACACGCCGCCCATAATGAATAACACGATTTCTTGCCGCACGATGACGGCAACGATGCCCAGTGCACCGCCTAGCGCCAAAGCGCCAACGTCACCCATAAACACCTCTGCAGGGTAAGCGTTAAACCACAAAAATCCCAGGCCCGCGCCCGCCATGGCTGCGCAAAACACCATCAGCTCACCTGCGCCGGCCACGTAGGGTATACCCAAATATTTTGAGAAATAAAGGTGGCCTGCCACATAAGAAAATATCGCCAGCGCACTGCCTACCATCACGGTTGGCATGATGGCGAGGCCATCTAAACCATCTGTAAGATTCACCGCATTGCTGCTACCAACCACAACCAAATAGGTGAGCACAATAAAACTCACTGCGCCCAATGGCAGCACCAAATGTTTAAAAAACGGAAAGATTAAAGTCGTTTCAGTAGGGCTAGTTGCGGTTTGATATAGAAAAATCGCGACGCCAAAACCTATCAAACTTTGCCAAAAATACTTGGATTTTGCCGACAAACCTTTGGGATTTTTGTAAACGACTTTGCGATAATCATCCACCCAGCCAATTGCGCCAAAGCCCAGCGTGGTGACTAGCACCACCCAAATAAAGCGATTGCTTAAATCCGCCCAGAGCAAGGTAGCCACGGCAATTGCCACTAAAATTAGCGCACCGCCCATGGTAGGTGTGCCGGCTTTCACCAGATGTGTTTGCGGACCATCGTCACGCACCGCTTGTCCAACCTTGTATTCGGTGAGTTTACGAATCATTTTTGGGCCAACAATAAACGAAATTGCCAGCGCGGTCAGTGTAGCCAACACTGCGCGTAAAGTAATGTAATTAAATACGTTAAATCCGCGAATATCATGTGCCAAATAGCGTGCCAGTTCGAGTAACATTAATGCACCTCCATGACTGATTTTTCTTTTGTGATTGCGTTTACCACGCGCTCCATTTTCATAAAGCGAGATCCTTTTACTAACACCGTTATTTCTTGTTTCATATGGCTCTGAAGCTCATCCAGCAGTGCTTCCAGCGTATCGAAATGTTGAGAATTTGCGCCAAAACTTGTACTTGAGAACTTGCTTAACTCACCAAAACTGAAAAACTGATGAATGCCTTTTTGTTTGGCATACGCGCCAATCTCCGCATGCATTTGTGCTGCATCTGCACCCAATTCCGCCATGTCGCCCATGACAAAAATTTTCTCTGTTTTTTGCTTAGCGAGCACGTCGATTGCCACTTTCATTGAATCTGGATTAGCGTTATAAGTGTCATCAATCACCACCGCGCCATTCTTGCCTTGTAGCCAATTTAAGCGGCCTTTTACTGGATTAAATTGCGCTAAGCCGCCAGCAATACTTTCATTGCTAATGCCCAACGCAACGGCCACAGCGCTCGCTGCCAGCGCATTGCGCACCTTGGTCGAATCCAGCGACCCGGCGTTCTCGATCGCGCGCTGGAGGGCCAGGCAGGCGGCTGTCGACTCGGCGACGTGGTAGTCGGGATCGCCGAGCCCAGGGTATTTCGCCTTGTACGCGGCCACATAATCGGCCTCGCTCAGGTAAAAGGCCGGCGTGTACTTGACCTGCGGGGTCCACTGCGAACCGTCATAGACGAAGTTGGCGTCGGCGCCGAGCGCGGATATGAAGTCAGGCGTGGACGGGCCCACCGAGTACGCAAAGATCTTCGCGTTCAGCTTCTGCTCCTTGGCCGCCTTGTTGATGGCGATCGCCTCGGTCAGGTGACCCGAGTTGAGCACGATGTCGGGGTTGGCGGCCTTCGCCGCCTGCACCTCGGCGGTGAGGTTGGTGGCCCCGTTCTTGTACTTCTTGAAAAGGACGACGTTCATGCCCTTGCCGGGGGCGTAGTCGTTGATGGCATTGGCCACTTCGAGGCTGAAGGCGTCGTCTGCGCTCAGCATCGCGATGGTTGTCGGCTTGGGGTTGAGGGTGGCCGCCATGTCGAGCACGCCCTGGAGGTACTTGTTGGCTGGGCTGAGCACCCCGAACGTGTACTTGTAGCCCTGGTTGAAAATTGCCTGCGCCGCGCCGTTGGCCTCGACCATCGGAATCTGATTTTGCTCGGCGATGGCGGCGTCAGTGGCCGTGGCCGCGCTGCCATACGGCCCGAGCAGGAAGTTCGCCTTGTCCTCCGTGATGAGCTTCTGCATCAACACGGCTGACTGGTTGGCGCTGCTCGTGTCGTCGTAGTACCTGAGCGTGACCGGGTGCTTGACACCGTTGACGAGGATCCCGCCCTGGGCGTTGATCCAATCCAGCCACAGGTTGTAGCCCTGCAGGGTGAGGTTTGATTCCTTGGTCAGGGAACCGGTGAGCCCGAGCGGGGCTCCAAGGATGATCGCCGAGCCGGTCGATGGGCCGGTCGAGGTCGTCCCGCAGGCGAACACCGCCACCGCCGCCACCGCCAGCAAGGCCAATTTGCGCAGTGCCATGGTCGAACCTCCCCCGAAATCAGGTGTTCCCGACTTCCAAATCTTAATCCCCCGATTACGAACCGGCGACCTCCTGTACGTGCTCCGCCAGCACCGAGCCCGGGTACCGGGCGCGCGTCAGCGCCGCGGTGATCACGACCGGCAGGCTGAGCGCCGCCGCGGCGAGAAACAAAGACCTGTACTGGTGCCCTTGGGCGAAGAATGCACCCAGCCCGGTCCCGATCGCGCCGCCCGTGAACGCGCTGGTGACGAACAGGGCCGCGGCCGTGCCGCGCACCTCCGGCGCGATGTCCGTCGCCCAGGCCTGCATCGTGGAGTGGAAGATCGCGTAGCAACCGCCGATCAGGACGCTGGCCAGGAGGATGGCGGCGGCGTGCTGATCGAGGCTCGCCGTCAGGTAGCCGGCGCACCCCATCGCGCCACCGATGCTGATCGGGACCCAGGCGGGGGTGCGAGACGCGAAGCGCTTGACCACCCGTGTGCCGGCAAGGACGGCGGCGCCGTAAGTTGCCACGACCAGACCGGCCAGGGCCGGATTGGTACCGGTCGATTCGAGCGCCGGGGCGAAGTAGACGAGGAAGCCGAGCACCATCGCGCCTTCGGGAATCGCGAACAGGATCAGGAAACGCGCCCACGGGCGGCGGACCGCCTGGCGCAGCTGGGCGACCGGGCCGCCAGACGACGCCGGCGCGTTCGACTCCGGCAACCGCCTCATCGCGACGGCGAGAACCGCGGCGAGCACGGCGACGACGACGAAGATGAGCCTCCAGCTTGCGTACCGGGCGAAGAATCCGCCGCCGAGGCTGCCGGCCGCTGTGCCGATCGCGACCGCCGCGAGCACGTCCGCGATGACGGCCTGGCGGGTCTTGAACGGGATCATGTCGCCGATATAGACGAGCGCGCTCGGCAGGACCGCACAGACCGAGGCGCCGGCAAGGATCCGCGCGCCGATCAGGAAGTCGAGGTTGGGTGCGAGCGCCGTCAGCGAACAGGCGGCCGCGGTCGCGGCGAGGCTGATGCGGATGATGCGGATGCGGCCGGCCCGGTCGGAGGCGAAGCCCCAGAACGGCTGCGCCAACCCGTAAGCGAGGTAGTAGGCGGTGGCCGCGATGGCGACGCCGCCGACCGGGGCGCGAAATTCGAGGGCGATCGGGATCAGGACGGGCGCGACCGCGAAGCGGTCGATCATGGTCACGAACGGACCGGCCGACAGCAGCCGGACGTTGAATCCCGCCTCTCGCATCGCCGCCGATCAGCCTAAGCGGCGACAGCTACGCGATGTAAGCCTCCCGGTGGAAACTGGCCAGGCACCGGCGGGGGTTTTACCGGCGCCTGAGCCATGACAGCAAGCTAGGCTCGGGCGGCCGGGGTGTCGTCAGTACGGCTACTGAATCTTTAGGGGCTGGGGTCGGGCAGCGCCCAACCCCAGCCCAAATCGAACTTGTCCTAATCGACGTTCAGAGCGCCGATCCAGGTGCCCCAGTTGCGCCCGTTTTGAGGTGGCGCGGTATTGAGCGTGTTTGCGTACTCTCCGGCAAACCAGATGGTGCCGGCACCGTCGAACGACGCCGCCGAGAAGTCACCCCAGCGGCAGACCGGAATCAACGACCCGCAGAGCGCGGGGCGGTACGAAGACTCGCCCGCCTTCAGGAGGATCCCCGCTCCCTGGAACTGACTTCCGGTCTTCACAATTACCCG